>Ga0207708_10000082_pt1 | contig 74440 bp, 70 predicted proteins | sample KBSK5101metaG_FD_184340 | JGI IMG/M metagenome (GOLD analysis project Ga0207708, IMG submission 184340) | Corn, switchgrass and miscanthus rhizosphere microbial communities from Kellogg Biological Station, Michigan, USA - KBS K5-10-1 metaG... | ecosystem: Host-associated > Plants > Roots >...
GAACTGCCCCGCCGACACGACGCGCTGGCACCCACCGAAGAAGCCGTCCAAAGCTACCGGGCACTGGCCGCCGACAACCCCGCCTACCTACCCAACCTGGCGATGGCGTTGAACAACCTCGGCATCAGCTACAGCGATCTGGGTCGCCGACACGACGCTCTGGCACCCACCGAAGAAGCCGTCCAAAGCTACCGGGCACTGGCCGCCGACAACCCCGCACACCTACCCAACCTGGCGATGGCGTTGAACAACCTCGGCGTCCGCTACAGCGAACTGGGCCGCCGACACGACGCGCTGGCACCCACCGAAGAAGCCGTCGAGCTGCGCCGGGCACTGGCCGCCGACAACCCCGCCTACCTACCCGACCTGGCGATGGCGTTGACCAACCTCGGCGTCCGCTACAGCGATCTGGGTCGCCGACACGACGCGCTGGCACCCACCGAAGAAGCCGTCCAAAGCTACCGGGCACTGGCCGCCGACAACCCCGCCCACCTACCCGACCTGGCCGGAGTGTTGACCAACCTCGGCATCCGCTACAGCGAACTGGGCCGCCGACACGACGCACTGGCACCCACCGAAGAAGCCGTGCAGGGCTACCGGGCACTGGCCGCCGACAACCCCGCCTACCTACCCAACCTGGCGATGGCGTTGAACAACCTCGGCATCCGCTACAGCGAACTGGGCCGCCGACACGACGCACTGGCACCCACCGAAGAAGCCGTCGAGCTGCGCCGGGCACTAGCCGCCGACAACCCCGCCTACCTACCCAACCTGGCCTCGGCGTTGAACAACCTCGGCAACCGCTACAGCGAACTGGGCCGCCGACACGACGCGCTGGCACCCACCGAAGAAGCCGTGCAGGGCTACCGGGCACTGGCCGCCGACAACCCCGCCCACCTGCCCTACCTGGCCGGAGTGTTGAACAACCTCGGCATCCGCTACAGCGAACTGGGCCGCCGGGACGAGGGCGAACTGGCCTGGCAGCAGACGCTCAGCGGTTTACCCGGGCAAGCCGCCGTTCTGCTGTATCTCAGAGCGGTGCAATCACCGGCTGACGAAACAAGACGGGCCGGGTGGCTCGCGACCGCGCTGATAAGCTCCGGCATCGAGCCAGGGCTGGAGCATGCCATCCACGACACTGCGCGCCGTTTGAGGGCGAGCGACGCGGTCACTTTCGATACTGAGTGGATGGCGGCGACTGGCGAGCCCGTACCCGATTGGCTAGATTTATCACCTGATCTGCTGGAGGATGCCGTCGCTTGGGTCGACACCAGCACCTTCGAAGACGAGGCAGCCTGGTTAGCCGAGCACCCAGCACTGCTCGATCCAGCAAGTGATGTCGCGGTTGCCGAGGCGTTGCTCGGAATCAACGATGACGAAGCCGACAGGCTTCGCCAACTCCGGGCTGCCGCACGAGCGAACGGGGTATCCGCGGCGTACCAGCCATTGCTCGACGCCGGACTGCTACGTCGCTTTATCTATGCCGACCTGCCCGAGCAGGTCGAGTTGCTCGACACCCAAGCAGAACGGCTGCGTCAACCGCACTTCCTTCAGAGACTGAATGAATTAGACACCGGGGATGACCAAGGCTTTGTCCAGGCTGTAGGGCGAGCCCAGGCGCTGATCCTTCTCTCGGAGACCGGCACGCATGCCGCAGCCGTGGATGCGCTCGCAGACCAGGCCGCCTACGACCTGCTCCTGCGTACCACCGCTGGCAGCGGTCATGTCCAAGTGCTATCCGCTCTTGCCAGCCTGCTGATGACTCAGGCAACTGATAACAACCAGTTCGCTAGGGCGCTGTTCTATCAAGCCATCGCCGGCCTGCTGCACGGGGCACCACAGGATCAAATTCAGCAGCTCGTTCACGCTCTGCGTCGGATAGCCGAAACCACTGAGTACATCAACCTGACGGCGAGCATCGGTGGTGAGCAGCCGCAAGTCCTGTCGATCATTCCGCTGCTGACCGAACCACTACCGCCAGAGGCTGACGATGGCCAAGCATGATCTGGTAGTCGTGCTCCCTGGCATCATGGGCAGCACGCTGACCCAGCACGGCAAAGCTGTCTGGTCGCCCTCGGCTGGCACGGTCGTGCGGGCCGTTCTCACCCTCGGCCGGCACGTGAAGGGCCTGCGGCTGCCGGACGGCATCGGCGACGATAGCCCGGATGACGGCGTCGAAGCCAGTGCGCTGATGCCCACCTTGCACGCTATCCCTGGCATCTGGACGCCGGTGCGTGGCTATGACGAGCTCGTGAGCCGGCTGGAACGCATCGGCTTCAGGCAGAGTCCGGCCGACCCCGAAGCTCCGCCCGGCAACCTGCTGCTGTTTCCGTACGACTGGCGGTTGTCCAACCGCTATAACGGCCAGGAACTCGGCAATCGAGTCGAGCGGGTGCTCGGCCAGTGGCGCGAGCAGGGCGGCGAGTACGCCGACGCGAAGGTGTGCTTCGTCTGCCACTCGATGGGTGGCCTGGTGGCCCGCTGGTACATCTCCCACGGCGGTGCAGAGGTCACCCGCAAGCTGATCACCCTCGGCACCCCGTACCGAGGCGCCGCACGCGCGGTGGACCAGCTCGTGCACGGCGTTCACAAGAAACTTGGCCCGCTGTCTGTCGACCTGACCGGCTTCGCCCGAAGCCTGCCCTCGCTGTACCAACTCCTACCCAGCTACGCCTGCCTGACCGGGCCAGCCGGGTTGACCTATCTGTCAGCAGGCACTGCTCTGCCGGAGTTGGACGGCACCAGGTTGGACGACGCCATGCTGTTCCACCAACAACTGGACGACAGCGAGCGCTCGGACGCTGCGTCCAGCAGTCGCCGGCACGCCATCACCGGCACCAAGCAACGCACCGCCACCACCGTGCAGTTCGTCAATGGGGTGGTTCAGCTGCTCGATACCTACGACAGCGACGACCTGGCCGGCGACGGGACGGTACCTGCCGTTGCCGGGCCGGCCGGTGTTCCGCTCGACGACAACTCGATCCATCACGTCGCTGACAAGCACGGCAACCTGCAGTGCAACCCAGCCGTACTGGATGAGATCGAAGCGATCTTGCTGGCGAAGCCGATAGTTCCCAAGGCAGCCGCCCCGGTCGACCTTCGAGTCGACGTCCCTGAACTGCTACTTGAGTCAGAGGAACTACAGATCGCGGTGACGCCACCACCGGGCGCTCCTGCGGTGAAACTGACCCTGGCCGACGAGGCCGGCGCGGTGCGTGCCGTTCAGATCCCGCGGCGGACCGGCGGCGAGCAACTGGTGACTACTTTCGGTGCGTTACCGCCAGGCGGCTACACCGTGACGGCCACCGGTAGATCGACAGGCATGATCAATCCAGTAACCAGCGAACTCATCGTCTGGCCACGTACCGTCGAGTACTGAGTCAGCCTTAGACGTTGAAGCCGAGCGCCCGGAGCTGCTCACGGCCGTCGTCGGTGATCTTGTCCGGGCCCCACGGCGGCATCCAGACCCAGTTGATCTTCATGGCGCTGGCCAGCGGCTTGGGGCCACCGGTGAGCGCGGCCTCGGCCTGCTCCTCGATCACGTCGGTCAGCGGGCAGGCCGCCGAGGTGAGCGTCATGTCGACGGTCACGGTGGCGTCGTCGGCGATGTCGAGTCCGTAGATCAACCCGAGGTCGACCACGTTGATGCCCAGCTCGGGGTCCACCACGTCGCGCAGTGCCTCTTCGACGTCGTCGTGCGACGGCTTGGGAATGGTTCCGGCTTCGGTCATGATGTCGCTCCCTGCTCGGTCCCGGCGTCGCCACCGGCTGCTTCACTTCCGGATGCCTCGGCAACCGCGGACTTCATCGCCATCCAGCCCAGCAGCGCGCACTTGACCCGCGCCGGGTACTTCGACACTCCCTCGAAGGCCACCGCGTCGTCCAGTGCCTCCGCCTCGTCCTCGGTCAGCTCGCCCTGGCCCTGCGACTGCATCAGTTCGAGGAACTTCTCCTGCAACCGCAGCGCGTTCTCGACCGGCTTGCCGACCACCAGGTCACTCATCACCGAAGTGGACGCCTGGCTGATCGAGCAGCCCTCCCCCACCCAGCCGAGCTCGGCGATGTCGCCGCCATCGAGCCGCACCCGCAGGGTCACCTCGTCGCCGCAGGTCGGGTTGACGTGGTGCACCTCGGCGTCGAACGGCTCGATCTGGCCACGGTGCTGCGGGTGCTTGTAGTGGTCGAGAATGATCTGCTGGTACATCGAGTCCATCGACAAACTCATGTGCACCCCCTGCTGTCGTAACCCACGCACTTCATGCGAGCACTCATCCGAACATCTCCTGCACCCGGGCTAATCCCACGACCAGGGCGTCGATCTCGGCGGTGGTGGTGTAGAGCCCCCAGGACGCCCGGGTGGTGGCCGGAATGCCGTACCGCACGCACACCGGCCGGGCGCAGTGGTGGCCGGCCCGCACCGCGATGCCCTGCTCGTCGAGCAGCTGGCTGACGTCGTGCGGGTGGATGCCCTTGACGGTGAAGGAGATGGTGCCACCACGCTCGACGGCTGAGTTCGGTCCGATCACCTTCAGGCCCGGCACCGAAGCGAACGCCTGCAGCGCGTACCGGGTCAGTTCCGCCTCGTGCGCCTGAATGTTGTCCATTCCGATCGCCGAGACGTAGTCGATCGCGGCACCCAGCCCGATCGCCTCGGCGATCATCGGGGTGCCCGCCTCGAACCGGTGCGGCGGCGCGGCATACGTGGTGCCGGCCATGTCGACCGTCTCGATCATCTCGCCGCCGCCCATGAACGGCGGCAGCTCGGCCAGCAGCTCGTAGCGGCCCCAGAGCACGCCGACCCCGGTCGGGCCGTACAGCTTGTGACCGGTGAAGCCGAGGAAATCGACGCCGAGCTGCTGCACGTCCACCGGACGGTGCGGCGCCGACTGGGCCGCGTCCAGCACGGTCAGCGCGCCCACCTCGCGGGCCCGCGCGACCAGCAGGTGCACCGGGTTGACGGTGCCCAGCGCGTTGGACTGGTGGACGAAGGCCACCACCTTGGTGCGCGCGTCGATCCGCTGCTCGATCGCGTCCACGACCAGCCGGCCGTCGTCGTCGATCGGGATGTAGCGGAATTCCGCACCGGTCCGCTGCGCCAGCAGCTGCCACGGCACCAGGTTGGAGTGGTGCTCCATCTCGGTGACCACCACGTTGTCGCCGGGGCCGATCCGGAACCTCTCCGCACCCGGAAAGGTGGTCGCGTTCGACAGCGAGTACGCCAGCAGGTTCAGCGACTCGGAGATGTTCTTGGTGAAGATCACCTCGTCGCGGCGCGGCGCGTTGATGAAGGCGGCCACCTTGTCCCGGGCGGCCTCGAATATCGACGTCGCCTCGGAGCCCAGGGTGTGCACCGCCCGGGCCACGTTGGCGTTGTGCCGGCTGTAGTAGTCGGTCATGGTGTCCAGCACCTGCTGCGGCTTCTGCGAGGTGTTGGCCGAGTCCAGGTACACCAGCGGCACGCCGTGCACCTGCCGGGTCAGGATCGGGAAGTCCCGGCGGATCGCTGCTACGTCATACGAGCCGTCGGTGGCAGTGGAATCAGCGACCACTACTGCACCGCCGCCGGCTCGTTGACGCCGTAGCGCGCATAGCCGTTGGTCTCCAGCTCCTCGGCCAGTTCCGCGCCGCCGGACTCCACGATCCGGCCGTCGAAGAACACGTGCACGAAGTCCGGCTGGATGTAGCGCAGGATCCGGGTGTAGTGGGTGATCAGCAAGGTGCCGATGCCGGTCTCGCGGACCCGGTTGACGCCCTCGCTGACGGTCCGCAGCGCGTCGACGTCCAGACCTGAGTCGGTCTCGTCCAGGATGGCAATCTTCGGCTTGAGCAGCGTCATCTGCAGGATCTCGTGGCGCTTCTTCTCACCGCCGGAGAAACCCTCGTTGACGTTGCGCTCGGCGAAGGCCTTGTCCATCTCGAGCTCGGCCATCGCGGTGTTGACCTCCTTGACCCAGGTGCGCAGCTTCGGCGCCTCACCGCGGATCGAGGTGGCGGCGGTGCGCAGGAAGTTCGACACCGATACCCCGGGCACCTCGACCGGGTACTGCATGGCCAGGAAGAGGCCCGCGCGGGCCCGCTCGTCGACGGCCATCGCCAGCACGTCCTCGCCGTCGAGCAGCACCTGGCCGGAGGTGACGGTGTACTTCGGGTGGCCGGCGATCGAGTAGGCCAGGGTGGACTTGCCGGAACCGTTGGGGCCCATGATCGCGTGCGTCTGGCCGGATTCCACCGTCAGGTCGACACCCTTGAGGATCGGGGTGTCGTCCACGGCGACGTGCAGGTCACGGATCTCGAGCTTGGACATGAGCGGTATTTCTCCTCTGGGAACGGTTCGTGCGGGGTGGCCGGAAGCCGGCTCAGATGTCGAGTTCGGCGTAGACGTCGCCGTCCAGCACCGAGGTGGGAAAGACCGGCACCGGACGGCTGGCCGGCGGTCCGGTGGGCTTGCCGGTGCGCAGGTCGAAGCGGGAGCCGTGCAGCTCGCACTCGATGGTGCAGCCGTCCACCTCGCCCTCGGACAGCGGGACGTCGGCGTGCGAGCAGACGTCCTCGATGGCGAAGACCTCGTCGCCCACCTTCACCACGGCCACGTCGAGGTCGTCGAGTTCGACCCGCACCGGCTTACCGGGGGCGAGTTCGGCCAGCGCACAGAGCCGGGTGGCCATCAGCCGTCCTCCGCCTCGGCCGGCGTGCCACCGAGCCGGGCGTCGATGCTGGCCATCAGCCGGTCGTGCAGTTCCGGCACCGGGATCCGGCCGATCACGTCGGCGAGGAAGCCGCGCACCACCAGCCGGCGCGCCTCGTCCGCGGGAATTCCCCGTGACTGCAGGTAGAACAGCTGCAGGTCGTCGAAGCGTCCGGTGGCGCTGGCGTGCCCGGCGCCGGCGATCTCGCCGGTCTCGATCTCGAGGTTGGGCACCGAGTCGGCGCGGGCGCCGTCGGTCAGCAGCAGGTTGCGGTTCAGCTCGAAGGTGGTGGTGGCCACCGCCGCCGGCCGGATCCGCACGTCGCCGATCCACACCGTGCGGGCGGTCTCGCCGTCCAGGACGGACTTGTAGAGCACCTGCGAGCTGCACTGCGGCACCGAGTGGTCGACGTAGAGCCGCGCCTCCTGGTGCTGGCCCTCGCCGGCGAAGGACAGCCCGTACAGCTCGGCCTCCGCGCCCGGCCCGGTGTAGGTGACCGTCGGGTTGAGCCGGACCACGGCACCGCCGAGGTTGACGCTGATGTGGGTGTAGCGGGCGTCCCGGCCGAGCCGGGCGGCGTGCGCCGCGACGTGCACCGCCTCGGCGTCCCAGTCCTGGACGCTGACCAGCGTCAGGCTGGCGCCGTCGCCGACCAGCACCTCGACGTTGGCCGCGACCGTCGCCTCGCCGAGGTGATCCATCACCACGGTGGCCGAGCTGAAGGCCCGGGCGTCGATCACGAAGTGACCGTAGTTCAGTCCGGGCTTGCCGATCGAGCGCAACGTGACCGGTTCGGTCAGCTGTTCCTCGGCGTCGATGGTGACCAGCACCACCCGCTCGACGTTGGCCGCGGCCAGCGCGCTGACCCGGTCGGCTGGGGTCAGCGCGGCTCCGAACAGTTCGTGGTCGCGGCCGACCGCGCGGACCGTCACACCGGCCGGCAGCTCGGTCTCGAACCGGAACGAGTCGGCTGAGGTGAACGGCTGGAACAGCGGACGCAGCTTGCGCAGCGGGCTGAACCGCCACTCCTCCTCACGACCACTGGGGACGGCGAAGTCGTCCGGGTTGCGGGAGGTGAAGCGCTCGGCGGGCGAGCCGCTCCTGGTCAACAAGGTTGTCATAGTGCGCCTTTCGGGGGCCCGACAAGTTTTTCGAGTGTCTGGTGCGACAAAACTTGGTGGGGCCTTTAGCCGACCGCTCCTTCCATCTGCAGTTCGATGAGCCGGTTCAGCTCCAGGGCGTACTCCATCGGCAACTCGCGGGCGATCGGCTCGACGAAGCCGCGCACGATCATCGCCATCGCCTCGTCCTCGGACAGGCCGCGGCTCATCAGGTAGAACAGCTGGTCGTCGCTGACCTTGGACACCGTCGCCTCGTGCCCCATCGACACGTCGTCCTCGCGGACGTCTACGTAGGGGTAGGTGTCGGAGCGGCTGATGGTGTCGACCAGCAGGGCGTCGCACTTGACGGTGGACCGACTGGAGTGCGCACCCGGCTCGACCTGGACCAGGCCGCGGTAGGAGGTGCGGCCACCGCCGCGGGCCACCGACTTGGAGATGATGGTCGAGGAGGTGTGCGGGGCGGCGTGCACCATCTTGGCGCCGGCGTCCTGGTGCTGGCCCTCGCCGGCGAACGCGATCGAGAGCACCTCGCCCTTGGCGTGCTCACCGGTCATCCAGACCGCCGGGTACTTCATGGTGACCTTGGAGCCGATGTTGCCGTCCACCCACTCCATGGTGGCGCCGGCCTGCGCGACCGCTCGCTTGGTGACCAGGTTGTAGACGTTGTTCGACCAGTTCTGGATGGTGGTGTAGCGGCACCGGCCGCCGGGCTTGACGATGATCTCCACCACCGCCGAGTGCAGCGAGTCCGAGGAGTAGATCGGCGCGGTGCAGCCCTCGACGTAGTGCACGTAGGCACCCTCGTCGATGATCATCAGGGTGCGCTCGAACTGGCCCATGTTCTCGGTGTTGATCCGGAAGTAGGCCTGCAGCGGGATGTCGACGTGCACGCCCTTCGGGACGTAGATGAACGACCCGCCGGACCACACCGCGGTGTTGAGTGCGGCGAACTTGTTGTCGCCGGACGGGATGACGGTGCCGAAGTACTCCTTGAACAGTTCCTCGTGCTCGCGCAGCGCGGTGTCGGTGTCGAGGAACAGCACGCCCTGGCTCTCCAGGTCCTCGCGGATCTTGTGGTAGACCACCTCGGACTCGTACTGGGCGGCGACGCCGGAGACCAGCCGCTGCTTCTCCGCCTCCGGGATGCCGAGCTTGTCGTAGGTGTTCTTGATGTCGCTGGGCAGGTCGTCCCAGGTGGCCGCCTGCTTCTCGGTGGAGCGCACGAAGTACTTGATGTTGTCGAAGTCGATCCCCGACAGGTCCGAACCCCAGTTCGGCATCGGCTTCTTGCGGAAGATCTCCAGCGCCTTGAGCCGGCGCTCCAGCATCCAGGCCGGCTCGTTCTTCAGCATCGAGATGTTGCGCACGACGTCCTCGTTGAGGCCCCGACGAGCGGTGGAGCCCGCCACGTCGGAGTCGGCCCAGCCGAACTTGTATGTCGACAGCGCCTCGATCTGCTCGCCCTGCGTGGCGATGCGCTCAGCTGCTGTGGTCATGTATGTGTGCCTCCCGATCTGGGACAACTGCGTGGGTGGTGCGCTGGGGTGGTGCGGGATGGCCCGATTGCGAGGCCGCTGAGACGTGGGTGGTGCAGACGCCGTCGCCGTGCGCGATGGTGGCCAGCCGCTGGACGTTGGTGCCCAGCACCGCGGCCAGCGCCCGGGTCTCGGCCTCGCACAGCTGCGGGAACTCCGCCGCCACGTGCGCGACCGGGCAGTGGTGCTGGCAGATCTGGCTGCCGCGGCCGGCATCGCCGGGGTCGCCCACCGGCACCACCTTGGCGGCATAACCCTCGGCGGACAGTGCCGCGGCGACCAGCCGGGCCTTGTCGACCGGGTCGGCAGCGCCGAAATCCTCCCCGGCGCACTGGGCGGCGATCCGGCCGGCCAGCGTGCTGGCCCGGTGCTCGGCGAAGGCGGTCACCGCCGCCTCTCCCCCGGTGTCGCGCAGGTAGCGCAGCGCGGTGGACGCCAGGTCGTCGTAGGCATGGCCAAAACTCCCCCGGCCGGCGTCGGTGAGCGCGTAGGCCCGGGCCGGCCGGCCGCGTCCTCGGGGCCGCAGGCTGGAGGCCCGTGGTTGCACCTCGACCAGGGTCCCGTCGGCGACCAGTGCGTCCAGGTGCCGCCGGATCGCGGCGGCCGACAGCCGCAGCCGATCGGCCAGCGCGGCTGCGGTCTGCGGGCCGGACTCGTGCACCAGCCGGGCCACCGCGTCACGGGTACGGCCCTCGGCCGTGGCGGCAGGCGTCGGCGCGGGCACGGTGACCGTGGCCTCAGCGTCGCCTGCGAATTTCACAAGACAAGTATGACGTATTTCCCCGCCCGATCACAGCCGGGGTGCCGTGCCGAACCCGGTGTCGCGGTGGCGTTGCTCTCACCGTCCCGCTCCTGGCCGGGCGAGTTAGGACGAACTGGTCGAGCGGTGCGAAGCCTCTCGCGCCACCACCAGCTCCGCCTCGCAGACCGCCAGCAGATCACCCAGGGCCAAGCCATCACGCGGCTTCGACGCTGAGGCGATCCGGCAATCGATCTTGTGATACTTCATCGCGATGCGAAGCCGCCGAGACACCGCGTCACCGTTGGCCGGCGGACAGTCGGGAAGCAGGATCGCCAGTCCACCGGGCGGGTAGGCACCGATCGCGTCACAGCCGCCTTGCATCATCGCCACCACACACGCGGCCTGGGTGTCTGAGGTGTCGATCCGCAGCACGGTCACCGCCACGCTGACCTCGGTCACCACGCTTGCCACGTACAACCAGGCGTCGTCGTTCATCGGCGGGGCGCCGTTGCCCCGTGCCCGCAGCTCGGCCCTGGTGAAGTGCCAATGAATGAAGACGGCCAATGGAAGCGAGAGCCCAATGAGCGGCAGCCCCGCTCGGTACACCACGTACTCGGCGATCGCTACGGCCATCGTCGCAGCTTCCAGCCGGTAAACACCTGCATGAAGAAATGACCGCACAGAGGGCACCTGACCCGAGGCCCACATCGCAAGTGCTGGCGCGCCGAAACCGACGAGAAACCACACCCCTGCTGCCAGTGGCAGTGTCCCGGCCAGCGGAAGCCCGAGGTGGAAGGTTCGACTGGCAGTCGCTGCTGCCAGTACGGTTGCCATCAGACTGAAGACGTAACGAAATAACTTATTGGCCCCGCCTGGTTTGTAGGCGTTGTAGGCCGACCAGCCACCGAGCACCGAGGCCGCAGTCACGACGGCCGCCAGTAGCGGCGGAAGGATAATCGCGGCAGCGAAGCACCAGGTGGCCAGCACGTTCACCTGCATAGATGCTGCGCGTTCCAGGGCCGGCTGTCGTCGAGCTTTCTCCCATCCGGAGATGCACAGAGAGTATGTGATGCTCAGCGATGCCAGCAGCAGAGCAAGGCCAAGATCAGCCTTTGATACCGGCGACCATGAAGCCACCGGAACGGCTACTGCCAGCGCCTCAACCACAACGATCACCACGAGAACGTGGGGCGGTTCCCGCCACACCGGCCAGGCTTTCACTACTCCGATTCCCAAGCCAACCCCCTCTCGCCCGTCACTTCCGATGGCCAAGAGCAGAAGCGTTCCGATGGACACCTCGCACGGCACCGACCTACCGATCAGTCCGGGAAGCCGAGAACAGAGGAGGAAGCCGATCTACCACCTCGAGTGCCCTAATCATGCTGCTCGTCGCCTTCCAGACGTACCTAGCAGCCTTCGTGTCGCTATTAGAACTGTTGGGTGACGGCGCCGGCGCGCTTGTCGCCTCATGCGCGTTGGTACTCCCAGGATCAGCCGACCCCTTGCTGTGCGTGCGGGACGTTCGTCGTGGTGAGATCGTATGCAGTCACCGGTCTGACCCGAGATCGAATCAGTAGCAAGTAGCCTGCACCGAACTACAGGCTAGCCGCCCCGCTTGCACGTCGCAACTGATCCGGAAAAGGAGCTTCTGCTACATGAGCGCCTTGTCCGACTACCTCAATGCGCACATCCCAGCGGGCTGGAGCAAGTCAGATGTCACTCGGGCGCTCGGTGACTACCTCGACCGAACGACTGTCTACCGCTACCTGGCCGGCAACCATTCCCGCACTCCCCCGGAGTACGTGCTTGACGCCTTTGCCAAGGCACTCGGGTGCTCCATCACGCAGTTGCGAGAGGCGGCAGGCGCCGCAGCCGGAGAAGAAGACCCCTGGACCCCGCCGCTGGAGGCCAACCGGCTCACCTACGCACAGCGAGCGGCGCTCGAAGCGTTCATCCGCACGATCGTGCACACCGACTCAGGGCAGCCCGAACCCCGGCCCCACAAGCCAGAGGCCCGGGACCCCGAGGTAACCATCCAGGAAGTCCGCGCCTACATCGCCCAGCTACGCCAAACCGGTCAGGACGAACTGGCCGAACGACTAGAAGCCTCCCTCACCGACAACCCCGCCGCTCAGACCGCCGATAGATCAGCCAACACCTGACCCTTTTCGAAGCTTCGGTGGGGACCCAGGACATGAGTCCGACACGTCGCCATCGCTACCGGAACGACCGCCTTAGGAAGTCTGGCGGACCGAGGCGGTAGGTTCTTCCGGTGCTGTACCGCGCCGCCGAGCTGGTCGTCTCGCCAGTGTTGCGTACCTACTTCCGGCCGCAGGCCAGCGGCCAGGAGTTCGTGCCGCGCACCGGGCCGGCCATCATCGCCGCCAACCACCTGTCAGCCGCCGACGAGGTGTTCACCCCGATCACCGCCCGCCGGCAGGTGCTGTACTTCGCCAAGGACGAGTACTTCAACCTGCCCGGGGTACGGGGCAAGATCACCGCCTGGACGTTCCGCGAGATGGGCCAGGTGCCGGTAGACCGGGACAACCCGCGGGCCGCCGCCCTGTCGGTCGAGATCGGGGTCGAGCTGCTGGCCCAGGACAAGGCGCTGGGCATCTACCCCGAGGGCACCCGGTCGCCGGACGGCCGGTTGCACAAGTTCCGCACCGGGGTGGCCCGGCTGGCGCTGCGGTCCGGCGCCCCGGTGGTGCCGGTGGGCCTGATCGGCACCGACCTGGTGCTGCCCGAGGGCCAGCGGCGCTGGCGCCGGGCGCCGGTCGAGGTGCACTACGGCCCGGCGCTGGATTTCTCCGGCCGGGCCGAGGACGAGCGGTCCTCCCGCAAGCTGCGCGAGGTCACCGAGACCATCCGGGAGGCGGTCCAGAAGCTGTCCCGGCAGGACTACGTCGACACCTACGGCAGCTCGGTGAAGGCGGCCGAGCTCTAGCCGGGGCACCGGCCGGCCGCCTCTGCCTGCGTGCCGTCGGAGCAGCCACGCGATGCGTCGGCCGGCTGCGGGCTATCTAGACTTGGCCGGTGCCCGCCGCCGTTGAGATCGTCGATCTCGTCAAGCGCTATGCCGGGCATCCGGCGGTGGACGGCATCTCGCTGAGCGTGCCGCAGGGCGAGCTGCTGGCGCTGCTGGGCACCAACGGCGCCGGCAAGACCACCACCATCGAGATCTGCGAGGGCTTCCGGCGCGCCGACAGCGGGCAGGTCCGGGTGCTCGGGCTGGACCCGGCCCGCGATGCCCGGCAGCTGCGTCCCAAGGTCGGCGTGATGCTGCAGGACGGCGTCGGCGGCTACAACGGCGCCCGCGCCCTGGAGCTGCTGCGGCTGTTCGGCAGCTACGCCGCCCATCCGCTGGACGCCGGTGACCTGCTCGACGAGGTGGGCCTGGGCGAGGTGGCGCAGCTGCCGGTGAAGCGGCTGTCCGGCGGCCAGAAGCAGCGGCTGTCGCTGGCGATGGCGCTGATCTCGCGTCCGGAACTGCTGTTCCTCGATGAGCCCACCACCGGTATGGACCCACAGGCCCGGCGGGTCACCTGGGAGCTGATCCGCCGGCTGCGCCAGGACGGGGTCAGCATCGTGCTGACCACCCACTACCTCGACGAGGCCGAGCAACTGGCCGACCGGGTGGTGATGCTGCACGCCGGCCGGATCGTCGCCGAGGGAACCCCCGCCGAGCTCACCCAGGCCGGTTCGGCCGGCCAGGTCCGGTTCTCCGGCCCCGCGGGGCTGCCGGTCGCGGAGCTGCACGCGGCGCTGCCGTCCGGGGTGCAGGTCAGCGAGACCACCGCCGGCAGTTACCTGGTCGCCGGCGAGGTGACCCCGGCGCTGCTGGCCGGCATCACCTCCTGGTGCGCGGCCCGCGACGTGCTCGCCGAGGGGCTGCGGGTGGAGCGGCGCAGCCTGGAGGACGTCTTTCTCGATCTGACCAGGGCCGGCCGGTGATCACCGGTTTCGCCCCCGCCCCGGCCGCCGCGCCGCCCGGACGGATGCTGGCCGCCCAGACCGGCATGGAGCTGCGGCTGCTGCTGCGCAACGGCGAGCAGGTCGGGCTGACCCTGGTGATCCCGCTGCTGCTGGAGTTCTTCTTCAACCTGCCGCTGCTGTACTCACTCGACGTCCCGCGCCGGATCGACTTCGTGGTGCCGTCGGTGCTGGCGCTGGCGGTGATGAGCGCCTCGTTCACCGGCCTCGCGATCGGCACCGGGTTCGAACGCAAGTACGCGGTACTCAAGCGGCTCGGGGCGACCGCGCTGTCCCGCCGGGTGCTGCTGCTCGGCAAGACCCTGGCGGTGCTGATCCTGCAGGTGCTGCAGGCGGCGCTGATCTGCCTGTTCGGGCTGGCACTGGGTTGGCACCCGAGCGGCGGGGCGGTGTCGGCGGCGGTGCTGATCGTGCTCGGCACCTTCGCCTTCGGCGGTCTCGGGCTGCTGCTGGCCGGCACCCTGCGGGCCGAGGCGACGCTGGCCGCGGCGAACCTGGCGTGGCTGGTGCTGCTGTTCGCCGGCGGCATCGCGATCCCGCTGTCGCGCTACCCGCAGGCCGCCGCGGACGTGCTGCGGTGGCTGCCGTCGGCGGCGCTGTCCGACGGCCTGCACCAGGTGCTGGAGCACAGCGCCGGCCTGCCGGTCCGGCCCGCGTTGACGCTGCTGGCCTGGGCAGCGGTGGCGCTGCCGGCCGCGATGCGCTGGTTCCGGTGGGAGTGAGCCAGCTAGAGCCGTCGCATGTGGAGGCTTGCCCGTGACCGACTTCACCGCGCTGCCGGCCGACCTGCCGGTGCCCGCTGACGACGGGGCCGCCGACCACCTGCCCGGCACCCCGATGCCGTCCCTGACGCTGCAGGCCAGCGACGGGCAGCCGGTCGACCTCGGCGCGCTGGGCGCCGGCCGGACGGTCCTCTACCTCTACCCGCTCACCGGCCGGCCCGGTGTCGACCTGCCGGCCGGCTGGGACGACATCCCCGGTGCCCGCGGCTGCTCGACCGAGGCGTGCGACTTTCGCGACCACTACGCCGACCTGCGGGCGGCCGGCGTCGAGCAGGTCTGGGGCATGTCCAGCCAGCGGCCGGACTACCAGGCCGAGGTGGTCACCCGGCTGCGGCTGCCGTTCGCCATGCTGTCCGACCCGGGCCTCGCGCTCGCCGACGCGCTGCGGCTGCCGACCTTCGCCGCGCCGGGCCACGACCGGCTCTACGCCCGGCTCACCCTGGTGGTCCGCGACGGGACGATCGAGCACGCCTTCTACCCGATCTTTCCGCCGAACACCCACGCCCGGCAGGTGCTGGCCTGGCTGCGGGCGAACCCGGCCGCCTAGCACCAACTACCCTCGACGGCGTGGCTGTGCAGAACCCGGTACGGAGCGCCGCGGACCGACCCCCGCCCGTGCGGTGGGCACGCCGGCCAGAGGTGCTGCGCGGGCTGGCGCTGGCCACCCTGGTCGCCAACGTCGCGATCGTGGTGACCGGTGGCGCGGTGCGGCTGACCGGCTCCGGCCTGGGCTGCCCCACCTGGCCGTCCTGCACCGACGCCTCGCTGACCCCGACCCGCGAATATGCCGCGCACGGTGTGATCGAGTTCGCCAACCGGCAACTGACCTTCGTGCTCGGCCTGCTGGTGCTGGCGACCCTGGTCGCCGCGATACTGGCACGCCAGCAGGTGCGGCTGGCCGCCCTGGTCGCCGCCAGCATCCCGGCGCAGGCGGTGCTGGGCGGCATCACGGTGCTGACCCACCTCAACCCGTGGACGGTGGCGGCGCACTTCCTGCTCTCGATGCTGATCATCGCGACCGCCTTCGCGCTGTGGTGGCGGCTGCGTGAGGACACCGACCTGCCCGCGGTATCAGGCGCCGGCCGGCCCGGGTTGCGTACCGCGGCCTGGCTGCTGGTCGCCCTCACCGCGGCGGTGCTCGCGGTCGGCACCGTGGTCGCCGGCAGCGGTCCGCACGCCGGCGACAAGGGTGCCACCCACCGGATCGGCTTCGATCCGGCCGCGGTCTCCCAGCTGCACGCCGACCTGGTGATGCTGCTGATCGGGCTCAGCCTGGGCTTCGCGGTGCTGGCCGCGGGCTCCTCGGCGTCCGCCCGGCTGCGCCGGGCCGGCTGGCTGCTGGTCGCCGTGGAGCTGGCCCAGGGCCTGATCGGGTTCGTGCAGTACTTCACCCAGGTGCCCGCGGTACTGGTGGGCCTGCACATGCTCGGCGCCTGCCTGGTGTGGCTGGCCGCCCTCACGGTGCTGGCCCGTACCCTGCAGCAGCCGCTCCGGAACCCGGCAGCCACCGCCGGGCTGTCGGCGCCCCGACGGCGCTGAGTCCGGACGCGAGAAGGCCACCATGCATGCTACGACTGTCCTGTACTGGTGCCTGCTGCTGCTCGCGTTGGCACCGTTGCTACTTGCCGTCCGGTCGCTGCGGGCGCAGTAGCCGCGGGGCGGCGTCCGGTCAGTCGCCGTCGGTGTCGCTGGTCGCGGTCGGTGTCGCTGGTCGCGGGTTAGCCGTGCGGGGCCGGCGCGCTCGCGGTTCCGGAGCCGGTGGCACCCGCCGGGGCCGCGCTGGTGGACGTGCTGCCGGAGCTGCCGGGCGTGCCGGTGCCGGTGGCTGACGAGCTGCCGGACGGCGTCGCGCTGCCCGAGCTCGTCGGACTGCTGCTGGTGGCCGGCGCGCTGGTCGACAGTGCCGCGCTGGACGAGGGCGCGCTGCTGGACGGCCGCGCGCTGCTGCTGGCCGGCGTGCTGCTGCTGGGCGCGCTGGAGCTGGTCCGGGGTGCCGAACTGGTGCCGTTCTGCGAGGTCGGCACCGAACCGATCGGAGCCACCGAGGTCGCCGAGCGGGTCGGGGTGGCGGCGGCCGGCCGCGTGGTCCCGGTGGTCACCGCCTGCCCGGGCAGGTTGGTGGAGCCGTCCGACGACGGCTCGTGCACCAGCATCAGGCCGCCGGCGGTCAGCGCGGTGAGCAGCGCGGCGCCGGCCACCAGGGACCCGATCAGCGGTCCCCGACCGGCCCGGGCGGTCCGGGCCAGCGGCGACTCCTCGACCGGCTCGGGCCGGTCGTCGGTCGGTGGCGGCATCGGGGGCACGCCGGTCGCGATGAAGGCGGTGGCCAGCTCCGGGTGAGCGGCAGCGCCGACCGACCCGGACGCGGCGAAACCGATCGGGCCGGACCCGGCGGCCGGAGCCAGGCCGGACGCCATCGGCGCGGCACTGCCGAACGCGGCCAGGGCGGGGTCGGACAGCGGGGCACCGGTGCTTGCCGCCGCCATCCCGGCCGCGGCAGCCAGCGGTGCGCCGCCGGCCAGCACCGCATCGCCGGCGAGCACCGACGACGCGCCGGCCGCCGCCGGCAGCACCGGAACCGCCCCGCCGTCGCGCAGCGTCCGGGACACCTCGGCCGCGGTCGGCCGCAGGTCCGGGTCCATCGCGGTCATCGCGTGCAACAGCGCTGGCCAGGGATGCGGTAGGTATTCGGGGATCTCCGGCGCGCGCTCCAGCCGGGCCAGCACCGCCTCCAGCGCCGGCCCCTCGTAGGACCGCTTGCCGGTGAGCGCCTCGATCAGCACCAGGCCGAGTGCGTACACGTCGGCCGGCGGGCCGACCTCGGCGCCACGGGCCTGTTCCGGCGCCAGGTAGGACGCCGTGCCCACCATCAGGTCGGCACTGGTCAGGTGCTCACTGCCCAGCAGCCGCACGATGCCGAAGTCCGACAGCCTGGCCCGGATCGGGTTGCCGGTCGCCTCGCCGGCGACGCCGTCCGAGCCCAGCAGGATGTTGGCGGGCTTGATGTCGCGGTGCACCATGTTCTGGGCGTGCACGTAGGCCAGCGCCGCGGCGATCTGGGCCGCGATCTCACGGGCCAGCGGCTCGGTCAGCGGCGCCTCGGCGATCTGGGCGGCCAGGCTCGGGCCGTTGATCAGCTCCATCACCAGGAAGGCCGGCTCGCCGTCCGCACCGACCGAGCCGTCGAACAGGGTGATCAGGTTGGGGTGGCTGAGCCGGGCCAGCGTCTGCAGTTCGAGTTCGTGGCGTTGCACTCCGCCGGTGACCTCGTCCGGGTCGGTGTGGGTGCGGAACACCTTCACCGCGACGTCGCGGGCCAGCAACTGGTCGTGGGCGCGGAACACCTCGGCCATGCCGCCGACCCCGATCCGGTCGACCACGCGGTACCGGCCGCCCAGCATCCAGCCCGGTTGGCCGGGCTGCGGCGGGGCCGGCGCGGGAACGTCGTCGGTCACTGCCGGTAACGGAACCTCGGCAGGCTGCGGGTGGAACTCCGGTGGTGGCGGCGCCGGAATGGCCTCGGTCGGCGGCGGCTCAGGATTGCCGGCGGACGCGGAACCGGCCGTCCGGTCGGCTGGCGCGACGGGGCGGCTCGGTGGCTGTGGACCGGGCAATGCTTCGGTGGCCGGGCCGATATCGGCGCCGGCAACCCGGTCGGCACCGGCGCCTCGGCCGGTGCTCATCTCCTCGGAAATAGGTCCCCCACACACGAGCGGACCCGCTGTTCGCTCAGCGCTCCGGTACCAGGCTAGCTGGCCTGACAGTGATCGGCTGCTGATCTCACAGTAATCGGCTGACCGAGTAGATCACCAATCCGACCAGCGAGCCCACCACGGTGCCGTTGATCCGGATGAACTGCAGATCCCGGCCCACCTGCAACTCCAGCCGGCGCGCGGTCGACTCGGCATCCCAGCGCCCCACCGTGTGGGTGATCACGCCCGTCAGCTCGCCGGAGTAGTGCGCCAGCACGTGACGCATCGCACCGGTCAGCCACCGGTCGCACTTGGCCTGCAGGCTCGCGTCGTCCCGCAGCGCGACGCCGGTCTGCCGGATCATCGAGGTGGCAACCCGGCGCAGCTCGGAGTCCGGATCCTGGGCAGCCTCGAGCACCGCCTTCTTCAGCGGCAACCACAGCGAGGCCAGGGCGTTGCGCATCGCCGGGTGGTCGAGCAGGTCGGCCTTCCACCGCTCCAGGTGCTCGGCCGCCACCGGGTCGGTACGAAGCTGGCCGGCGTACTGCCGCAGCCGCTGGTCGAACTCGATCCGCAGCGCGTGCTGCGGGTCGCCCGCCACGTCGGCCAGGAAGTTCTGGACGCTGGAGAACAGCTTGTTGAACACCCGGCCGTCCACCCAGTCGGGCACCCACTCCGGTGACTCCTCGGCCACCCGCTTGCGAAAGACGTCGCGGTTGTCGTCCAGGAAGCGCATCAGCGCCCGAAGGCCCTCGGTCATCAGCACCTGGTGCTGGTTACCCTCCACCGCCAGGTCTAGCACCTTCGCCACCACCGGAGCGGCCGGCAGCCGGCGCAGCTGCGCGTCGGCGAAGCGCTCGAGCGCCAGGCGGATGTCCTCGTCGGCCAGTACCGTGTTCGCACCAGCCAGCGCCACCCCGAACTCGGCCGACAGCTTCTCCGCCCGGTCGCCGCCGGCCAGCCACTCCCCGACCCGGCGCGGCACCTGGGCCGCGACCAGCCGGGGCCCGACCACCTCGGGGGTCAAGAAGTTCTGCTGGACGAACTCGCCCAGGCTCTCACCGATCTGGTCCTTCTTGCGCGGGATGATCGCGGTGTGCGGGATCGGCAGCCCGAGCGGGTGCCGGAACAGCGCCGTCACCGCGAACCAGTCCGCCAACCCGCCGACCATGGCCGCCTCGCTGGCTGCCTGCAGGAACGGCCAGGCGCCGTGGTCGTCGCCGACCACCGCGCAGAGCAGGAACACCGCGGCGGCCAGCACCAGGCCGCCGGTGGCGAGAAACTTCATCCGGCGCAGGCCGGCGCGCCGTTCGGCGTCGCCGGCCAGCGACAGCACCGGGGTCTCGGGTAGCTCGCTCATCGCCCCACCCGGGCGCTGATCGCGGCGGCCAGCCGGTCCGCGGCCCCGGCGGCGAAGCCGAGGAACAACGAGGGCTCCACCACCTCCAGCTCGACCAGTACCGGGCCGTCCGGGCCGGGTAGCAGGTCGATCCGGGCGTAGAGCAGCGGCTCGGCCAGGCCGGCGGTGACATGCGCCAGCACCCGCTCGGCGACCACCAGCTCCTGCGCGGACGGCCGGCGCGGCGTGATCTGTTCGGGAAGGTAGAGCGCCTCGCCGTCGACCCGGTGCCGGACGTGGCGTCGCAGCATCGGACCCTTGCGGATGGCGTGGCTGAACACCCCGTCGAAGAAGATCAGCGCGGTCTCGCCGGCGGTGTCGACGGCGTCGAGGTAGGGCTGCACCAGCACCGTGCGGCCCGCCGCATGCAGCCGCCCGGCGTGCTCGCGAGCGTCTTGGTGCGCGCCGGGCGAGGCCGCGTCGAAGCGCCCCGCGCCACGGGAACCGGCCCCGAGCGACGGCTTGAGGACGAACTCACCGGTGCTCGGCAGCTCCAGCTCGGCACCGGGCGGCACCACCGCGGTCGGCACCACCGGCAGGCCCGCCTCGGCGAGCGGGGCGAGGTAGGCCTTGTCGGTGTTGGGCAGCACCACCGCGGCCGGGTTGAACAGCCGGGGCACCGAGGCGACCCAGCTGCAGAACTGCTCGTACCGCAGGGTGTAGTTCCAGGTTGCCCGGATCACTGTGGCATCGAAGGCGGACCAGTCGACCCCGGGCTGGTCCCACGCCACCATGCCGACCTCGTGGCCGAGGTCGGTCAGGGCCCGCAGCAGCGGCAGGTCGTCCCCGTCCCCGGTCGGCAGGTCCAGGCAGGTGGCGAGGACGATGCGACTGCTCACCCGGTCGATCGTAGGTGGTGGCAGCGCGCCGCCCCGGCTAGGCGCCCCCGCGTACGACGACGGGTGCCACGCCCGCGGAGCGGCACGGGGAGAGTGGAGGAGCCTGACGCCGGATGCGAAGGTTGCTTCCCGACAGGTAGGGGCGGCACCGTCAGGGAAGGAATCGAGACAAGCGACCGACGGGAAACCCTCGGGTCGAGGACGACCATAGGCACCACCATTGCGGCAGCGATCCTGTTCGACATGGTGTCCAGAAATCTGCACGTCGAGGTCCGCATCGTGCAGACAACGATCGGGTAACGGGCGGCAGGATGTGACGGCCGGCGATCCGGCAGCAGGCAGGATCTGTCCGGCGCGGCGGACCAGCCGCCCGAACACGTCGGAACCACACCAAGCCTGCCACGCCCACCACGACCCGGTCCCCGGCAGGGGGCCGGCCCAGCCGGCGGGAGCGCCCGCCGCCTTCCGCACCGAATCGCGTTCGACGCACCTACCACCACCACCCCGAGGAACCGCATGACACAGGAACTCATCGAGCCGGCCCCCTCCGCCGCCTCCAACCAGCCCTCGACCAGCCGTCCGGCTCGATCGAACGCGATCTGGCGCCAGCCGTACCTCTGGCTGGTGTTCGTCCTCGGCATCGTGGTCTTCAACGCCCTCTACGCGCTGCCGAGATACCTGAGCTTCGACTCGCACCAGTCCCGCAGCCAGCTCAACCCGGCGCACTCCACGCACTTCGGCCTGCTGGTGGCGCACGTGGTCACCGGCAACCTCGCGCTGATGACGGTGCTGTTGCAGCTGTGGCCGTGGCTGCGTCGCAACCACCCCCGGGTGCACCGCATCAGCGGCCGGATCTACATCCTGGGCGGCGCCCTGCCGGCGTCCCTGCTGGCCCTGTTCGCGATCATCCCGTGGCGCGACGGCGGGTACGGCGCTCCCGGTGGCGTCGGTTTCGCGGCCCAGGGCGTGATGTGGATCGGCACCACCCTGATCGGCTGGCGGATGGCCCGCAAGGGCATGTGGGCCGAGCACCAGCGCTGGATGCTCTACAGCTTCGCGATGGCACTCGGGACCACCTGGGGTCGCATCCTGTTCGAGACCCTCAGCACCTGGCCGAGCCTGGGCAAGTACGTGAGCATCTACGTGCTCTTCGAAACCTCTACCTGGCTCGGCTGGGTGGTCGGCCTGCTGGTCGCCCACCTGTGGTTCGAGTCCCGCGCGCAGCGGACGCTGGTCCGGGGCGGTGGCGAGACCATCGTCTATCCCTCTCCGGTGTGAGCTGAGAAATCCCGAGCAGACGGCCCGGGCGGGGTTGCCGGAAGGCAGCACCGTCCGGGCCGTCCGTATGTGCGGTGGGCCGGCGGGTGCCCGGCTGGATTCGGTGCCAGGGGTGCGAGGGGTGCCAGGAGTGCGGGGTCAGCGCAGGAATGTGTCGATGGCCACGGCCAGGAACACGAAGGCCAGGTAGCTGTTCGACAGGTGGAACAGCCGCATCGGGCGTCCCGGCTCGCCGCGCACCGCGGCGGCCTGCAACCGGTGCGCCTCGGCCAGCAGCGCCGCGCCGGCGCCGAGCGCCAGCACCCCGTACACCCAGCCGGTGGCCAGCGGCCACAGCACCAGCGAGGCGGCCACCGTCAGCCAGGAGTAGGCCACGATCTGGCGGGCCACCCGCTGCGGCGAGGCGACCACCGGCAGCATCGGCACGCCCGCCCGGGCGTAGTCGTCCCGGTAGCGGATCGCCAGCGCCCAGAAGTGCGGCGGGGTCCAGAAGAACACCACCGCGAACAGCACCACCGGCGCCCAGGCCAGCGAACCGGTGACCGCCGACCAGCCGATCAGCACCGGCATGCAGCCGGCCGCACCGCCCCAGACGATGTTCTGCGAGGTCCGGCGCTTGAGCAGCAGGGTGTACACCAGCACGTAGAAGGCGATCGCCAGCGCGGTGAGCCCGGCTGCCAGCAGGTTGGTGGCCAGCCCGATCAGCGCCACCGCCAGCACCCCGAGCACCGATCCGAAGACCAGCGCCCCGGTCGGCGAGACGTCGTGCACGGCCAGCGGACGGTGACCGGTGCGGCGCATCAGCGCGTCGATATCGCGGTCGAGGTAGCAGTTGAGCGCGTTGGCCGACCCGGCGGCCAGCGTGCCGCCGATCAGGGTGGCCAGCACCGTCTGCCAGCGCGGCAGCCCGCCGGCCGCCAGCACCATGGCCGGCAGCGTGGTGACCAGCAGCAATTCGATGATGCGCGGCTTGGTGAGCGCCACGTAGGCTCGGATCGAGCTCATCGCCGAACCGGTGGCGACCGGATGGCCCGAGTTCGCGGGGGCCACCGGGGTCTGCGTCACCGGCCCAGCGTAACGCCCGGCCGAACCCCCGGCCGCCACCGCATCCGGCTTCGTCGACCGACCGCGCGACCTCTCCCCGACCCCGCTCCCTCAGGCGCCCCGGGCCGGCCGGGTAACCCACCGCCGACCGCGCTCGGCCGCATCGGCAGGGCCGGGGCCACCGGCAGCCGTCCCCTCGAAGACCGGGCGCTGAAAGCGATTAGGCTCAGAGGCGGACAACTGAATGAGGCCTACCGCACATCCGAGAGCAGGAGAGGCACGTGACCGACACCGCACCCGGCATCGTTTCAACCCACCCGAAGTGGTGGACCGATTCCGACACCACCGCGGTGGACACCGCCCGACTGCTGGCGGCCGACGCCGTGCAGAAGGTCGGCAACGGCCATCCCGGCACCGCGATGAGCCTGGCGCCGCTGGCCTACCTGCTCTTCCAGCGGGTGATGCGCCACGATCCCACCGACCCGAACTGGGTGGCCCGCGACCGGTTTGTGCTGTCCAACGGCCACTCCTCGCTGACCCTCTACATCCAGCTGTTCCTGTCCGGCTACGGCTTGGAGCTGGATGATCTGAAGGCGCTGCGCACCTGGGGCTCGCTGACCCCGGGACACCCCGAGCACGGCCACACCATCGGGGTCGAGACCACCACCGGCCCGCTCGGGCAGGGCGTCGGCAACGCGGTCGGCATGGCGATGGCGGCCCGCCGCGAGCGCGGCCTGCTCGACCCGGACGCCGCCCCCGGTGAGTCGCCCTTCGACCACCACATCTACGTCATCGCCGGTGACGGCTGCCTGGAGGAGGGCGTGTCCAGCGAGGCCAGCTCGCTGGCCGGCCACCAGCAGCTGGGCAACCTCACCCTGATCTACGACGACAACCACATCTCCATCGAGGACGACACCAACGTCGCGTTCTCCGAGGACGTGCTCAAGCGCTACCAGGCCTACGGCTGGCACACCCAGTACGTCGACTCCGGTGAGGACGTGGTGGCGCTGGAGAAGGCGCTGGCCAAGGCCCGGGCCGAGACCGACCGGCCCTCGATCATCGCGGTGCGCACCATCATCGGCTGGCCGGCGCCGACCAAGCAGAACACCGGCAAGGCGCACGGTTCCGCGCTCGGCGAGGACGAGATCCGCAAGACCAAGGAGCTGCTCGGCTTCAACCCCGACGAGCACTTCGCGGTGGACCCGGCGGTGCTGGCGCACACCCGTGAGTTGGCCCAGCGCGGCCGGGACGCCCGGGAGGCCTGGCAGCCGGGTTTCGACGCGTGGGCCAAGGAGAATCCCGAGCGCAAGCAGCTCTTCGACCGGATGATCACCCGCAGCCTTCCGCCCGGCTGGACCGACGCGCTGCCCAGCTTCCCCGCCGAGAAGGACGGCAAGCCGAACTCGGTGGCCACCCGGGCCGCGTCCGGCAAGGTGCTCAGCGCCCTGGCGCCGGTACTGCCGGAGCTGTGGGGCGGTTCGGCCGACCTCGCCGAGTCCAACAACACCACCATGGAGGGCGAGCCGAGCTTCGTGCCGGCCGACCGGCAGACCAAGGAGTGGACCGGCGGCCCGTACGGCCGGACGCTGCACTTCGGCATCCGCGAGCACGCGATGGGTTCGATCATGAACGGCATCACGCTGCACGGCGGCACCCGGGTCTACGGCGGCACCTTCCTGGTGTTCTCCGACTACATGCGCCCGCCGGTCCGGCTGGCCGCGCTGATGCAGATACCGACCATCTACGTCTGGACGCACGACTCGATCGGCCTCGGCGAGGACGGCCCGACCCACCAGCCGATCGAGCAACTGGCCTCGCTGCGCGCCATCCCGGGCCTGGACGTCGTCCGGCCGGCCGACGCCAACGAGACCGCGGTGGTGTGGCGGCAGGTGCTGGAGAACACCGACCGGCCCGCCGGGCTGGCACTGTCCCGGCAGCCGCTGCAGGTGCTGGAGCCGGCCAGCGTGGTCGACGCCGACAAGGGCGGCTACGTGCTGGCGGACTCCTCCACCGCGATCCCCACGGTGATCCTGATCGCCACCGGTTCCGAGGTGGCCCTGGCGCTGGCCGCCCAGGAACGGCTGGAGGCCGAGGGCACCCCGACCCGGGTGGTGTCGATGCCCTGCATCGAGTGGTTCCACGCCCAGGACCGGTCCTACCAGCAAAAGGTGCTGCCACCGGCGGTCAAGGCGCGGGTCAGTGTCGAGGCCGGCGTGTCGATGGGCTGGCGCGAGATCGTCGGCGAGGCCGGCGAGATCGTGGCGATCGACCACTTCGGCGCCAGCGCCAACGTCGGTGTGCTGTTCGAGCAGTTCGGCTTCACCCCGGACAACGTGGTCGCCGCGGCTCACGCGAGCCTGGAGCGGGTCGGCAAGATCACCGGCACCACCACCGGCAGCTAGCCGACCCGACCGCGCTGTACCCCGCTTTGCTCCCAGGAGAGGATCCACAATGAGCGACGCACTCGCCGACCTGTCGGCCCAAGGCGTATCCATCTGGCTCGACGACATCAGCCGCGAGCGGCTGGTCAGCGGCAACCTGCAGCAGCTGATCGAGACCAAGCACGTGGTCGGCGTGACCAGCAACCCCTCGATCTTCCAGAAGGCGATGGAGGGCTCCGCCGACGGCGACTCCGCCTACGCCCAGCAGGTGCACGACCTGGCGGTGCGCGAGGTATCGCTGGAAGAGGCCGTCCGGCTGCTGACCGCCTATGACATCCGGTGGGCCTGCGACGTGCTGCGCCCGGTCTACGACGCCACCGATGGCGAGAACGGCCGGGTCTCGATCGAGGTGGACCCCCGGATCGCCCATGACAGCGACAAGACCACCGCCGAGGCCGGCGCGCTGTGGTGGCTGGTGGACCGTCCGAACGTGATGATCAAGATTCCGGCCACCCAGGCGGGCCTGCCGTCCATCACCGCGGCCACCGCGGCCGGCATCAGCGTCAACGTCACCCTGATCTTTTCCATCGAGCGCTACCGCAAGGTGATGGACGCCTACCTCGACGGCCTGCGGCAGGCCCGCGAGGCCGGCATCGACCTGTCCACCATCCGGTCGGTGGCGTCCTTCTTCGTCTCGCGGGTGGACACCGAGATCGACAAGCGGCTGGACAAGATCGGCACTGACGAGGCCCGCGCGGTACGCGGCAAGGCCGGCATCGCCAACGCCCGGCTGGCCTACGAGGCATTCCAGCAAGTGTTCACCGGCCCGGCCTGGGAGGAGCTGAAGGCGGCCGGCGCCCATGTACAACGCCCGCTGTGGGCCTCCACCGGCGTGAAGGACCCGGCCTACGACGACACCATGTACGTCACCCAGCTGGTCGCCCGCGACACCGTCAACACCATGCCGGAGGCCACCCTGAACGCGGTCGCCGACCACGGCACGATCAGCGGCCCGACCGCCGACACCGGCTACGACGAGGCCCGCCAGGTGGTCAGCGACCTGTCGGCACTCGGCATCGAGCTGGACGAGGTCACCGAGCTCTTGGAATCCGAGGGCGTGGACAAGTTCATGGACTCCTGGGCGAGCCTGCTGGAGGGCGTGCAGAAGCAACTCAGCGCGGGTGCCAGCAAGGCCGACAACGGCGATGCCAGCAAGGCCGGCAATGCCGACAAGGCGGGTGCCTGAGCATGAGCGATGCTGCCTCGATCACCGGCGGCGGGCTGCGCCTGGAGTTCGGCTTCCGCGACGAGCAGCAGTTCGCCGCCGCGGTTGCCGAGCTGCTGAGCGACCGGGTGGCCAGCCGGATCACCGCCCAGGACCCGACGTTGTGGGGTGCCGACGCCGAGTCCGAGGCGGCCAAGCGGTTGAGTTGGGTGGGCCTGGCCGAGAGTTCCCGGCCGCTGGTCGCCGAGATCGAGGCGCTGCGCGCGGAGCTGGCCGACGAGGATGTCGACCACGTGGTGCTGGCCGGCATGGGCGGCAGCTCGCTGGCGCCCGAGGTCATCTGCGCCACCGCCGGGGTGCCGCTGGTCACCCTGGACACCACCGACCCGGGCCAGGTACGGGCCGCGCTCGCCGACCAGCTGGAGCGCACCGTGCTGGTGGTCTCCTCCAAATCCGGCGGCACCGTCGAGACCGACTCGCACCGGCGGGCCTACGAGCAGGCCTTCATCGACGCCGGCATCGACCCGAAGCGGCGGATCGTGGTGGTGACCGACCCGGGCTCACCGCTGCAGCAGGTCGCCGAGGAGGCCGGCTACCGCAAGGTGTTCCTGGCCGACCCGGACGTCGGCGGCCGGTACAGCGCGCTGACCGCGTTCGGGCTGGTGCCTTCGGGCCTGGCCGGGGCAGACCTGACCGCACTGCTGGACGCCGCTGCCGAGGCGGCGACCGTGCTGTCGACCGACGCCGACACCAACCCGGGCCTGCGGCTGGGCGCGCTGCTGGGCGTGGCGCACAACTCCGGCTGCGACAACGGCTCTGGCGCCCCCGACGGCGTCAGGTGCGACAAGGTGGTGTTCGCCGACCTGGGGTCCGGGATCACCGGCTTCGGTGACTGGGCCGAGCAGCTGATCGCCGAGTCCACCGGCAAGGACGGCCGCGGCCTGCTGCCGGTGGTGGTGGAGGGCCCGCAGGCGCCCGGCTTCGCCGACGCCGGGCCGGACGCCATCCTGGTCCAGCTCGGCGGTGACGACGAGTCCCACCAGCCGGCCTCCGGCTGGAAGGTGGCGGTCAGCGGCCCGCTCGGCGGGCAGCTGCTGCTCTGGGAGTACGCCACCGCCGTCGCCGGCCGGATCATCGGCATCAACCCGTTCGACCAGCCCAACGTCGAGGAGGCCAAGAAGCAGGCCCGGGCGCTGCTGGACGCACCGGATCAGGCCGGCGCCGAGCAGCCGGCGCTCACCGACGGCGCCGTGCAGGTCTTCGGCACCGGCTTCGAGCTGTCCGGGGCGACCGATCTGGCCGGCGCGCTGCGGGCCTTCCTCGCCGCCGCCCCCGAGCACGGCTACGTCAGCATCCAGGCCTACCTGGACCGGCACGCCGACGCCTCGGCCGCCGACCTGCGCTCGGTGGTGGCCACCCGGACCGGCCTGCAGACCACCTTCGGCTGGGGGCCCCGGTTCCTGCACTCGACCGGCCAGTACCACAAGGGTGGGCATCCCAACGGGGTGTTCCTGCAGATCACCGGCGAACCGCGGCAGGACGCCGGCGGGGATTTGGCAGTTCCGGACCGTCCGTACAGCTTCGCCACCCTGCAGCGCGCCCAGGCGGCCGGCGACGCGGCGGTGCTCGCCGACAAGGGGCGCCCGGTGCTACACCTGCACCTGACCGACCGTGCCGCGGGCATCGGTCAGCTACTGCTCGCGCTGTAGAAGGAGAACCACGTGAGTGTTGCCGAGGGCCAGTCCCCCGCGATCAGCACCGGCGACGGCCCGCCGGTGTCGGCGGCGGCGCGGGCCAACCCGCTGCGCGATGCCCGGGACCGGCGGCTGCCCCGGGTGCCCGAGCCGTGCGCCCTGGTGGTCTTCGGGGTGACCGGCGACCTGGCCCGCAAGAAGCTGCTGCCGGCCATCTACGACCTGGCCAACCGCGGCCTGCTGCCGGCCGACTTCGTGCTGCTCGGCTTCGCCCGCCGGGACTGGGAGGACGGCGACTTCGAGTCGCTGGCCAAGAAGGCCGCCAAGGAGCACGCCCGCACCAACTGGAACGACGAGGTGTGGGACCGGCTGGCCGGCGACGTCAAGTTCGTGCCCGGCTCCTTCGACGACGACGATGCCTTCGACACCCTGGCCAGCACCCTGGACGAGCTGCGCCAGAGCCACGGCATCAAGGGCAACGCCGCGTTCTACCTGTCCATCCCGCCGAGCATGTTCCCGGTGGTGCTCAAGCAGATGGAACGCACCAAGATGGCCGACAACGCCAGCTCCGGCGGCTGGCGGCGGGTGGTGGTGGAGAAGCCGTTCGGGCACGACCTGCCCAGCGCGCAGCAGCTCAACGACCTGGTCGACAGCGTCTTCACCGCCGACGACGTGTTCCGCATCGACCACTACCTCGGCAAGGAGACCGTCCAGAACCTGATGGCGCTGCGGTTCGCCAACCAGCTCTTCGAACCGGTCTGGAACGCCAACTACGTCGACTCGGTGCAGATCACCATGGCCGAGGACGTCGGCATCGGTGGCCGGGCCGGCTTCTACGACGTCACCGGGGCCGCCCGCGACGTGCTGCAGAACCACCTGCTGCAGCTGCTGGCACTGACCGCGATGGAGGAGCCGGTCGAGTTCACCGCCGACGCGATCCGCACCGAGAAGCTCAAGGTGCTGCGGGCGATCCGGCTGCCGGTGGACCTGGGCTCCTACGCGGTGCGCGGGCAGTACCAGCAGGGCTGGCTGGCCGGCGAGCGGGTGCCGGCCTACACCGACGAGAAGGACGTGCCGGCCGAGTCCAGGACCGAGACCTACGCCGCCGTCCGGCTCGGCATCGACACCCGGCGCTGGGCCGGCGTGCCGTTCTACCTGCGCACCGGCAAGCGGTTGCCGCGCCGGGTCACCGAGATCGCGGTGCTGTTCAAGAAGGCCCCGCACCTGCCGTTCAGCCACACCGACACCGAGGAGCTCGGCCACAACCAGCTGGTGATCCGGGTGCAGCCGGACGAGGGCGTGACGTTGAAGTTCGGGTCGAAGGTGCCCGGCTCGATGATGGAGGTCCGCGACGTCTCGATGGACTTCCTCTACGGCGAGGCGTTCACCGAGTCCTCGCCGGAGGCCTACGAGCGGCTGATCCTCGACGTGATGCTCGGCGACGCCACGCTGTTCCCCCGCAACGAGGAGGTCGAGGCGTCCTGGCGGGTGATCGACCCGCTGGAGGAGTTCTGGACCGGCCAGCAGCCGGCCGCCTACCGGGCCGGCGAGTGGGGACCGAAGGCCGCCGACGAGATGCTGGCCCGGGACGGCCGCACCTGGCGGCGGCCATGACCGATCCGTTCGCAGGCGCTTCACCGGACAGAGGAGGGTCGCTGTGACCACACTGTGGGACACCACCGGCACCGCGGTGGTGCAGGCGCTGGCCGCCGAACGCCGCTCCGGGGGTGCGGTGACCAGCGGGCTGGCGCTGACCCTGGTGGTGGTGCTGGAGGAGAAGGACACCGCCAGCGTCGAGGCGGCGGTGGCCACCGCGGCGGCCAAGCACCCGATGCGGGTGATCATGGTGCTGCGCCACCACATCGACGCCCCGGTGCCCCGGCTGGACGCCGAGGTGTCGATCGGTGGCCGGCACGGTCCCGGCGAGGCGGTGGTGCTGCGGATGTTCGGCCGGCTGGCGTTGCACGCCGAGTCGGTCACCCTGCCGCTGCTGGCGCCGGACGCCCCGGTGGTGGCCTGGTGGTACTCCGAGACGCCCACGGTGATCGCGCACGACCCGCTCGGGGTGTTCGCCGACCGCCGGATCACCAATGTCATCCGGGACGCCGATCCGGCCGAGTCGCTGCGCCAGCGCGCCATCGACTACGCGCCGGGCGACACCGACCTGACCTGGACGGTGATCACGCCGTGGCGGGCGGCCCTGGCCGCGGCCTTCGACACCGCGACCGCACCGGCGAAGTCGGTGGTGGTGCGCGGCAACCCGAACGACCCGTCCGCCCAGCTGCTGGCCGGCTGGCTGACCTCCCGGCTGGACTTCACGGTGCCGGTGGAGAAGGCCGAGGGCAAGTACATCGTGGGCGTCGAGATCACCTTCGCCGACGACCGGACGGTGCAGATGACCAACGAGGGCTACAAGCTGCTGATGCGCCGGCCCGGCCAGGTCGACACCATCCAGCCGTTCCCGCAGCGGACCACCGGCGACATGCTGGCCGAGGAACTTCGCCGCCTGGACGCCGACCAGCCCTACGGCGAGGCACTGGGCGCGGTCACCGGCCTGACCGGGCTCAACGAGCGCTCACCGGTGCGTACCCATATCTGGCACGACCCGGCGCTGGCGCAGCAGGAGGCCTGAGGCCGATGCCCGCGCAGCCGGAACTGATCGTCCAGCCCACCGCCGACCGGTTGGCCCAGGACGTCGCGATGCGGGCGCTGACCACCCTGGCCCGGGCCCAGCAGAGCCGGGGTCGGGCCGCGCTGGCGCTGACCGCGGGCTCGATCATGGAACAGGTCTGGTCGGCGATGGCCGCCAGCCCGTCCCGCGACTCGGTGGACTGGTCCCGGGTGGACGTGTTCTGGGCCGACGAGCGCTACGTGCCGGCGGACTCCGACGACCGCAACGACGGGCCGGCCAACCGGCTGCTGTTCTCCCACCCCCCGTTCACGGCGGCCCGGCGGTTTCCGATGCCGGCCAGCGACGGTGGCTTCGCCAGCCTGGACGACGCCGCCGCCGGTTACGCCGAGCAGCTGGCAGCCGCCCGCCGTCCGGACGACCCGGACGAGCTGCCGCACTTCGACGTGCTGCTGCTCGGGGTCGGCCCGGACGGGCACTGCGCCTCGCTGTTCCCCGAGCATCCCAGCGCCTACGACGAGTCCGGGCCGGTGATCGCGGTGCGCAACTCCCCCAAGCCGCCGCCGTTGCGGCTGTCGCTCAGCTTCGCGGGCCTCGCCGCCGCCAACGAGATCTGGTTCGTGGCCTCCGGAGCCGGCAAGGCCCGCGCGGTGGCCCTGGCGCTCAGCGGCGCCGGCCGGGTGCAGGTGCCGTCGGCGGGACCGCGGGGCCGGTTCCGGACGCTGTGGCTGGTGGACCGGGACGCGGCCGCCGGGCTGCCCCGGCACCCGGACGGCCGCCCGATTCTCTGACCGGGGCCGGCGAGGTTCGGGGCACGGCCGGGAGGCTCGACGAGCGGCTCAGGCGTCGAGTTCGGCAGTCAGCATGCTCGCCCTAGCACCTGATGCAGTCATTGTTCGGGTCAACCACAGCCGATGCCGAGATCGTTCTGGTCTGCCCCGACTGGGTCAGCTTGAGGTTGACCGTGAATGTCTTGATGGCATGGCCGTCATGCACCTTCAGGTCGCACGTAGTCGATGTGCTGGTGCATCCTGCGGACACGCAGTTGATTGTCAGAGTGCTGCTGCAGTTGGACACCGAGGCGGTCCAACTCATGGTGTAGGTGCCGGACAGGTTGTGCGCCGAGAAGTGGACCACATGAGGGAGGCCATCGCCGCCGTCCTCGCATGAGTTGGCGGTCCATGCGCTCGAGTCGAACGAACACCCGAGCACCTCGCTACCGAATGCGCTGGCCGGTGGGCTGGCGACGATGAAGCAGGCCAGTGCCACCAACAGGGCGACGGCGGCAGCATACAGTTTCCGCATCTCAGAGGTCCTTCCGGAGAAATGTGCGGACTATAGGCGTCTTCCACCATAAGGTCAATAGGTACCTAATGGTCTGCTGTCAGGCTCCGGCGGTTAGCAGCGCCCTACGAAGGATCTCGTCGACGACCTGATGGACCGACACAGTGGCGTCGATGCGGATGCCGGCCGGCACGTCCGATCCGGTGCGGTGCCAGTGCACGATGCGTGCCCGGTCGGTGGGCCTGCCGCCGCCCCACTCGGAGTCCGGCCGAGCGTCCAGCCGCCGGGTGCAGGGTGTCGAGGTCGACCGTCAGGACGAACACGCCGTCGAACAGGTCGAGGAACCTCGCCGAGTTGCGCGAACCGCCGCAGAAGAAGGTCGCCGGTTCGGTCGGGTCCTAGTCACTCCGGCCGGGTGCTAAGGGGTCAGTCCTCGCCGCGCCGGGCCCGCAGCCGGGCCAGGGCCTCTTCGAGGATCGCGTCGCCGTCGGCGTCCGAGCGGCGCTCCTTCACGTAGGCCAGGTGGGTCTTGTACGGCTCGTTGCGCGGCGCGGCCGGCGGGGTGGCCGACTCGCGGCCGGCCGGGAAGCCGCAACGCGGGCAGTCCCAGGTGTCGGGGACCATCGCCTCGAGGGCGAAGGCGGGCTTGGTCTCGTGACCGTTGGCACAGAAGAACGACACCCACTGGCGCGGGGCGGACTCACCGCGCTCCCGTTCCCCCATCGGCCCGGCGCCCACCCGGCTGCCGCGAATCGCGCTGCCACCTGCCACTAGCCCGTCCTACCTTCTCGTTCGGAAAAGCCTGGGTTGGAGTGCTGATCCCGGTGGGTGTCAGCTCGCCTTGTAGAGCAGGCCGAGGCCGATGATGCAGATGGACCAGACCAGGCCGGAGATGACGGTGAGCCGGTCGAGGTTGCGTTCGACCACCGAGGAGCCGGACAGGCTGGAGTACAGCGAGCCGCCGAACATCGACGACAGGCCGCCGCCCTTGCCGCGGTGTAGCAACACCAGAACCATCAGCATCAGGCTCGCAATGATCAGGACAATCGACAGCAACGTGATCATCATCGGAGTTCGCTGGCCTCGCTCAGGTCTCGGCGCCGGCGCCGGACTGGCGGGGCGGGTGTCACGAGGATACCTGTTCGACCGCACCGCTCCGTCGTTCAGCCCGCAACTGGTGCCCGCATGCCGTCGGTGATCACGTTGCCGGACCGCCGGCAGCGGCGATGCAGATGCCGGCGAACTCGGCCCCGTCCAGGCTGGCACCGCCCACCAGGGCGCCGTCGACGTCCGGCTGGGCCACGATCTCGCCGGCGTTGGTCGACTTGACCGAGCCGCCGTAGAGGATCCGCACTCCGGCGGCCAGTTCGGCGCTGTACAGCTCGGTGAGCCGGCCGCGGACGGCGGCACACACCTCCTGGGCGTCGGCCGGGGTGGCCACCTTGCCGGTACCGATCGCCCAGACCGGCTCGTAGGCGATCACCACCGAGGCGGCCTGCTCGGCCGGCACACCGGCCAGGGCGGCGGTGAGCTGGTCCACGCAGTGGCCCACCTGCCCGCCGGCCTCACGCACCTCCAGCCGCTCGCCGATGCACAGGATCGGGGTCAGCCCGTGACTGAAGGCCGCACGCACCTTGGCGTTGACCAGCTCGTCGGACTCGGCGTGGTACTCCCGCCGCTCGGAGTGCCCGATCACCACGTAGCTGCAGCCCAGTTTGGCCAGCATCGGGCCGGCGATGTCGCCGGTATAGGCGCCGGAAGCGTGCGGTGACAGGTCCTGCGCGCCGTAGCGCAGCGCCAGCTTGTCACCGTCCACCAGGGTCTGCACCGAGCGGATGTCGGTGAACGGCGGCAGCACCACCACCTCGACGGCCTCGAAGTGTTGCGGCTTGAGGCTGAAGGCCACCTTCTGCACCAGGGCCAGCGCTTCCAGGTGGTTGAGGTTCATCTTCCAGTTGCCGGCGATCAGGGGCATCCGCGCTGTCGCGGAACCAGCCATCTAGCTCTCCTCGAGTACGGCGACGCCGGGCAGGGTCTTGCCTTCCAGGTACTCCAACGACGCGCCGCCGCCGGTGGAGATGTGGCTGAACCGGTTGGCGTCGATGCCGAGCGCCCGCACCGCGGCCGCCGAGTCCCCGCCGCCGACCACGGTCAGCCCATCGCACGCGGCAACCGCCTCGGCGACGCCGCGGGTGCCCTCGGCGAACGGGCGCACCTCGAAGACGCCCATCGGGCCGTTCCAGAACACGGTGCCGGCACCGGACAGCGCCTCGCCGAACCGGGCCACCGAGTCCGGGCCGATGTCGAGGCCCTTCTGACCGGCCGGTATCGCGTCGGCGGCCACCGTCTCGGTGCTGGCGTCGTCGGAGATGTCGGCCGCCACCACCACGTCGGTGGGCAGCACGATCTTGTCGCCGGCGGTCTCCAGCAACCGGCGGCAGGTCTCGATCTGGTCCGGCTCGAGCAGCGAGTCACCGACCTCGTGGCCCTGGGCCTTGAGGAAGGTGAAGCACATCCCGCCGCCGACCAGCAGCCGGTCCACCTTGGGCAGCAGGGCGGAGATGACGCCCAGCTTGTCCGACACCTTCGACCCGCCGAGCACCACGACGTACGGGCGTCGCACGTCGCCGGCCTCGCCGGTCAGCCGGCGCAGCACGTCGAGTTCGTCGCGGATCAGCGGGCCGACGTAGTGCGGCAGCAGCCGGGCCACGTCGTAGACCGAGGCGTGCGCCCGGTGCACCGCGCCGAAGGCGTCGTCGACGTAGGCGCCGCCGTCGTCCTCGCCGCCGGTGAGCTGGGCCAGCGCGCGGGCGAAGGTGGCCCGCTCGGCGTCGTCCTTCGAGGTCTCGCCCGGATTGAACCGGACGTTCTCCAGCAGCAGCAGGTGGCCGTTCTCCAGCCCGTCGGCCAGCAGCCGGGCACTCGGCCCGACCGTGTCCAGCGCGAACTCCACCGGGGTGCCGAGCAGCGCGGCCAGCCGGTCGGCCACCGGGCGTAGCGAGTACTTCGCGTCCGGCTCGCCCTTCGGCCGGCCCAGGTGGGCGGCCACGATCACCCGGGCGCCCCGGTTGAGCAGCGCCACCAGCACCGGCAGCGACGCCCGGATCCGGCCATCATCAGTGACGGCCGGTGACTCCTCTTTGGACAGCGGCACGTTGAGGTCGCAGCGCACCAGTACCCGCCGGCCGGCCACCCCGACCTTGCACAGATCGTCTACCGTGCGCATCCTTCTCGCCTCCGCGTGCTGGGTCGGCCGGTCGTCCGCTGCCGGCTCGGCGTTACAGGCTGGCGCCGACGTAGCCGACCAGGTCGACCAGCCGGTTGGAGTAGCCCCACTCGTTGTCGTACCAGCCGACCACCTTGACCTGGTTGCCGATCACCTTGGTGAGACCCGCGTCGAAGATGCAGGACGCCGGGTCGGTGACGATGTCGGCGGACACGATCGGGTCCTCGGTGTAGACCAGGTAGCCCTTGAGCGGGCCGTCCGCGGCTGCCTTGTAGGCCGCCTTGACCTCGTCCACGCTGGCCTCCCGGGACAGCGTCACGGTCAGGTCGGTTGCCGAACCGGTCGGCACCGGAACCCGCAGCGCGTAGCCGTCGAGCTTGCCCTTCAGCTCCGGCAGCACCAGGCCGATCGCCTTGGCCGCGCCGGTCGAGGTGGGGATGATGCTCAGCGCGGCGGCGCGGGCCCGGCGCAGGTCCTTATGCGGGGCGTCCTGCAGGTTCTGGTCCTGGGTGTAGGCGTGAATGGTGGTCATCAGGCCGCGCTCGATGCCGAACGCGTCGTGCAGCACCTTGGCCAACGGTGCCAGGCAGTTGGTGGTGCAGGAGGCGTTGGAGATGATGTGGTGCTTGGCCGGGTCGTAGAGCTCGTGGTTGGCGCCCATCACGATGGTGATGTCGTCGTCGGTGGCCGGGGCCGAGATGATGACCTTCTTGGCGCCCCCGTCGAGGTGCTTGCGGGCGTCGGCGGCCTTGGTGAAGAAGCCGGTGGACTCGATCACCACGTCGGCGCCGAGTTCCTTCCACGGCAGGTTCGCCGGGTCGCGCTCGGCGAGGGCCCGCATCGGCGTGCCGGCGACCACGATGTTCTGCTCGTCGTAGCCCACCTCGGCCGGGAACCGGCCCAGGATCGAGTCGTACTTGAGCAGGTGGGCCAGTGTCTTGTTGTCGGTGAGGTCGTTGACGGCCACCACCTCGACATCGGCGCCGGATGCGTGCAGCGCGCGGTAGAAGTTGCGTCCGATCCGGCCGAAGCCGTTGATGCCCACCCGAACAGTCACTGCAGGTCTCCCTCTACGTCGTGTGCTTGCGCGTAACTCAGCTGGTCGTATCTGGCCGCGACGCTGCTGACCGTGGCCCTGGCGACGTCGGAAGCTCGGCGGATTCCGGCGGGGCCCGCCCCAACATTATCGGGTCGGCCGGGTAGCGATGTTGCCAGGCCGTTACCGGCGGGTAGGCGGCTCAGGGCGCAAGCATCTCCGGCGTCACGGCGGCCTCGGTGTTCGGGATGCCCTCGTCCTGGGCGCGCTTGTCGGCCATCGCCAGCAGCCGCCGGATCCTCCCCGCCACCGCGTCCTTGGTCATCGGCGGGTCGGACAGGCTGCCCAGTTCCTCGAGGGAGGCCTGCTTGTGCTCCAGGCGCAGCCGGCCGGCCTGCAGCAGGTGCTCGGGAGCATCCGAGCCGAGGATGTGCATGGCCCGCTCGACCCGGGCGCCGGCGGCGACCGCGGCCCGGGCGGACCGGCGCAGGTTGGCGTCGTCGAAGTTGGCCAGCCGGTTGGCGGTGGCCCGCACCTCGCGGCGCATCCGGCGCTCCTCCCAGGCCAGCACCGAGTGGTGCGCGCCCAGCCGGGTGAGCAGCGCGCCGATCGCGTCGCCGTCGCGGACCACCACCCGGTCGGCGCCGCGCACCTCGCGGGCCTTGGCCAGGATGCCGAGCCGCCGGCCGGCGCCGACCAGGGCCAGGGCCGCCTCGTTGGTGGGGCAGGTGATCTCCAGCGCGCCGGCCCGGCCGGGCTCGGTGAGCGAGCCGTGCGCCAAGAACGCGCCGCGCCAGGCTGCCTCGGCCTCGGACAGGGTGCCGGCCACCACCTGGCTGGGCAGCCCGCGCACCGGGCGGCCGCGCAGGTCCACCAGCCCGGCCTGCCGGGCTAGGCCTTCGCCGTCCTTGCTGACCCGCACCAGGTACCGGGTGCCCTTGCGCAGGCTGCCGCCGGTCACCACCTGGATCTCGGCGGTGTGCCCGAACACCTCGGAGATCTCCTTGCGCAGCCGGCGGGCGACCGAGCCGGTGTCCAGCTCGGCCTCGATGACGATGTGGCCGGCGACCAGGTGCAGCGCGCCGGCGAACCGCAACAGGGTCGCGATCTCGGCCCGCCGGGCCGGCGCCCTGCTGATGTTCACCCGGCTGAGTTCGTCCTTGACTGCAGCGGTCATCGCCATCAGCGGGCTCCTTCGTCTAGCCGGCTACGGGACCTGCCGCCGCCGTCAGTACTTCCCAGCCCGGCCGCATCGGCGACGGCCATACTGAGTTTGCAGGGATCATGCCTTGCCCGCGCGTCGGCCGCAGCGATGGGGGCCAGTACCAGCCGGGCGCCGGTCCGCTCGGCGTAGGCCTGCAGGGCCTGCGGGTCCAGGACCGCGTCCCGATCGGCGATCACCACGTCGACCTGCAGCTGCGGGCAGTGCTCGTGCAGTACCTGCAGGTGTTCCTCCGGAGAGAAGCCGTCGGTCTCGCCGGCCTGCGGCTCCAGGTTGAGGACGGTGATCAGCCGGGCGCTGGTGGCGGTCAGCGCCTTGGCCAGGCCCCGCACCAGCAGGTGCGGGATCACGCTGGTGAACCAGGAGCCCGGCCCGAGGATGACCGCGTCGGCCTGCAGGATGGCCTGCACCGCCTCGGGGCAGGCCGGCGCGTTCGCGGGCAGCAACCGCACCGACCGGACCCGGCCGGCGGTGGCCGCGATCGCCGACTGGCCGCGGATCTTGCGGGTCCGTACCGGATCGTCCGGGTCGACGCTGCTGACCTCGGCAAGCAGGTCGAGCGGCCGGGGCGACATCGGCAGCACCCGGCCGCGGGCGCCGACCAGGCCGGCGACGGCGTCCAGGGCGGTCACGGCGTCGTCGTGCAGTTCCATCAGGCCGGTCAGCAACAGGTTGCCGATCGGATGGCCGGCCAGCGCGCCGACACCGCCCATCCGGTGCTGCAGCACCGTCGACCAGGGCAGCGCGGCCCGGCTCGTTCCCAGCGTGGCCCGGCTCGTTCCCACCGTGGCCGCGAAGGCGTCGGCGTCCGGCGGCAGCTGGCCGGTGGCCAGTGCTGCCAGCGCCATCCGCAGGTCGCCGGGCGGCAGCAGCCCCAGCTCGCGGCGAATCCGCCCGGACGACCCGCCGTCGTCGGCGACGGTGACCACCGCGGTGACCTCGACCTCCAGCAGCCGCAGCGCCGCCAGCGAGGCGGACAGCCCGTGGCCGCCGCCGAGCGCCACGATCCGCGGCCGGTCGGCCACCGGCGCGGCCGGTCGGCCGGCCATCACTCCCGTCCCAGGTCGCGGTGCACCGCGGTCGCTCGGATGCCGAGCTCGGTCAGCCGGCGGACCAGCTCCCGGGTCATCGCCACCGACCGGTGCTTGCCGCCGGTGCAGCCGACCGCCAGCGTCAGGTAGTGCTTGCCCTCCCGCCGGTAGCCGGCCCCGATCAGCTGCAGCACCGGGACGTACTTGTCGAGAAACTCCTCGGCCGACTGCTGGCTGAGCACGTAGTCGGCCACCTCCGGATCCTCGCCGGTCAGCTGGCGCAGCTCGGGAATCCAGTACGGGTTGGGCAGGAAACGGACGTCCACCACCAGGTCGGCGTCGGCGGGCAGCCCGTACTTGAAGCCGAACGACACCACGGTGGCGCGCAGCTCCGGCAGTTCCAGGCCCTCGCCGGTGAAGGCCTGCTCGATGGCCTGCCGCAACTGGTGGACGGACCGGTCGGAGGTGTCGATCACCAGGTCGGCGATGTCGCGCAGCGGCTCGAGGATCTCGCGCTCGGCGACGATGCCGTCGGACAGCCGGCCGTCGCCCTGCAGCGGGTGGGCCCGGCGGTTGCCCTCGAACCGCCGGATCAGCACGGTGTCGTTGGCTTCCAGGAAAAGGATCCGCGGTTGCAGGTCGCGCCGTTCCAGTTCGGCGATGACGCCGGTCAGGTCGGTGGAGAACGCCCGGCTGCGGACGTCCATCACCACCGCGAGCCGGGTCACCGCGCCCTGGCTGCGGCTGCCCAGGTCGACCATGGTGGCGACCAGTTCCGGCGGCAGGTTGTCCACCACGAAGAACCCGAGGTCCTCCAGGCACTTCGCGGCGGTGCTGCGACCGGCTCCGGACAGGCCGGTGACGATCACCGTTTCCAACGCGCCATGTTCGGCACCGGGCATCGTGTCGGGCTCCATTCCAAGGTCGATCGCGGATCTGCCGGTCAGTGCACGGTAGTCCGTATACAGATCGGCGCGGGTGAGCCGAACCTGCCGGGTGGACACGCCTGCCTGGGAGATTCTGCTATCCGATCACCTCGCCGGTGGCCATGTTCACCGCCGGCTCGCGGTCGGCGGCACCGGCGGCCAGCGCCTCGACGATTCGCTGGGCCAGGTCCGGGCCGACGCCCGGCACCTGGGCGATCTCGTCCACCGACGCCGCCCGCAGCCGCTTGATCGAGGAGAACTGCTTCAGCAGCGCCTTGCGGCGGGCCGGCCCGAGGCCGGCGATGCCGGTGAGTTCGGAGCTGGTCATCGACTTCGAGCGCTTCTGCCGGTGGAACGTGATGGCGAACCGGTGCGCCTCGTCGCGGACCCGCTGCAGCAGGTAGAGCGCCTCGGAGCTGCGCGGCAGGATCAGCGGGTGGTCCTCGTCTGGCAGCCACACCTCCTCCAGCCGCTTGGCCAGGCCCACCAGGGTCACGTCGGTGATGCCGAGTTCGCCGAGCACCGCCGAGGCCGCCGCCACCTGCGGCGCACCGCCGTCGACCACCACCAGGTTGGGTGGGTAGGCGAACTTCTTCGGTCGGCCGTCCTCGGTGAGCGGTGCGGGCCGGTTGGCCTCGCCGGCACCCGGACCCCCGTCGGCCGGCCCGATGCCGGTCTCCCCCGGTGCGGCGACCAGCCCGTCGACAGCGTGCTGTTCACCGGTGGCGGCCGCATCCGCCGGGGCGGTCTCGTGCAGGTAGCGGGCGAACCGGCGCCGGATCACCTCGGCGATCCAGTCGGTGTCACCGCCGCTCTCGCGCATCGCGAACCGGCGGTACTCGCTCTTGCGGGCCAGGCCGTCCTCGAAGACCACCATGCTGGCCACCACATTGGTGCCCTGCACGTGGCTGATGTCGAAGCACTCGATGCGCAGTGGGGCGTCCGGCATGTCCAGCGCCTCCTGCAGCTCGGCCAGCGCCTGCGAGCGGGCGGTCAGGTCACTGGCCCGGCGCAGCTTGTACTGCACGAAGGCTTGCTCGGCATTGCGGTGGACGGTTTGCATCAGCGATCGCTTGTCGCCGCGCTGCGGGATCCGCAGCGACACCCGGCTACCGCGGATCTCGCTGAGCAGCTCGGCCAACGCCTCGTGGTCGTCGGGCAACTCCGGCACCAGCACCTCGCGCGGGATGACCGCGTCGTCCTGGCCGTAGAACTGCAGCACGAACTGCTCGACCAGCTCCTTGATGCCGGACTGCTCGGCGCCCGGGTCGAGCCCGGCGGCGGCGTCCACCACCCAGCCGCGCTGGCCGCGCACCCGACCTTCCCGGACGTGGAAGACCTGCACCGCGGCGGACAGCTCGTCGGTGGCGAAGGCCACCACGTCGGCGTCGGCGCCGTCGCTCAGCACCACCGCCTGCTTCTCCATCGAGCGGCGCAGCGCCCCCAGGTCGTCGCGCAGCCGGGCGGCCCGCTCGAACTCCAGGTCCGCGCTGGCCTCGGCCATCTGCTTCTCCAACCGGCGGACCATGGAGTCGGTCTTGCCGGCCATGAAGTCGCAGAAGTCCTCGACGATCCGGCGGTGCTCGTCAGCGTCGACCCGGCCGACGCACGGCGCGCTGCACTTGCCGATGTAGCCGAGCAGGCACGGACGGCCGATCTGCCCGGCCCGCTTGAACACCCCGTTGGAACAGGTGCGGGCCGGGAACACCCGCAGCAGCAGGTCCAGCGTCTCGCGGATCGCCCAGGCGTGCGCGTACGGGCCGAAGTACCGGACACCCGGCTTCTTCGGGCCGCGCATCACCTGCAGCCGCGGGAATTCCTCGTTGAGGGTGACCGCCAGCGACGGATAGGACTTGTCGTCGCGGTAGCGGACGTTGAACCGCGGGTCGAACTCCTTGATCCAGTTGAACTCGAGCTGCAGCGCCTCGACCTCGGTGGTGACGATGGTCCACTCGACGCTGGCGGCCGAGTAGACCATCTGCCGGGTGCGTGGGTGCAGCGCCGACGGGTCGGCGAAGTAGGAGTTCAGCCGGGACCGCAGGCTCTTGGCCTTGCCGACGTAGATCACCCGGCCGCTGGCGTCCCGGAACTTGTACACGCCCGGCTCGACCGGGATGGTGCCGGTCGCCGGGCGGTAGGAGGACGGATCAGCCACGTGAAGAGCCTAGTGAGCGAGGAGCGGTTCGGGGGTCGGGTGCCGCGACGGTGGAAGTCAGCCCGGGTCGCGGGCCGCGGTCTTGCGGGCCGCCGGCCGACGGCCGGTGCCGGCTGACCCCACCACCGAGGCGCCGGTGCTGACCGCCTTGGCGGTCCGGGTCGCCGTGCTCGTGCGGGTGGTGGTGCTGGTCCGGGTCGCCTTGACCGCCTTGGCCGCCACCGGCTGGCGGACCGTACGGGACGGTTCGGCCGCCCGCCGGCCGGCCCGCTTGGCGGCCGGTCGCTTGGTGGCAGCCTCGGCCGCCAGCTGGTCGGCCAGCAGCTCGGCCAGGAACTGCCCGGTGTAGGAGCCCTCGACCCGGGCCACCTCCTCCGGCGGGCCCTGGGCCACCACCGTGCCGCCGCCGGAGCCGCCCTCCGGCCCCATGTCGATGATCCAGTCGGCAGTCTTGATGACGTCCAGGTTGTGCTCGATCACCATCACCGAGTTGCCCTTGTCGACCAGCGACTGCAGCACGCCGAGCAGCTTGGAGACGTCTTCGAAGTGCAGGCCGGTGGTCGGCTCGTCGAGGACGTAGATGGTGCGCCCGGTGGAACGTTTCTGCAGTTCGCTGGCCAGCTTCACCCGCTGCGCCTCGCCGCCGGACAGGGTCGGCGCCGGCTGGCCGAGCCGGACGTAGCCGAGGCCGACGTCGACCAGGGTCTCCAGGTGCCGGGCGATCTTGGAGATCGGCTTGAAGAACTCGGCCGCCTCCTCGATCGGCATGTCCAGGATCTCGGAGATGGTCTTGCCCTTGTAGTGCACCTCCAGCGTCTCCCGGTTGTACCGGGCGCCCTTGCACACCTCGCACGGGACGTAGACGTCCGGCAGGAAGTTCATCTCGATCTTGATGGTGCCGTCGCCGACGCAGTTCTCGCACCGGCCACCCTTGACGTTGAAGGAGAACCGGCCCTGCTGGTAGCCGCGCACCTTCGCCTCGGTGGTCTCGGAGAAGAGCTTGCGGATGTGGTCGAACACCCCGGTGTAGGTGGCTGGGTTGGATCGCGGGGTGCGCCCGATCGGGGACTGGTCGACGCCGACCACCTTGTCCAACTGGTCCAGCCCGGTGACCCGCCGGTGCCGGCCGGGCGGCAGCTTCGCGCCGTTGATCTTGTTGGCCAGGCTGGCGTAGAGGATGTCGTTGACCAGGGTGGACTTGCCCGAGCCGGACACGCCGGTCACCGCAACGAACACCCCGAGCGGGAACCGCACGTCGATGTTGCGCAGGTTGTGCTCGCGGGCGCCCTCCACCACCAGCTCGCGGCCGGCCTGGATCGGCCGGCGGACCGCCGGCACGTCGATGGTGCGCCGGCCGGACAGGTAGCCGCCGGTGATCGAGTGCTCGGAGGCGAGCAGTTCGTCCACGGTGCCCGACACCACCACCTGACCGCCGTGCTCGCCGGCCTGCGGGCCGATGTCCACCACCCAGTCCGCGGCCCGGATGGTGTCCTCGTCGTGCTCCACCACGATCAGGGTGTTGCCGAGGTTCTTCAGCCGTACCAGCGTCTCGATCAGCCGCCGGTTGTCGCGCTGATGCAGTCCGATGGACGGTTCGTCCAGCACGTAGAGCACCCCGACCAGGCCGGCACCGATCTGGGTGGCCAACCGGATCCGCTGCGCCTCGCCGCCGGCCAGGGTGGCCGCCGCCCGGTTCAGCGACAGATAGTCCAGGCCCACGTCGACCAGGAAGCCGAGCCGGGCGTTGACCTCCTTGACCACCCGGGCGGCGATTATCTCCTCGCGCTCGGTCAGCTCCAGGCCGGCCAGAAACTTCGCCGCGTCGCCGATGGACAGCGCGCACACCTCGGCGATCGACCTGCCGGCCACCGTGACCGCCAGGATCTCGGGCTTGAGCCGGGTACCGCCGCAGGTCGGGCAGTCGACCTCGCGCATGAAACCTTCGTACTTCTCCCGGCTCCAGTCGCTGTCGGTCTCGGCGTGCCGGCGCTCCAGCCAGGGCACCACGCCCTCGTAGCTGGCGTAGTAGGACCGCTCGCGGCCGTACCGGTTCTTGTAGCGAACGTGCACCTGCTCGGAGCTGCCGTGCAGCACCGCCTTCTGGGCCCGGGCCGGCAGCCGGTCCCACCGGCTCTGCACGCTGAAGCCGATCTGGTCGGCCAGCCCCTCCAGCAGCCGCAGGAAGTAGTCGTTGTTCTGGCCGTTGGCCCAGGGCGCGATGGCACCGCCGGCCAGCGACAGCGCCGGGTCGGGCACCAGCAGCTCGGGGTCGACCTCCTTGCGGGTGCCGATGCCGCTGCAGGCCGGGCAGGCGCCGAACGGTGCGTTGAACGAGAACGACCGGGGCTCGAGTTCGTCGATGGCCAGCGGGTGCTCGTTCGGGCAGGCCAGCCGCTCGGAGAAGCGCCGCTCGCGGTGCGGGTCGTCGTCGGGCAGGTCGACGAAGTCCAGGATCACCAGGCCGCCGGCCAGGCCCAGCGCGGTCTCCACCGAGTCGGTGATCCGCTGCTTGGCCGAGGCCCGGGCGGTCAACCGGTCCACCACCACCTCGATGGTGTGCTTCTCCTGCTTCTTCAGCTTCGGCGGTTCGGTGAGCGGGTAGTTGGTGCCGTCCACCCGGACCCGGGAGTAGCCCTTGGTCTGCAGGTCGGCGAACAGGTCGACGTACTCCCCCTTGCGCTCCCGGATGACGGGGGCCAGCACCTGGAAACGAGTACCGGGTTCCATTTCGAGCACCCGGTCGACGATCTGCTGCGGGGTCTGCTTGCTGATCGGCTCGCCGCAGACCGGGCAGTGCGGGTGACCGATCCGGGCGAACAGCAGCCGCAGGTAGTCATAGACCTCGGTGATGGTGCCCACCGTCGAGCGCGGGTTGCGCGAGGTGGACTTCTGGTCGATCGAGACGGCCGGCGACAGGCCCTCGATGAAGTCGACGTCCGGCTTGTCCATCTGGCCGAGGAACTGCCGCGCATAGGCCGACAGCGACTCGACGTAACGGCGCTGGCCCTCGGCGAAGATGGTGTCGAAGGCCAGCGAGGACTTGCCCGAGCCGGACAGCCCGGTGAACACGATCATCGCGTCCCGGGGGAGGTCGAGCTGGACGTCCTTGAGGTTGTGCTCACGGGCACCACGGACGATCAAGCGGTCAGCCACTGGCTTCTCTCTGGAGTGGGAGGTCGGTCTGCGCGTCTGTTTCTCAGATCGCCTCCGAGCGTAATAGTCGCCACCGACAACCGCGCCGCCAGCGGGTTACCGGACGCGCGCGCAGCCGGCATCTTCGGTCCTGCCGCTCAACCGAAGGCAGGTGCGAGAGCAGAATCGAGGCATGCCCCGAACCATCGCAACCACCACCCGCGTCGACCGGGACGCGCTGCTGGACTTCGTCCGGTCCCGGCACAGCATGATCCTGACCACCCGGCGGGCCGACGGCTCGCCGCAGCTCTCGCCGGTGACCGGCGGGGTGGACGACGCCGGCCGGCCGGTGATCTCGACCTACCCGGAGCGGGCCAAGGTCACCAACCTGCGCCGCGACCCGCGGTGCAGCGTGCTGGTGCTGTCGGCGGAGTTCAACGGCGCCTGGGTGCAGGTGGACGGCGAGGCCGAGGTGATCGACCAGCCGGACGCGATCGAGCCGCTGGTCGACTACTACCGCTCGATCTCCGGCGAGCACCCGGACTGGGCGGAGTACCGGCAGGCGATGGCCGACCAGGGCAAGTCGCTGATCCGGATCACCCCGCACCGCTGGGGCCCGATCGCGACCGGCGGCTTTCCGGCCCGGCTGGCCGACGGCTAGCCCCGAGCCCCGGCGAGTTCGCCGAGCAGCGCCGCCAGCTCGTGCGGCCTGCTGACCATCGGCCAGTGGCCGGAGTCGATGTCGAGGTAGCTCAGGTCCTTGACCGCGGCCAGCTCGGGCAGGTCACCGGCCGCGACCCAGCCGCGCGCGTCGTCCGGCGAGAACTCTGGGCACACCAGGGTGACCGGCACGCCGTAGCGTCGTTCGTCGGCAAGCTGCACGGTGCCGCGCGCGACCCGCTCCGGAACGGGGACGGCAGCCGAGGCCAGCCGCTGCCGGGCCGCCTCGTCCAGGTCGGCACTGTCCGGGCCCTCGAACGGCTCCCAGCCGGGGAACGGCATCGCCCCGTCGACCATCGGGAAGAAGTCGGCATAGCTGGTTCCGGTCTGGTTCGGAAAGCCGCCGATCATCACCACCCGGGCCACCAGGTCGGGGCGCCGGTCGGCGGCCAGCCAGACCAGCGAGCAGGCCGCCGAATGGCCGACCAGCATCACCGGGTCGCCGGCCGCCTCGGCATCCAGCACGGCCAGCACCGCCTCGAGCTGGTCGGCCAGCCCGGCGTCGGCACGCCCGTCCCCCTGGCCCGGCAACCGCACCGCGACCGGTCGGTGGCCGGCTGACCGGAGCTGGTCGGCGACCCCGTTCCACACCGTCGAGCCGTCCAGCCAGAGACCGCCCACCAGCAGGATCGGGGTCTCGCGCCGTTCTGCCATCGCACTGCTCCTGTCTGTCGGTTTCGTGGCACGCCTGCCACGTTCCCTACGCTAGAGCCGGTACCGGACGATCTGCTTCCGGTAGTAAGGACGGACCCGATGCCCGACCCGAACGGCGACGCCAAGGCCAGTCCGACCGCGCGTGCCCTGCGGGCGCTGGAGCTGCTGCAGCTGCGGCCGCTGGTGCCGGCCGGCGAACTCGCCGCGCACCTCGGCGTCACCGAGCGGGCGGTCCGGCGCTACGTCGGCATTCTGCGCGAGGCCGGAATAGCGGTGGTCACCGAGCGCGGCCCGTACGGCGGGTACCGGCTGGATCGCGGGCGCCGCTCACCGGCGCTGGTGCTGAACTCGACCGAGGCGCTCGGTCTGGTGATGGCGGCGCTGGACGGCTCGCACGAGGTCGGCGACGTCGCGAACCCGGTCGGCGCGGCGCTGGGCAAGCTGGTCGGCTCGCTGCCGGGCTCCGCCGGCCGGACGGCGGCGTCGATGCGGGCGCACGTGCTGTCGGCGCCTGCCGGTCGCGCACCGCTCGACCCGGGCGTGGCGGCGGCCCTGGTCGGCGCGATCGACCGGCGGCGCCGGGTCCGGCTCGGCTACCGCACCGCGGCCGGCGCCCAGGCGTCCTTCGAGGTCGATCCGTGGGCCATCGTGGTGCGCTTCGGCCGCTGGTACCTGCTCTGCCTGGCGCACCCCGCCGAGGCGGTGCGGACGCTGCGGGTGGACCGGGTCGCCGACCTGACCGAACTGGACACCCCGTTCACCCCGCCGGCCGACCTGGATGCGGTGGCCCTGCTCGAACACCATCTCGGCAGCAGCTGGACCTATCCCACCCGGGTGGTGTTCGACGCGCCGGCCGAGGTGATCCGCCCGTTCGTGCCGGCCGCGATGGGCCGGCTCGAACCGCACGACGACGGCCTGCGCTGCGTCGTGATCGGCAGTACCGACAACCCGGAGATGTACGCCTGCGAGCGGCTGGCGGCGATCCCGTACCCGATGCGGGTGGAGGGCGGCGACGAGTTGCGCGACGCGGTCGCGGCACTTGCCCGCCGGATGGCGGCCGCCGCCGACCCCGACTGACCGGAACGGCTACAGCGCCCAGTCGATCGGCTCGCCGCCGTGCTGGGCCAGCAGTGCGTTGGCCCGGCTGAACGGCCGGGAACCGAAGAAGCCGCCGCTGGCCGACAGCGGGCTCGGGTGCACCGACTTCAGGCAGAACGCGTCGCCGCCCGTCGACTGTGACTGATTGAACGTTGGCACCGGCGCGTGTCGGTTACCAATTGCCGACCCGGTCGGCGCCCGAGAAATTTCTCTTCAGGGGCAAGGGGCGTCATCGATTACCTTCGGATCCACGACAAAATTCGATGGAAACTTTGTCTTGCTGTCTCGGTGAGAGCCGGAGAAATCAGCTCCGCGTATATTTGCTTTGGAGAGGTCAGCACCTGCCAGACAAGCCCCAAGAAAATGTGCGCCAGATGCGACAGCGTTCGAAAAGTCGACACCTGTCATGTCGGTTCCTATAAAGAAAGCTTCCTCCAGGTGCGCGGCACAATTCTGTCCGCTGATGTCAGCGAAGGTGGCATTAGGCATCACCGCATGATCGAAGTCGCTGAAACCAAATTGGGCGCCACCTAACCGAGCGGAGTCAAGATTCGCATCATTCATGAAAGAGTTCGACAAGTTCGTGTCCATCAGATTCAAGAATTTAGTCGATGGGCCGAGCCCCTTGAGCACTAGAATAGCGGCATCTATATCTGGCGCACGCACGCTCAGGTCGCCGAGACGTGTGTACTCGCGGATATTGATGACACGCTCCGAACATACCTTGGTATGGGCGTGGAACCGGATGTAGCTTGCGAGCACGTTTCGCACCCTTGTACGAGATACGTCATTGACTTCATAACCGAGTGCAAAGATTGCCGCAACTCTGACATCGATCGAACTGGAGGCAAGCTGCGTCTCGGTCGCGGAGAGGCGATCGGCCTTCTGGTCGTTCGCTTGATCCGCCTGTAATCGTTGTTGAAAATCCAATTGGCGCTGCTGAAGCGCGATCTGATTGCTGGTAACCGTTAGTTGGCGGAACCCGAGAAATGCGGTTACAGCGACGGCTAAACCCGCCGTCAACTGAATCACTGTCGAGCGGAGATTGTTCTCAGCAGTAAGTCGTTGTTCGAGCGTTAACGTAACTTGCTGTGACCCGAAGGACCGTCGTTCGATGATCGCGTGCGGAGCCATCGCGATGAGAAGGAGTGCGCCGAGAACCATCGCGACCCAGCAACCCAATTCGATGAGTGACTTGGACGCTCTCAACCAGTGTGGTGTCCGTGCGCCCAGCAATGTCCATAGGACGATATCCGCCAGCAAGAGGATGGACGACACAACACAGAATGTGATTCCGATGATCGTCGCGCGCACCCCACCAGCCCCTTCAGGTCTATTACCTTCCGTACTCCCGGCGACACCTCGCTGGTGTGCCGCCGCTACATCGCCGGATTTGTAGGTATTAGAACAGAACCTCTTCAGGTACGGCCGCTTTGGGACGCCTCGGCTGTTGCATGGCGTCGGCCTGACCAGCGGACACGCTATCCGCGAACGACTCGTCCGACCTCGATCGACCTACAGCGCCCAGTCGATCGGCTCGCCGCCATGCTGGGCCAGCAGCGCGTTGGCCCGGCTGAACGGCCGGGAGCCGAAGAAGCCGCCGCTGGCCGACAGCGGGCTCGGATGCACCGACTTCAGGCAGAACGCGTCGCCGAGCAGCGGCTCCAGCGACTGCGCCTGGCGTCCCCACAGGATCGCCACCAGCGGCTGGTCGCGCGCGGCCAGCGCCCGGACCGCCTGGTCGGTCACCCGCTCCCAGCCCTTGCCGGCGTGCGAGCCGGACTTGCCGGGCTGCACGGTCAGCACCCTGTTGAGCAGCAGCACGCCCTGCTTGGTCCACGGCGTCAGGTCACCGTTCGCCGGGATCGGCACCCCCAGGTCGTCGTGCAGCTCGCGGTAGATGTTCTGCAGCGAGCGCGGTACCGGCCGGACCTCCGGTGCCACCGAGAACGACAGGCCCACCGGATGCCCCGGGGTGGGGTACGGGTCCTGGCCGACGATCAGCACCCGGACGTCGTCGAAGGGTTGGGAGAAGGCGCGCAGCACGTTGGAGCCGGCCGGCAGGTAGGACCGGCCGGCGGCGAGCTCGGCCCGCAGGAAGTCCCCCATCGCCCGGATCTCGCCGGCCACCGGACGCAACGCCCGAGCCCAGCCGCTCTCGACGATCTCCTCCAGGGGGCGCGTGGTCATGGCCCACACGGTAGCTGTCTGCAGGGTCTGCGCCCGGTCGGCGGCACTAGGCTGGTGCCCGTCATGGGCAACTACACGATCACCACGCTCGGGGCGGCCACCGAGCTCCTCGATCTGCCCTTCGGCCAGCCGCTGGCGGACTGGAAGGACCCCCGGCTGGTGCAGGTGCCGCGCGGCATCTCCCGGCACGTGGTGCGTTTCGTCCGGGCCCACAACCAGATCTTCGCGATCAAGGAGGCCACCGAGCGCTACGTCACCCGCGAGCACCACCTGCTGCGGGAGCTCGCCGAGGCGTCGGTGCCGGTGGTCGAGGCGTTCGGCACCGTGCTGGACCGCAGCGACCACGACGGCCACCACCTGGACGGCCTGCTGATCACCAAGCACCTGCCGTACTCGCTGCCCTACCGGTCGCTGTTCACCGAGCGGTCGCTGCCGGACCTGCGCTCCCGGCTGCTCGACGCGCTGGCCCAGCTGTTCGTCCGACTGCACCTGACCGGCTTCTTCTGGGGCGACTGCTCGCTGTCCAACACCCTGTTCCGGCGCGACGCCGGCGCGCTCGCCGCCTACCTGGTGGACGCCGAGACCGGCGAGATGCACCCGCAGCTGTCCCGCGGCCAGCGGATGCACGACCTGGCCATCGCCACCGAGAACATCGCCGGCGAGCTGATGGACCTGCAGGCCGGCAACTACCTGTCCGCCGACGCCGACCCGGTCGAGATCGCCCAGAACCTGCAGCCGCGCTACGACCAGCTGTGGGCCGAGCTGACCGACGACCAGGTCTACCCGTCCGGCGAGAGCTACTTGATCGAGGAGCGGGTGCGGCGGTTGAACTCCCTCGGCTTCGACGTCTCCGAGATCGGCATCCGCACCGAGGACGCCGGTCGCAAGCTGCGCTTCGAGACCCACGTGGTCGAGCCCGGCCACCACCAGCGCCGGGTGTACGCGCTGACCGGACTGCGGGTGCAGGAGAACCAGGCACGGCTGATCCTGTCGGATCTGGCGCGGTTCCGGGCAAAATGGATCGAGGGTGTCGGCCACGACATCCCCGAGGACCTGGCGGCGCGGCGGTGGCTGGACGAGAAGTTCTACGGAGTGCTGTCCATGGTGCCGCCGGAGCTGCGCCGCAAGCTGCCGGACGCCGAGCTGTTCCACGAGATCTCCGAGCACCGGTGGCTGATGTCCGAGCGGTCCGGCATGGATGTCGGCCGGCAGGCAGCGGTGGCCGACTACGTCGCCACCGTGCTCGCGCAGTTGCCGGACGCCGGCGTCCGGATCCTGACCGATCCCATAACTGAGGAGCTTCCGGTGATCCGAGAATGACTGGTTCGTACACGGGCGAGGTCTCGGTCGGCGGTGCGGTCGACCTCCGCGAGCTGTCCGGGCTGAGCATCGCCAAGCTGGCCGTCGGGCCGATGTCCAACAACGCCTACCTGCTGCGCTGCCGGGCCACCGGGCAGGCGCTGCTGATCGACGCGGCGAACGAGCCGGACCGGTTGCTGGAGCTGGCCCGGCTGGGCGGCGAGACCGTGACCGCCGTGCTGACCACCCACCAGCACGCCGACCACTGGCAGGCGCTGGCCGCGGTGGTGGCCCAGACCGGCGCCCGGACGTTGGCCGGGGTGGACGACGCGGCCGGCATTCCGGTACCGACCGACCGGCGGCTGGAGCACGGCGACTGCGTGCACGTCGGCGACGCGGAGCTGTCGGTGATCGTGCTACGCGGCCACACTCCGGGCTCGGTGGCGCTGCACTACCGCGACCCGGACGGCTCGTCGCACCTGTTCACCGGCGACTCGCTGTTCCCCGGCGGGCCGGGCAGGACCATGAACCCGAAGGACTTCGGGTCGCTGATGGACGATCTGGAGACGCGCGTCTTCGACGTCTACGACGACGACACCTGGTTCTACCCGGGCCACGGCAACGACTCGACGCTCGGCGCCGAGCGGCCGCACCTCGGCGAGTGGCGGGCCCGCGGCTGGTGATCGGGCGGGCACAGCGGCGTGAAGCACGCAGGGAGCTGGTCGAACGGCAGTTCGGGGCGGACGCCGAGGCGGCCCTGAACCTCCTGGAACTGACCGAACTGGCCTGGCACGACTGCTACGGCGAGGTGACGTTCTCCGACGAGGTCCTCGACGATCTCCTGACGGTGGCGCGCGGGGACGTCCACCGGCTCATCGGGGCGGCGCACCTGGCCGTGACGGACTGGCGGGATCTGCGGGTGGCGGCTCGCGGCTGGTAGCGCGGCGCTAGGCGGGCCAGACGCAGAACTCGTGGCCGTCCGGGTCGGTGAGCACCACCCAGTCGGCCTGACCCTGGCCGATGTCGACCCGGCGCGCGCCGAGCGAGACGAGCCGCTCCACCTCGGCGAGCTGATCGCCGGCCGGCGCCAGGTCGAAATGCAGCCGGTACCTGCCGGTCTTCGGCTTCAGCGGCGGACCACCCCAGGTGATCTTCGGGCCGCCGTGCGGCGAGCGGATGGCGGTTTCCTGATCCTGGTTCCACACCAGCGGCCAGCCCAGCGCCTCGCTCCAGAAGTAGCCGACCTGCTGCGAGCCGTCGCAGGCCACCGCGCCGACGAACCCGCAGTCGGCGAGAAACCCGTTACCCGGCTCGATCACGCAGAACTCGTTGCCCTCCGGGTCGGCGAGCACCACGTGCGGCTCGTCCGGCGATTGGCCGACGTCGGCATGCCGGGCGCCCAGGTCCAGCGCCCTGTCCACCGTCCGCTGCTGGTCGTCCGGCGACGTGCTGGTCAGGTCGAAGTGCAGCTGGTTCTGCTCGGTCTTCTGCTGCCGCGTCGGCAGGAACCGGAGTCCGAAGCCGGTGTCGTCGCTCGGGGTCAGCGCGACGGCCCCGTAGCGATCGGCGCCGGGCTGCCAGCCCAGCAGGCCGGACCAGAAAAGGGCGAGCCGCGCCGGGTCGATCGCGTCGACGGACAGCGCCACCAGGCGAGCGGTCATCGACGGCTCACCAGCCCAGCTCGTGCAACCGGTCGTCGTCGATGCCGAAGTGGTGCCCCACCTCGTGGATCACGGTGCGGCGCACCTCCTCCACCACCTCTGCCTCGGTGCCGCAGATCGCAGAGATGGCCCGACGGTAGATGGTGATCTGGTCCGGCAGCGCGCCCGAGTACTGGCTGGTGCGCTCGGTCAGCGGGATCCCGCGGTAGAGCCCCAGCAGGCCCGGCGGTCCGCCGTCGTGCTCGACGACGACGGCCACGTTGCGCATCAGCCGGCCCAGCTTCGGCGGCAGCCCGTCCAGCGCCGCGCCGACCATCTCCTCGAAGCGCTCGGGATCGATCTCGACCATGCATCAAGTGTGACGAACGGATATGGGAATCGGCATGGAGACCGGCGCATAATCCGAGCATGGGGAACGAGGAGCAGGCACCCGACAGCACCACCGCCGAGCCGGATCCGCAGCGGTTCAAGCGGCTGCCCGAACGGGTGCGGTTGGAGGACACCGTCGCGACCCAGGACACCAGGGTCGCGCGAGATCCCGAGGACGGTCGCGACACCGACCGCGATTTCATGTTCCGGCACATGTCCTGACGTCTGCCGGCGCTAGGCCGACCATCGCTGGGCCGACCGCGACCGGAGCCACCGCACCAGTCCGCGCCCGCCGACGATCGCCAGGCCGAGCAGGGCACCGACCACCGTGGCCGGGATGCCGATCTCGACGGCGGCCGCCCAGGCGGTGGGAACATAGGCGAACAGCCCGATGACCAGGCCGGTCACCAGCCCCAGCGCGCCGCAGATCGCCGCGGTCCATCCCACGATGTCCGCGCTGCTGCGCGGCCGCGTCATGCCGGGGCCAGCCGTTCGTAGAGCGTGATCAGGTTGTGGTCCGGGTCCAGGATCGCGAACTCCCGGCTGCCCCACGGCTGGTCGGTCAGCGGCGCGTTGGGGTGGACGACGCCGAGCGACCGGCAGTGCCGGTACAGCTCGTCGATGCCGGTCACCTCGATCCGGCAGGACGCCGTGCCGGCCAGCTGCCGTTCGGCACCGGGCGCGCTGCCGTCGGCCACCCAGACCTGCACCTGCACCCCGTCGCGCACCAGGAACCCGATGCCGCGACCCTGGTACTCGATCTCGGTCATGCCCAGCGCCCCGGTCAGGAACTCGACCGCCCGCCGCTCGTCGGACACCGGCAGCGCCGGCACCGCGGCCAGCAACCTCGACTCCGCCATCCGGCCCTCCCCCGTCGCGATGCCCGGGCACCATTGTCAGCTAGAAAGCTCATCCGGTGCAGCGACCCGGGTCGACTGGCCGACGGACCGGCCATTACGTACTGTCACTTTCCAGTAATAGCACCCTAATGAGACAACCCGCGGGGAGTGCCATGCACGCGTTCCGGACCGCTTCCCTGGTAGCCGCCCTGGTCGGCGCACTGGTCGTCCAGCCGGCGGGCGGTGCGGTCGGTGCGACACCGGCCGCGGGCAGTTCGGTGACCGGTGCCGTCTCGCCGAACTGCAACACGATCGCGCCGCAGTCGGTGACCGCCACCGTCGCCTCAGCCCAGGTCGAGGCCACCTTCAACGACCCCGTCGCCCATGGCGGTCAGGATCTCGCCCAGCTCAACGAGCTGATCCGGCTGATCAACTGCACCCCCGGCGGCGCGACCATCCGGATGGCGATATACAGCATCACCGCCAACACCGTCTACCGGGCGATCGCCGACGCGGTCGGCCGTGGCGTGCTGGTGCAGGTGGTGCACAACGGCGAGGACAAGAACTCCGGCGACACGAGCCCGACCGACCTGGCCACCCTGCTCGGTACCAACCACCACTGGTGCGACCACGGCTCGGCTGGCCTCGCCTACGGCGGCGGTTGCCTGTCCAACGATCCGAGCAGCCTGATGCACGCGAAGTACCTGCTGTTCAGCCAGACCGAGGACCTGGCCGGGGTGATGCAGGCCAACGTCACGTGGTTCGGCTCCCCCAACGAGACCTACGCCTCCGGGGCGAACCTGTTCAACAACAGCGTGACGGTGTACGGCGACGCCACCCTGTACAACGCCTTCAGGACCTACGTGTGGACGCCGATGTGGCAGGAGAACAGCTACTCCGGCAACGACTTCTACGATGCCTCCACCCCGCGCGGATACTTCAGCTCGGGCTATTCCGGAGTGACCGGCTACGTCTCACCGCAGCAGCAGACCGACCTGGTGGTGGACCGGCTCAGTTACGTCAACCCGAACTCGTCCTGCCAGCTCCGGGTCATGGAAGCCACCATCCACGACACCCGCTCGGCGGTGGTCAACGAGCTGGTCAGCCTGCACAAGGGCGGCTGCAAGGTCTACGTCACGGTCGGCAGCATCGATGCCGGCGTGCTGAAGACCCTGGTGAACAGCGGCATCGCGGTGCACTCGGCACCGGTGCACGACAAGCTGATCGTGTTCTACGGCAGCTATGCCGACGTGACGACCAACCGGTACACGATCTTCACCGGCTCGCACAACCTCACCCAGAGCGCGCTGAGCATCAATGACGAGTTGCTGGTCAAGATCCAGGGCGTGCCGCAGGTGCTGTACCAAGCCTTCTACAACCACTTCGGCGAGGCCTACAGCACCGGCACGGTGTGTACCGCCACCTCCTGCCCGTCCCAGGGCGGCGCGGAGTAGCACATCTGGAATGGACAGTGCCGCCGGCCGAGGAACTCAGCCGGCGGCACCGTATGGCACGCTCGCACGCGAATGCCTGGGAGACCTACTTCTTGCGGGCCACCACCGACACCAGGGTCTGGCCCCCGCACTGCTCGACCTCGCGGATCGCCCACCGGCCGTCGTAGTCGGCCGACGACCAGTCCGACTCGGCGTCGCGCGGCTCGGTCTCACCGTTCTTCGGCGTGAAGCCCTTGGCCGGCAGGTCGGCCTGCAACCCGGACAGCACGTCCTTGAAGGCAGTGGCCGTCACGCCCTGCACCACCAGGCCGCTGCTGCCGCGATCCTCGGCCGAGGTGATCACCAGACCCTTGGGCAGCGGGAACGCTGCCGGAAAACCTGCCGGTGCCGGCACCGCCGAGGCGGCTGAGGCACAGGGCGCCGCACTGGCCGACGCCTGCAGGGCCTTCTGGTCCTTCTCCTTGGCCTTTTCAGCCTCGCTCTCGCAACCGGCGACCAGGATCAGGGCCGTCGCGGCCGCGACGGCCCTGCCCAGCAAGCTCACTTGACGGTCACCGAGGTGGTGCGACGGTTGTCCGCCTCGTTGGACTCGGCCAACGCGTTCGACGGGTCGGCCAGTGCCTGCACCGTCTGGCTGCCCTTGATGCCCTTGGTGTTCCAGGCCGCGGTGACCGTCTTGGACTGCCCGGCGGCCAGCGTCACCGGCGCCGAGGTGCTAAGCACCTTGCCGTTGACGGCGAACTGCACCGGGGTGGTCAGCGAGGACTTGCCGAGGTTGGTCACCGTGGCGGTGATCGACGAGGCCCCGTTGTTGGCCACCGAGGTGGTCAGGTTGGAGACCGCGACGTTGGGCAGCGGGTCGTTCGCCGCGAACAGCGTCAACCCGGCGTACTGGCGGGCGATGGTGGCGTAGGCGTCAAAGTTGTTGACGCCGCTGGTCACGCAACTGCCGGTGCAGCCGTCGGCGTAGCCGACCTCGACCCGGCCCTGCTTGTCGACGGTGGAACCGATGAAGTCGAGCAGGTTCCGGTCGTTTCCGCAGGTGGTGCCGCCGGTGCAGATCGAGCCGATCTGGACCGGGTCGGTCGGGGTGTCGTCCACCGTGGTCCAGCTGGCCCCACCGTCATAGGTGAAGGCGGTGTAGAGGTGCCAGACACCGTGGAAGTTCGCGGCGTCCTGGTAGTTGCCGGCGGTGGTGGTGCCGATGAAGCTGACCGCCGCGCGGTTGTCGTCGCCGGCCACCGCGGTCGGGAAGACCACGTTCTTGATGCCGGCGGCCGCGCCCACGTTGTAGTCGTTGACCCAGGTGGCGCCCTTGTCGTGGCTGACCGCCACGTGCTGGGTGCCGTCGCCGTTGGCGTAGCCGAGGTAGACCGTGCCGTTGGCGCCGATGCTCACGGCCGGGTCGCTGTCACCCGGGATGCTGTTCGGGACCGTGCGCACCGTCCAGGTCTTGCCGTTGTCGGACGACACCGTCACGCCCTGCTTGCCGTTGCAGCTCTTGTTCGGCAGGTAGGCGGTGCCGTCCGGGGCCAGCATGATGTGGCCGTGCAGGCCGCCGCAGTCGAGCAGGCTGTAGACCGGCACGCCGGCGCCGAAGGTGGTGCCGCCGTCGCGGGACAGCGCGCAGAACGCGGTGGCGATGTCCTGGCTGCAGTAGTAGACCGCCCGCGGGTAGAGGTTCGCCGCGTTCAGCGGGTCACCGGCCACGAAGTTGCCGCCACCCAGGGTCTGGTGGTCCACGCCGGACGGGATGCCACCACCGGTGCTCGGGTTCCAGGTGGCGCCCTCGTTGTCGGTGTAGCAGGTCAGCGAGTTCGCCCCGGACAGCTGGGACTCGAAGGTGCGTCCGGTCGTCGAGTCGGTGTAGAGGATCGGGTCCAGCGACTGGGTGGAGCCCACCAGGCAGCCGTTGGTGGCCTTGGCCGACACGTCGCTCCAAGACGCGGCCGGCGGGGTCACCGCGTCGTTGAAGGTGACCTTGTAGGTCGACAGGTATGCCTGGTAGAAGCTCGAGCCGGTCTTCCAGCTGTTGCCGATAGACGGCTCACCGGCGTTGTGGGCGTCCGGCAGCGATGCGGGCGCGCCGTAGTTGGCCATCGACGGCGGAGTGGCCGATCCCGGCGGGGCGCTGTCGGGCGCCTTGGCGACCATGCTGGCGGTGGCCGAGTAGCTCTGGCCGAGCGGGTTGAACGGCACCACCCGCACCGTGTAGGTGCCACTGGTCGGCGGCACCACCAGGGTCTCCGGGTCCGCCGAGGACGCCGCGGTGTCGACCACGGCACCGGCCGAATTCAGCAGGTAGACGTCGAAGTCGGCGGCGGTGTTGGGCCAGCCGACCGAGATCTTGAGGTTGTTGGTGTCGCCGTAGCCGGCCGGCGTGGACACCGTGAGGGCGTAGTCGTCGCAGGACTGCGGCACCGTGCACGTCGGGTCACCGGCCTGCGCGGTGACGTTCGGAGCGACGAACGGGCCGCCGGTCCAGGTCTTGGCACCGCTGGTGTCGGTGACGGTGCCGGCGGCGGGGGTGGCTCCGGAGGCGGCGACCATTCCGGAGATGGCAAGTGCTGCGGAGGCGGCGACGGCAACTACGGCAAGCCGGCGGCGCGCGGACGGGGTCTGCATGCCTGGGTAACGACTCATACCCCTACACGTTACGGATTTGCTGTGAGATGGCCGTATGCCACCGGTCAGTGGTGGCATACGCTCCGTAGTTATCCGGACGACCCGCCCGGTTTGCCGGAAAGGGCCATCCAGGCCGTCGGCCGATCGGCCCCGGCGTGGGTCAGCCGAGGCCGGGCAGCGCGAACGGAAGGGTGAGGCCGTCGTGCGCGTGGGCGCACCGGCAGTCGCCCTGCTCCCCCAGCTCGGGCACCGTCGCCAGCACCAGCTCGCGCAGCCGCTCGATGTTCGCGGCGAACACCCTGAACACCTCGTCCTGCGCCACCGCGCTGCCCTCGTCGACGCCGGCGTCAAGATCGGTGACCAGGGCCAGCGAGGTGTAACACATGGCCAGTTCCCGGGCCAGCACCGCCTCGGGCATGCCGGTCATGTTGATCAGGTCCCAGCCCTGGTCGGCGTAGTGCCGGGACTCCGCGCGGGTGGCGAACCTGGGCCCGTCGATGACGACCATGGTCGCGCCGTCGGTCACCGGCTGGTCGAGCCGGGCTGCGGTCTTGAGCACTGCGGTCCGGCCGTCCGGGCAATACGGGTCGGCGAAGGCCACGTGCACCGCGCCGGTGTCGAAGAACGTCGCGACCCGGCCGGTGGTGCGGTCGACCACCTGGTCGGGCAGCGCGAAGGTGCCGGGCCCGAGCGCCGGACGCAGTGAGCCGACCGCGCACGGGCCGAGCACCTGGCGCACCCCGAGCGACCGCAGCGCCCACAGGTTGGCGCGGTAGTTGATGACGTGGGCGGGGTGCCGGTGGTCGCGGCCGTGCCGGGGCAGAAAGACCACCTCCCGGCCACCGACCTCGCCCCGGACCAACTCGCCGGACGGCGGACCGTACGGGGTCTCGACGCTGACCTGCTCGGCGTCGGTCAGCAGCGAGTACAGCCCGCTGCCGCCGATCACGCCGACCGGTGCACTGGCCTCCATCGCGACTTCTCCTCTTCTTCGGTGCTGGCAGCCGGCCGCGGGCGCGGCCGGTCTGGGTGTTCTGGAATGCCCGTGAGGTTCAGGACACCTCGGGCGGCACCGGACGCCCGGCAGGGGTGGTCGGGTCGCCGAGTTCGGTGAGGTCGGCGACCACCGGGTGGTCCCCGAAGTCGGTCGGGCAGCCGGGCCGGCGCACCCCGACGGCCTGCCAGCCGGCGGCCCGCGCTGAGTCCAGCTCGGCGCGGCTGTCGGTCAGGAACAGGATGTCGCCGGGTGCGGTGCCGATGGCTCTGGCGATCCGGGCGTAGGACTGCGACTCCCGTTTCGGGCCGCCGGTGACGGTGTCGAAGTAACCGGCCAGCAGGCCGGAGAGATCGCCCTGGTCGTTGCGGGCGAACCACAGTCGCTGGGCGAGCTCGGAGCCGGAGGAGTAGATCCAGCAGCCGATGCCGCGCCGCTGCCAGCCCGCCAGCGCGGGCGGCACGTCCGGATACACCTGACCGGACAGCACGCCGTCGGCGAAACCCTGTTCCCAGATCAGCCCGTGCAGGGTCTTGAGCGGGCTGTGCTTGGCGTTCTGTTCGTGCCAGGCCAGCAGCACCCGCACCACCTCGTCGAGCGCCAGGTCGCCGCCGTGCATCGCGCGCACCCCGGCCACCACCTCCGGCGCCCGGCCGTCGGAGATCCAGCTGGGGATCCGGTAACGGGCGTAGGGGAACAGCACGTCGTGCACGGCCGCCAGCGGGCTGACGGTGCCTTCGATGTCGAGGACGACGGCTCCGGTCACGAGCTCGCGGCCGGGGCGAGCAACTCGTCGAGGGTCGGCATGCCCGACGAGATCGGGTCGCCGGTGAAGCCCGCCACCCAGCCGTCTGCCTCTTGGAAGAACCGGATGGCGCAGAACCGTGGCCGGCTGCCCATGTCGAACCAGTGCGTGGTGCCGGCGGGTACCGACATCAGGTCGCCCTCGGTGCAGACCACCGCGTACACCTTGTCGCCCAGGTGCAGGTAGAAGCAGCCCGCCCCCTCGACGAAGAACCGGACCTCGTCCTCGTCGTGGGTGTGCTCTTCGAGGAACTTCGTCCGGGCCCCGACCGCCTTCGCCGGCCATTCCGGGTCGGCGTCGTCCGGCACCAGCCGCACCACGTCCACGATCGGGAACGGGCCTTCGGCCGAGACCCGGGCCACCTCGGCGGCGTAGGCGGCAAGCACCTCGTCCTGGCCGGCGTCGGTGGCCAGCGGCACGGTCGCCCAGCGCTCCAGGCTGATGCCGTGCGGGGCGAGCTCGGCGGCGATCTCGGCGATGTCCTCGGTGCGCAGCAGCACGGTCGCCGCGTCGCCGGCCGGCATGACCTGGAGCAGCGTCATGGTGTTTCTCCTTATCTCAGCGGCCGATTACGGCCGGTCGACCAGCCACGTCAGCCGGCACATCTCTTCCAGGCACTCCATCCGGTTGCGTGCCACGTCCAGGGTCGGGCCCCAGGTGGTCGCGCCGTGGTTGCCGATGAGCATCACCGGCGGTGCGTCCGCGGCGAGCCGGTCCGCGACGTCGGCGGCGATCGCCGGCACGTGCGCGTGGTTGTCGAACACGGGCACGACCAGCTTCGACGGGTCCGCCAGCCCGAGGCCCTTGAGGATCTCGAGGTCCGCGAACTCCACCGTCGCCGCACCACGGCGGGCGGCCCGGATCGCGGCGGTGGTGGCGTACGGCGGGTGGGCGTGCACCACCGCCCCGCAGTCGTCGGCCAGCCGGTACAGCGCGGCGTGGATGGTGGTCTCGGCCGACGGGCGCGGCGAGCCCGGGTAGACCGGCTGGGCGTCGGCAATGCCGACCTCGACCACGTCGCCGGCGGTCAGCGAGCCCTTGCTGACCCCGCTCGCGGTGATCAGCGCGGTGCTGCCGCCGGCCAGGCGCACCGACAGGTTGCCCGCGGTGCCCTCCAGCCAGCCGCGCGCGTAGAGCCCCGCCGCCATCTCCGCCAGCGCCCGGCCCTCGGTCGCCGCGGTGGTCATGCGACCCGCTCTCGCACCGCCGCGGGGCGGAACAGTCCGGCCTCGGTGACCACGGCGGTCACCAGGTCGGCCGGGGTGACGTCGAAGGCGGGGTTGAAGGCCGCGGTCCCGTGCGGGGCGACCGCCACCCCGGCGTAGCAGGTGACCTCGCTGGCGGCCCGCTCCTCGATGACGATGTCGGCACCCCGGGGCAGCGCCCGGTCCAGGGTGGACTCGGGCGCGACCACGACGAACGGCACGCCGGCCCGGGCCGCGGCCAGCGCCAGCGGGTAGGTGCCGATCTTGTTGGCGACATCGCCGTTGGCGCACACCCGGTCCGCCCCGACCAGCACGCAGTCCACCATCCCGGCGGCGAGCGCGGAGGCGCCGGCCGAGTCGACCAGCATCCGGTGCGGAATGCCGGCCTCGGCCAGCTCCCACGCGGTCAACCGAGCCCCCTGCAGCAGCGGCCTGGTCTCGCCGAACAGCACCTCGGCGACCCCGCCGCCGTCGGCAGCCAGCACCCGGATGGCACCCAGCGCGGTACCCCAGCCCACCGTGGCCAGCCGTCCGGTGTTGCAGTGGGTCAGCAACCGCAACGGCCCCGGCCCGCAGAGCTCGCGCACGAACCCGGCGGCGTGGTCGGCGGCCGCGCGGTTGCGCTGCTCGTCCTCGGTGAGGATGGTGAGCGCCTCGGCGAGCACCGCCTCGGCGCCGCCGCCGAGGCTGCCCAGCACCCGGTTCACCGCCCAGGCCAGGTTCACCGCCGTCGGTCGGGCCTCGGCGATCCGGTGCGCCTCGGCACGCACCGCGGACTCGTCGCACACCCCGTCCCGGGTGTGCGACCGCGCCGACTGCGCCACCGCCAGCGCGCCGGCGACCCCGATGGCCGGGGCGCCGCGGATCGCCAGCCGCTGGATGGCGTCGATCACCTCGTCCACCGTCGCCAGCCGCAGCTCGCGATAGGAATGCGGCAGCGCGCACTGGTCGACCGCGCCGATGATCCCGTCCTGCCAGGTGATCGAACGCGTCATGCCTCCAGCCTCGCGATCGGTCGTGCCCGGTGCATCTCTTCCCGTGTCAACCACGGGCGTCGACAATGGCAGCGGCGATGGCGTCAGCCAGGCCCTCGAGCTGGAAGCCACGGTCGCCGACGTAGATCCGCAGGAAGTTGGGCTCGTCGTCGATGGCCGGGACGAACCTGCGTTCGACCTCGCTGGTGGTGACGACCTGCGCCCAGACCCGGGGAACCGAGTAGCCGAAGCTGACCCCCTTGGTGACCTGCACGCCCGACTGCTGCGAGTGAGCGATGACCCGGTCGACCACGGCGTCCAGGTGCTGCCAGTCGTTGCGGTCCCGGTCGCGGTAGAGGAAGGTCACGATGCCGCTGCCGTAGGGCAGCGACCGCGCGAGCTGCGCCTCCGGATGGTGCGGCAGCGCAGGGTGGTGTACCTCACCCGCGGCGGTGATCCGGGGGTCGGCGTTCAGCAGCTCGGCCAGCCGTTCGGCGTTGGCCCAGATCCGCCGCATCCGCCGTTCGTGCAGGCCGGGCTGGTATCTCGGGAACAGCTCGGCGTTGTGCCGGGCCAGCACCGCACCGGAGTTGCGGCGCAGCATGTCGAACCGCTCGGCCAGCGCCACCGGGAACACCACCAGGCCGGCCAGCGCGAAGTCCATGCCGAGTTGCAGGTACTTGGTGCAGCTCTCGTAGTAGAGGATCTCGATGCGGGCGTCGCTGGCGAGCAGTTCCGGCGGCAGCGACGCGGCGACCATGGTGCCGTCGACCACCACGGTGATCCGGCCGGTCACCACCTCCCGCAGTCGCCGGAGCAGCTCGGGCAGGTCGAACATCCGCTGCCGCACGTTGTTCGCGAGCGGGTCGACGAACACCACTCTGGGCCGCAACCGGACCACGTCGTCGACGATGTCTTCCACCGCATAGCCACTGGCCCGCTCGGTGCGCACGTGCGGCAGCGCGTCGAGCTGCTGGGTGACCTCGTAGTAGATGTAGGGCGCGACCAGGATGCGGTCGCCCGCGGTCAGCCGGTCGCGCAGCAGGAACGCCTCCACCAGGCTGAATGCCGACATGCCCGAGGCGGTGACGCCGATGCCGTACTCGTCGGCGGACAGGCCGAGCAGTTCCAGCAGCTGTCGCTCGACCCGGACCACCGACGGATGCATGCCGTTGCGGTCGTAGTTCATGGTGGGCCAGGCCTCGGTCTGGGTGCCGAAGAACTGCACCCGGTGCGACTGGGCGTAGGACTTGGCCGCCCACTCCAGGCAGTTGCGGACGTAGGCCAGGGTGGCCTGGCCGAACCGCAGCACCGCCTCGGCGGCACTCAGCTCGGCCGCACCGTCCGGGCTGTGCGCCAGTCCTTCCGACGACAGCTCGGCGGCCGAGCGCTGCGCCCGGACCAACCGCAGGGTGGCCTGCCGGGCGGACGTGGTCAGGTGCGCGAGCACCGGTTCGTCCATGTGCAGCCCGGTGCCGGCGCAGTACTCCCCGTACGCCTCGATCTCGCGCTGCACCGCGTTCAGCTCGTGCACGCAGGTGTCGAACAGCGTGCCCAGGTCGCCGATCTGGGCCGCGACGACGTCCTCGATCGCCTCCGGCCCGTCGGTGCGCCAGCCGGCGACGGCAAGCGATGCGGATTCTGCTGCTTCAGTCATGGTGCTCCGGTGTCCTGCGGCATGGTCAACATCTGCATCAGGATGTGTGCTCGGCCGCCGATCGCCATCTCCGCACGTGCGGACCGCGACCGGCGGCCACGGGCCCGGCGCGATCTGCCGGCGGACCCGGGAAAACGGCTGGCCGGCCGGCACTAGCCTGGAAGCTCTATGTCCACACCGTCATCGCCCGAGCAGTCCGGACCGGCTCAGCAGTCCGGACCGGCTCAGCAGTCCGGCGCGCCCGGGCAGTCCGGTGCGGCCGGGCCGTCCCGGCGCTCCCGGCCCGGTAACCGGCGCCGGCCGCGTCGCGCACCGGTCGCCCCGGGGCAGCCGGCGTCCGGACAGTCGACATCGGGACAGTCGGCATCGGGCCGGCCGGATTCGGGGCAGCGCGCCGAACTCGGCCGCCGGATCGCCGAGCTGGGCCTGCGCGAATCCGCCCGGCTGAGCCGGCGGCTGCAGCAGGCCGGCAGCGACCCGGCCCGGCTGGCCGCACTGGCGAGCGAGCTGGGCACCGCCGAGCAGCGGCTGGCCAATCGCCGGGCGGCGGTGCCGGCGATCACCTACCCGGCAGAGTTGCCGGTCAGCCAGCGCCGCGACGACCTGCTGAAAGCCATCGCCGAGCACCAGGTGGTGGTGGTGGCCGGCGAGACCGGGTCGGGCAAGACCACCCAGTTGCCCAAGCTGTGCCTGGAGCTGGGCCGCGGGGTGAAGGGGATGATCGGCCACACCCAGCCGCGCCGGATCGCCGCCCGCGCGGTGGCCGAGCGGCTTGCCGACGAACTCGGCACCGAGGTGGGCGCGGCGGTCGGCTTCGCGGTCCGGTTCACCGACCGGGTCTCCGACACCAGCCTGATCAAGTTGATGACCGACGGCATCCTGCTCGCCGAGATCCAGCGCGACCGGCTGCTGCGCGGCTACGACACGATCATCCTGGACGAGGCGCACGAGCGAAGCCTCAACATCGACTTCCTGCTCGGCTACCTCAAGCAGCTGCTGCCGCGGCGGCCGGACCTGAAGCTGATCATCACCTCGGCGACCATCGACCCGCAGCGTTTCGCCGAGTACTTCGACTCCTGCCCGGTGCTGGAGGTGTCCGGGCGCAGCTACCCGGTCGAGATCCGGTACCGGCCGATCACCGACCCGGACGAGGAAGGCAGCGCGGCCGAGGCAGAGGACCGTGACCAGGTCAGCGCGATCTGCGACGCGCTCACCGAGCTCGGCCGGGAACCGGCCGGCGACGTGCTGGTGTTCCTGTCCGGCGAGCGCGAGATCCGCGACACCGCCGAGGCGGTCAGCGCGCTGAAGCTGCCCGACACCGAGGTGCTGCCGCTGTATGCCCGGCTCTCGGCGGCCGAGCAGCACCGGGTGTTCACCGGCCACCGCGGCCGACGGGTGGTGCTGGCCACCAACGTCGCCGAGACCTCGCTGACCGTGCCCGGCATCAAGTACGTGGTGGACGCCGGCACCGCCCGGATCTCTCGCTACAGCCAGCGGACCAAGGTGCAGCTGCTGCCCATCGAGCCGGTCTCGCGGGCCTCGGCCACCCAGCGGGCCGGCCGGTGCGGGCGTACCTCGGAGGGCATCTGCATCCGGCTGTACTCGGAGGAGGACTTCGAGTCCCGGCCGCAGTTCACCGATCCGGAGATCCTGCGCACCAACCTGGCCTCGGTGATCCTGCAGATGGCCGCCCTCGATCTCGGGCCGGTCGCCGAGTTCGGCTTTCTGGACCCGCCGGATGCCCGCCAGGTGGCCGACGGCCTGGCGTTGCTCACCGAACTCGGTGCGCTGCAGGAGGCCCGCGCGTCCGGCTCCCCGGCCCTCACCGAGCTGGGCCGGCGGATCGCCCAGTTGCCGGTGGACCCCCGGCTGGCCCGGATGATCCTCGAGGCCGACCGGCGCGGCTGCGTGCGGGACGTGCTGGTGCTGGCCGCGGCGCTGTCCATCCAGGACCCGCGGGAGCGGCCGGTCGAGCATCAGCAGGCTGCCGACGCCCAGCACGCCCGGTTCGCCGACCCGACGTCGGACTTCGCCGGTTACCTCAACCTCTGGCGGCACGTCCGCGAGCAGCAGGAACAGCTGTCGTCCAGCCAGTTCCGCCGGATGTGCCGCACCGAGTACCTGTCCTATCTGAGGATCCGGGAGTGGCAGGACCTGTACGGGCAGCTGCGCCAGATCGTCAAGACCATGGGTGTCCGGATCGGTGACCAGCCGGCCGACCCCGAGCAGGTGCACCGCAGCCTGCTGTCGGGGTTGCTGTCCCAGATCGGCCTGAAGGACACCACCCGCCGGGACTACCTGGGCGCCCGCAACGCCCGGTTCGCGATCTTCCCGGGATCGGCACTGTTCAAGAAGCAGCCGACCTACCTGATGGCCGCCGAGCTGGTGGAGACCTCCCGGCTGTGGGCCCGGGTCACCGCCGGCATCCAGCCCGAGTGGGCCGAGGAGCTGGCCCCGCACCTGGTCCGCCGGACCTACAGCGAGCCGCACTGGGAACGCAACCGGGCCGCGGTGGTGGCCTACGAACGGGTCACCCTGTACGGGGTGCCGCTGGTGCTGGCACGCAAGGTGAACTACGCCGGCATCGACGCGCGGCTGTCGCGCGAGCTGTTCATCCGGCACGCACTGGTCGAGGGCGACTGGCAGACCCGGCACCACTTCTTCGCCGCCAACCGGGCGCTGGTGGCCGAGGTGCAGGACCTGGAGAACCGGGCCCGGCGGCGTGACCTGCTGATCGACGACGAGTCGGTGTTCGCCTTCTACGACAAGCGGATTCCGGATTCGGTGGTCTCCGGCCGGCACTTCGACGCCTGGTGGAAGAAGGCTCGCCGCCAGCAGCCGGACCTGCTCGACCTGTCCACCAACCAGCTGGTGCGGCCCGGTGCGGAGTCCATCTCGGCCGAGCAGTTCCCGGACCGCTGGACGGCCGGCGACTTCGAGCTCGAGCTGACCTACCGCTTCGAACCGGGCGCGGACGCCGACGGGGTGACCGTCGACATCCCGCTGCCGGTGCTCAACGAGGCCACCACGGCCGGCCTGGACTGGCAGGTGCCCGGACTGCGCACCGAGCTGGTGACCGCACTGCTGCGCACCCTGCCCAAGCAGCTGCGCCGGTCGGTGGTGCCGGTGCCGGACACCGCGGCGGCGCTGGTGGCCGCGCTGGGTTCCGAGCTCGGCACCTCGACCGCCCGGTTGGCTGATTCATTCCTTAGGGCGATGAGCGCCGAGCTGCGCTCGCTGCGCGGCGTGGACATCCCCGAGGACGCCTGGGATCTGGACCGGTTGCCGGCCCACCTGCGCCCGACCTACCGGGTGCTCGACGAGCGCGGCACGGTGCTCGGCACCGGCAAGGAGCTGGCCGAGCTGCAGGCCCGGTTCGCTCCGGCGGTCACCGCGACCCTGCAGAGCGTGACCGCGGACCTGGCCCGCGACCGGCTGGCCGACTGGGACGTCGAGTCGCTGCCCCGCACCGTCCGCCGCGAGGTGGCCGGCTACCCGGTGACCGGCTACCCGTCGCTGGTCGCCGAGAACGGGGTGGTGGCGATCCGGGTGCTGGACTCGGCCGCCAAGCAGCGGCGCCAGATGGCGGTCGGCACCCGGCAGCTGCTGGTCAACACCATCGCCTCGCCGGTCAAGCAGCTGATCCGCGGGCTGAGCCTGCCGCAGCGGCTCACCCTGAGCCGGGCACCGCACGGCTCCCCCGGCGCGCTGCTGGCCGACTGCGTGGCAGCCGCGGTGGACCAACTGCTGGCGGCCAACGGCGGGCCGCGCTGGGACCGGGCCGGCTTCACCGAACTGCGCGCCCGGGTCGCCGCCGGGTTGCCCGCCGCCGCGGCCGGCATCGTGGCGTCGGTGGAGAAGGTGATGGCCGCGCTGCAGGAGGTGGAGACAGCTCTGGATGCCGCCTCCGCTGCCCCGTTGGCGCCGGTGGTCGCCGACGTGCGCGCCCAGCTGGCCGGCCTGGTCTATCCGGGGTTCGTCACCGACACCGGCGCCGACCGGCTGCCGCAGCTGCCCCGCTACCTGCGCGCGATGGCCCAGCGACTCGCCGACGCGCCGGGCAACCTGGCCCGCGACCGGGACCGGCAGGCCCAGGTCGAGGTGGCACTGGCCGATCTCGCCGAGCTGCGCGCCAAGCTGGGTGAGGATGTCGCCGGGGCCGGCCTGGCGGAACTGCGCTGGATGGTCGAGGAACTGCGGGTCGGCCTGTTCGCCCAGCGGCTGGGCACCGCGCATCCGGTGTCGGTGCCGCGCATCCAGAAGGCGATGGACGCGTTGGAGGAGGCAGTGGAATCGGCCGGCTCGCCGGCGTCAGCGGGGGTTCTCTGACTCGACCGCCTCGACCATGCCGTGGTAGTACCGGCCGCGGAAGAACACCAGCGGCTCGGTGATCTCCCAGTGCACGTTCATCCGCTCGATCTCGGCGATCACCACCGAGTGGTCACCGGCGAGCACCTCGCTGCGGACGCTGCACTCCAGCCAGCCCAGCGCATCGTGCAGCAGCGGCGCGCCGTTCTCGCCCACCGACCAGGACTCGTCGCCGAACCGGTCGGCCACCCGGGTGGCGAACTTGCGGCTCAACGCCTCCTGACCCGCCGACAGCACGTTGATCGCGATGTTGCCGACCTCGCGCAGGATCGGCCAGGTGGAGGACGAGGTGGCCGGGCAGAACAGCACCAGCGGCGGGTGCAACGACAGCGAGGTGAAGGAGTTCATCGACATGCCCACCGGGCCGTGGTCGGCGTGCCCGGTGATCACCGCCACGCCGGTCGGGTAGTGCCCCAGCACGTGCCGGAACAGGTCGGCGTCCGGACCGCGCAGGTCGGGCCGGAAGGCGGCCGCCAGATCCTCACTCACGAAGCCAGCCTAGCCACGCCGGCGCCGTCGGAGATATCTCGAACGTGCCTGCTTGGCCGCCCGGCCGGCGGTTGCGCGGGATCGGGTCCGGCTGCTGCATAGGGTGTGTCTGCACCCGTTCCGCCCTCCAGCACGCCGATGGGACCCGCCCAGTGGACCTGACCGACGCGATCCGCAGCCGCCGCAGCACGGCCCCGGTCACCGACGCCGCCCCGACCGACGCCCAGCTGTACTCCTACCTGGCGCTGGCCGCGCACAGCCCCGACCACGCCGGCCTGCGGCCCTGGCGGCTGGTGGCACTGCGCGGCAGCGACCGGGACCGGCTGGGCGCGGCGCTGGCGGACGGTTTCGGCGACCCGCCGGGCAGCCCCGCGGCGGCGAAGGCGGCGTCCCGGCCGCTGCGGGCGCCGCTGCTGATCAGCATCATCGGCTGCCCGGTGGACCACCCGAAGGTGCCGGCCTGGGAACAAATAGCCGCCGTCGGCGCCCTGGTGGCCACCCTGGAACTGGTGCTGTTCGACGCCGGCTGGACGGCCATGTGGCGCACCGGACCCGGGGTCGAACTCGCCGGCGTGCGGCAGCTGCTCGGGGTCGGCGAGCACGAGCAACTGCTGGGCTGGCTCTATGTCGGCGGCCGCACCGACGACCGGGCCGGCGGCCCCGACGAGCGTCCGGACCCGGACGTCTCGGGCAAGATCAGTTCGCTGCCCTGAGCCGTCCGGAACCCAGCGTCGGCGACGCCCGGCCGGCCGGCCAGCGGGCCCGGCGCCGGTGTCCGGGCCGGGCGATACGGTGAGGGCGCACGAGCGGCGACGAAGGGGTCTTCTCAGATGGCGCACTATCGCAGCGTGGGGGCGGTACCGCCCAAGCGGCACACCCAGCACCGGGACGCCGAGGGAAAGCTGTACTTCGAGGAGCTGATGGGCGAGGAAGGCTTCTCCTCGGACTCCTCGCTGCTCTACCACCGCTTCATCCCGTCGGCCATCACCGAGGCGAGCGAGTGGCAACTGCCCGACCAGACCCGGCTGCCGAACCGGCCGCTGATGCCGCGGCACCTGGTGCTGCCGGCGCTGTTCGACGACGAGGCCGCCGCCGAGGTGGACGCGGTCACCGGCCGGCGGCTGGTGCTGGCCAATGCCGACGTCCGGATCAGCTACGTGGTGGCCGGCCTCGCCTCGCCGTTCTACCGCAACGCGGTCGGCGACGAGTGCGTGTTCGTGCAGGCGGGTTCGGCCCGGGTCGAGACGGTGTTCGGGGCCCTGGAGGCAGGCCCCGGCGACTACCTGGTGATCCCGCGCGGCACCACCCACCGCTGGCTGCCCACCGGCGACGGGCTGCTGCGGCTGTACTGCATCGAGGCCGACTCGCACATCACCCCGCCCAAGCGCTACCTGTCCCGGTTCGGCCAGTTGCTCGAGCATGCCCCGTACTGCGAGCGGGACCTGCGCGGGCCGACCGAGCCGCTGCTCGCCGACGACCGCGACGTCGCCGTCTACATCAAGCACCGGGATCCGGTCGCGCCCGGTGGCATCGGCGGCACCGTGCACGTCAGCCCGCACCACCCGTTCGACGTGGTCGGCTGGGACGGCTGCCTGTACCCGTACGCCTTCAACGTCGCCGACTACGAGCCGATCACCGGCCGGGTGCACCAGCCGCCCCCGGTGCACCAGGTTTTCGAGGGCCACAACTTCGTGATCTGCAACTTCGTCCCCCGCAAGGTCGACTACCACCCGCTGTCGATCCCGGTGCCCTATTACCACTCCAACGTCGACTCCGACGAGGTGATGTTCTACGTCGCCGGCAACTACGAGGCCCGCAAGGGTTCCGGCATCGGCCCCGGCTCGATCTCGCTGCACCCGGGTGGCCACTCGCACGGGCCGCAGCCGGGCGCCTACGAGAACAGCATCGGGACGGAGTACTTCGACGAGTTGGCGGTGATGGTGGACACCTTCCGGCCGCTGGAACTGGGCGAGGGTGGCCGGGCGGCTGACGACGGCCGGTACGCCTGGAGCTGGTCGGGCGGCCGGTCATGAGCATTCCTCCCCTGTTCGCGCACCTGTTCGACGACGCCGCGCTGTTCCCGCCGGGCAACGCGGCGATGCCGGCCGCGGTCGGCGGGCACGCCGGCTACCGGCAGCAGTGGTACGCCGGCCTGGTGTCCAGGTTCGTCTGTCCGGCAGCTCGGCTCGCCGAGCTGGGCCAGGCGCTGGACGATTTCGGCTGGGATTCCTCGGCACCGCCCGACATCGCGATGACGGTGCCCGGCGGACCGGCGGCGCTGGCCGGCGCGCTGGCCATCGCCGAGCAGTTGCCAGGACTGCGGCTGGGCGTGGTGGAACTGCCGGTCGGCGCCGCCGAGCTGCCCGGGGTGCTCGACGAGCTCGACGACATCTCCGAGGAGACCGTCGCGGTGTGCGTAGAGGTTCCTCTGGTAGAGGTGACCGAGGAGGTGGCGGCAGCCCTGCACGGTGCCGGGCTGGGGCTCAAGCTGCGCACCGGTGGCACCACGGCGGCCGCCTTCCCGTCAGCCGCGGTGCTCGGTGCCGCGATCGAGGCGGCGGTCGCCGGTGGCGTCCGGTTCAAGTGCACCGCCGGGCTGCACAACGCCGTCCGGCACGACGACCCGGCGACCGGCTTCGCCCACCACGGTTTTCTCAATGTGCTGCTGGCGATCCACTCGGCGCTGGCCGGCGGCCGGCCGCCGGCCGAGTTGCTGGCCGAGACGGACGGCGCGGCGCTGGCCGAGCAGGCCCGGGTGCTGGCCCCCGACGAGGTGGCCCAGCTCCGGCAGCGGTTCGCCTGCATCGGCAGCTGCAGCATTTCCGAACCCCTGACCGACCTGATCGAGCTGAAACTGGTGACGCCCGCATGACCGAGACCTGGCTGGACGAGACCGCCGTGTCCGCCGACGACCCGTTCGGCATCGCCACGCTGCCCTACGGGGTGGTGCTGGACGCCGACCGGCAGCCGCAGCCGGCCGTCCGGATCGGCCAGCTGGCGCTGCTGTTGCGACCGGCGGTCAGCGCGCTGCTGCCCGAACATGCCGACCTGTTCGCCGGGGCCAACCTGGACGCCTTCCTGGCCGCCGGGCCGGACACCTGGCTGGACATCCGGGCCGCGGTCACCAGCTGGCTGGTCGACGAGACGTACCGCGAGCGACTGCAGCCGCTGCTGGTGCCGCTGGCCGGCCTGGAGGCGGTGCTGCCGTTCACCGTCGCCGACTACGTCGACTTCTACGCCTCGGAGAACCACGCGCTCAACGCCAGCCGGGTGTTCCGGCCGGACAACGCCAGCCTGCTGCCGAACTGGAAGCACCTGCCGGTGGGCTACCACGGCCGGGCCGGCACGGTGGTGGTGTCCGGCACCGGCATCCGGCGCCCGCACGGCCAGCGCAAGGCCGGCGACGAGGTGGAGTTCGGGCCGTCGGTCAAGCTGGACTTCGAGGCCGAGGTGGGCTTTGTGGTCGGGGCCGGCTCGCAGCACGGCAGCCGGGTGCCGGTCGGCGACTTCGACCGGCACGTGTTCGGGCTGGTGCTGCTCAACGACTGGTCCGCCCGCGACATCCAGGCCTGGGAGTACGTGCCGCTCGGGCCGTTCCTGGGCAAGTCGTTCGCCACCTCGATCTCGGCCTGGATCACCCCGCTGGCAGCACTCGAGGCGGCCCGGGTACCGGCCGTGCCGCGGGATCCGGCGCCGCTGCCCTACCTGGACGACGCCGGCGACTCCTGGAACCTGGACCTGCAGCTGGAGGTCCGGCTGAACGGCGAGCTGATCGCCCGGCCGCCGTTCGCCACCATGTACTGGACCGGCGCGCAGATGATGGCGCATATGACCGTCAACGGCGCCTCGCTGCGGCCTGGTGACCTGTACGGCTCGGGCACCGTCAGCGGCCCGGCGGATGACCAGCTGGGCAGCCTGCTGGAACTCAGCTGGGGTGGCAGCAAGCCGTTCACGATGGCAGACGGCACCGAGCACGGTTACCTCCTCGACGGAGACGAGGTGGTGATGACGGCCACCGCGCCGGGCCCGGACGGCGGCCGGGTCGGCATCGCCGAGGTGCGCGGCCGGATCCTGGCGCCCGACACCCCGGCGGACTGAGCACCATGGTGCCGCGGGATCGGCTGCGCGGGCTGATCGCTGAGGAACGCCGGCGTTACACCGCCGAGCATCCGGCGTCGCTGGCGCTGTTCGGACAGGCCCGGCACCTGCTCGGCCGGGTGCCGATGACCTGGATGAGCAGGTGGTCCGGCGGCTTTCCGCTCTATCTCGACGGTGCCGCCGGCGGCACCGTCACCGACGTGGACGGGCACCGGTACGCCGACTTCGCACTCGGCGACACCGGTGCGATGGCAGGCCATTCCGCGCCGGCGGTGACCGCGGCGATCCGCCGCCGGGCCGAGGAACAAGGTGGCCTGACCACCATGCTGCCGACCGAGGACGCCGAGTGGGTGGGCGCGGAGCTGGCCCGCCGGTTCGGCCTGCCGCTCTGGTCGTTCTCGCTGTCGGCCACTGACGCCAACCGGTGGGCGATCCGGCTGGCCCGGCAGGTCAGCGGGCGCGACAAGATCCTGGTGTTCTCCTACTGCTACCACGGCAGCGTGGACGAGACCTTCGCCGTGCTCGACGACGACGGCACGGTCCGGTCCCGGCCGGGCAACGTGGGCCCGGCGGTCGATCCGGCCGGCACCACCCGGGTGGCGCACTTCAACGACCTCGACTCGGTCCGCAGCCAGCTCGAGCACGGCGACGTGGCGGTGATCGTCACCGAGCCCGCGCTGACCAACATCGGCATCGTGCTGCCCGAGCCGGGCTTCCTGGCCGGCCTGCGCCGACTGGCCGACGAGCACGGCAGCCTGCTGCTGATCGACGAGACGCACACCCTGTCGGCGGGTCCCGGCGGGATGACCGCGACTGAGGGACTGCGGCCGGACATCGTGGTGGTCGGCAAGGCTATCGGTGGCGGAATACCCTGCGGGGCCTACGGAATCACCGCCGAGCTGGCCGACCGGATCGCCCGCCAGGTGGCCACCGGTGCCGCCGACATCGAAGACGTCGGCGGGGTCGGCGGCACCCTGGCCGGCAACGCCCTGTCCACCGCGGCAATGCGGGCCACCCTGTCGCAGGTGCTGACCGAGCAGGCCTTCGCCGGCATGGCCGAGCTCGCCACCCGGTACGCCGACGGCGTCCAGGCCAGCATCGACCGGCACGGGTTGCCGTGGTCGATCAGCCGGCTCGGCGCCCGCGCCGAGTACCGGTTCGCCTCCCCCGCGCCACGCACCGGCAACGCCTCGGCGGCCGCCGCCGATCCGGAGCTGGACGAGTACCTGCACCTGTTCCTGGCCAACCGGGGCGTGCTGATCACGCCGTTCCACAACATGGCCCTGATGTGCCCGGTCACCGACCCGGCCGACGTGGACCGGCATACCGAACTGTTCGCCGAGGCGGTCGCCCAGTTGCTCGGCTGACCCGGGCACTTCTCCACCACCCGCCCCTCCACCCCGTGCCGCTGGCGGGTCTGCCAGGATCGCGGGCATGGTTCTCGAAGTCGCAGAGTTCGACATCCGGCCCGGTGACGAGAACGCCTTCGTCGCCGGTTACCGCAGCGTGGTCGGGACGCTCACCGAGTCGCCGGGGCTGCGCAGCGTCCGGATGACCCGCGGTGTGGAGACCCCGACCCGGTTCGTGCTGCTGGCCGAGTGGGAGTCCGTCGAGCACCACCAGGCCTTCCGGGACTCCGACCGGTTCGCGGTCTGGCGCGGCGGCATCGGGCAGTACTTCGCCGGGCCGCCGCGGGTCGAGCACGTCACCGACGTGGCCGGCTCCTGACGAACTGCGCGCCGAGCAGGGCCAGCAGGCAGCCGAGCACCGCGTAGCCGGCCAGCACCAGCCAGGCGCCGCTGGTGGCGTGCCCGCCGAAGTAGACGGTGTTGCGCACCGTGGTGGTGCCGGCGCCGGGCGGCAGCAGCGGCCCGCTCGCCCGCCAGAAA
>Ga0207708_10000083_pt1 | contig 74423 bp, 56 predicted proteins | sample KBSK5101metaG_FD_184340 | JGI IMG/M metagenome (GOLD analysis project Ga0207708, IMG submission 184340) | Corn, switchgrass and miscanthus rhizosphere microbial communities from Kellogg Biological Station, Michigan, USA - KBS K5-10-1 metaG... | ecosystem: Host-associated > Plants > Roots >...
CCACTCTCTTCATCGGTGCGCACCATCGCCAGCATATCGCCTTCGTTGGTCTCACTCGAAAGGATCGAGCTGAGTCCCTGTTGCCCGTGCATGTCGAAGATGCTCTGTAAACGCGGGCGACGCATATCGGCGTCTATGATCACGACGCTCGCGCCGGTCTGGGCCAAACTCATCGCCGTGTTGACGGCGGTCGTAGTCTTCCCTTCTCCGGGCAGACTGGATGTAACAAGCAGCGACTTCGGCGCGCGGCCGGCAGTCGAAAGCAGCACTGACGTGCGCAGGTGCCGATATGCTTCGGCGAGCGGCGAACGACTATCGACGTTCATCAACAATTCCGAATGGCCATTGCCGTTACCATTTTGTTTTTGTAACGCGCTCGAACCGGGAAGGACACGCCGGCGCGCGCCGCTGCCGACCGACGGAATCACGGCGAGTGCCGGCAGGTGCAGCATACGTTCGACTTCTTCGGTCGAGTGGACCGTGTCGTCGAGATATTCGAAGAACAATGCCAGACCGATACCGAGGCCAATCGAAAGGAAGAACGCAGCGATGACTGTGCGCGCACGATTTGGACCAACCGGCGTGTCGGGCGTCAGAGCGTAATCAACGATCGAGATGTTGTTCGGCTTGCCTGCCATCACCACGTCGTTTTCTTTCGCGCCCTGGAGTAATCCGTTCAGCAGCGATTTATTCGTTTCGATCTCCTGCTGGATGATGCGGTAGTTGATCGCGGCTTCATTTTGCGAAAGAGTCTGCGCGCGCTGTTGTTCGAAAGCCTTGCGCAGCGACTGCTCGCGTTCGAGCGCTTGTTTATAACGCGTGTTCAGATTTGTCAGCAACGTCGCCGACCTGCGACTACGCATATCTTTCAACTGCCGATCGAGCTCGTTGATCTGTTGATCGACTTCCTTTACTTCCGGCGCTTCCTCAGTGGCGTCAACCATTAGCAAGGCGCGTTTTTGGCGGAGTTCGTTCAGTTTCGATTCGAGGTCGTTGGTCGATTTGCCGCCGTCTTCTGCTAATGCGTTGGCTGCGTCCGGAACTTTCGCGGCGTTGTAAGCGGCTTCAGCGGTTTTGCGATCGTTCTCCGCCTGAAGTAGTTGCTGGTTGAGACCTGCGAGACGCTCGACGACGGTGTTCTGGTTTGGATCGAGCGAGATGATCTGATTGTTCTTGGCGTAGTTGACGAGTCGTTCTTCAGAAGTGCGGATTTGTTGCTGAAGTTCCGCGATGCGTTTCTGGAGAAAGTCGCCGGTGGTGCTGTTGGCCTCGGTGCGCTTTTCGAGATTTGAGAAGACGTAAGTCTCGGCAATCGCGTTTACGACTTTCGAGGTCACGTCCGGCACCGGATGACTGAACTTGATGTCAATCAAACGTGTTTCTTTGTAATAACCGCGAGCTTCTTTAACGGGATCGACTTTGAGTCCGCTGAGAATGTTGTTGACGTACGGCGCGAGACGTTTCGCTTCGTTCAGATCTTCGCGCGCAGTCGCCTGCGCGACGGTGGTTGTGAGTGGCAACTGATCGGGAGGTTTTGCTGTTGGATCGGGAGCCTTACCCAGTCCGACCATGCGCCGGAGTGTTTGCCAGGTTGAAGGTCTTTGCCCCGGATCGCCTTTGAAGAAATCAGGGTTATGTTCGAGATCGAGAGTTCGAACTACGCGCCGCATCAAGCCGGGACTGACGAGGATCTGGAGTTGGGTGTTGAAGTAGATCGGATCGTCAGCTGGTCCATAAAGCGGGCGTTGATTGCTGACGAGATTGCCCGTCTCTTCCAGATCGACTTGCACTCTTGCCTGCGCTTCATACTCATCAGGCTTGCGCGCCACGTATACGACGGACAGCATCGTGACCAGTGCGACAATGCCCAGGACCAGCCAGAGGCGCTTGCGGATCGCGCGCCAGTAATCGAGCAGGTGAACTTCGTTATCGGCGTTGGGATCGACGCCGTAATTGTAGGATTGCGGCGGCTCGACGCCACGATCCAAAGCCTCGAGACTCGGCTCCCGCTTTGCAAGATCGGTAGGGGGTTTCATTTGTGTTTTACGGCACGACGCGCACGGGCAGTTGACTGACGCTTGGCACGACGCCCGAAATCAGGCTGCGGAGGAAACTCTTGCCCGCGGACGTGGGCACGTCAATGATGTCGTTGGGTGCGAGCGCCAGATCCTCAGAACGCTTCTTCTCGATCGCATAGAGATCCACGGTGATCTCTTTTCTGATCGAAGTGCCGGGCTCCTGGCGCAACACGCGGATCTTGTCTTTGCGAGTGTCCTGCTTGAGACCACCGGCCATTGCGATTGCTCGCGTCAACGTGATCGGCTCTTTCAACGCAATCGTCAGCGGCATGAAAACATTGCCGACAACGTAGACCTGATCCGCTTCGGGGATCGTGATAATGTCGCCGGCTTCGAGATATGGGTTCGACTTCGGATCCCCTTGCAGAACATCGTTGAGCTTGTAGCTGGAGAAAGCGGTTGCATCAGACTCGTCCGTCTGCTTGCACGGTGAGATGTTGGTTGAGTGGACGATATTGATCGTCTGGCCGGCCTTCGGGGACGGTCCCTTTGCGTAGGTCAACAACTCGAGCAGTCGCACGCGTCTTTGCAGTTCAAAACGACTCTGATCGTTAACGGCGCCGATGACCGCGACCTGCTGCGAGTGATACTCCTTGATAAAGACGTCAACCTGAAGGTTCTTATAGTACTTCGCGTAACGCGTCGAGATCTCTTTCGCCAACTCACCTTCGGTTACGCAAGCCGCCCGGATCTCCGTTTCGATGAGCGGCATGCGAATCATTCCGTTGCCTTCGACGCGCACCGCTTCGCGTGACAACTGCGGCCGGTTGTAGATGCGTATATCGATCACATCACCCGGGCCGATGCGATAACGATCGTCCACAGGTTGCTGCGCGCAAACACAACTCGTCAGTATCAATAAAACAAATCCGCCTAAAATCCGTGTCATCTGTGGTTATTTCCCCGACATGCCAATGCGCCGCGACAAGAGCGCCTCGCGCATGTGGTTCGGATGTGCCAGATTCAAAACCGTGTTACTCAACAACACCATCAGCTCCTCATGCTCACGTTTGAATAACCCGGTCAACGGCTGTTCCCCGGTCTTGACGACAATGCCGTCCCGCACCCATTGCCAGAACTGAGCCTGCGTAGTCCAAAACTGTTTCCGATCCTGACAAATGATCAGCGCCGTCTTCTTCTTCTTGATTTTCTTCTTCCTGGTTGCGTTAACTGCCGGTTTACTCGTTGTCAATTGATACACCTCTACCCTTGCGTGTCATTCCTGATAGTGAAACGGAAAAGCGACCACACAGATACCCCTCGGGGAAGCCTCTCTTGCGAGGCAGCAACTAATTTTCAATGAGAACTATCCACAGATTACCCAAATCAAATCTGTGTAATCTATGGATAGACAGTTCACGATGAAATTCGATCCACCATCTCACACCAGAGGTGTCCGATAGTTATATGAGCCTCCTGAACTCGTGCGGTGCGTGTTGATGGTACAGCAACAGTAATATCGCAAAGCGATCCGAGAGGATCGGCAGTCGCGCCTGTAAGGGCAACCGTTTTGCAACCTCGTTCGCGCGCTGTTTCCGCCGCGCGCAAAATATTTTTCGACTTGCCACTCGTACTGATTGCGATCAGTACGTCGCCCGCTTGAGCGAGCCCTGCAACTTGTCTTGCAAAGACCTGTTCGTAGCCGAGATCGTTGCTGACCGCAGTTAGCGCGGACGTATCGGTGGTTAGCGCTACTGCCGGCCACGAGCGACGCTGTTTTTCGTAACAGCCCACCAATTCCGCCGCGATGTGTTGCGCATCTGCGGCACTGCCGCCGTTACCGCAGATCAGAATTTTTTTGTCGCTCGTCAGCGCTTCGCAGATCATCTGACCAGATTGCTCGATCTGAGGGAGCGATACATCGATTAACTTGTGAATGGTTTCCAGATGCTCTTGTAGAGAGTTGGTCAGAAATTCCACGGCGGGAACTTACCACAGATCGACGCTGATGCACACGGATAAAACTACTCAACTGTGATAATCTGTCGCGGCTCACATAAATGATCAATTCAAGTCCAACGCCAATGCTGCGGCAGTACCAGGAACTGAAGCAGCAACATCCCGGAACGCTGCTGTTTTTTCGCCTCGGCGATTTCTACGAGCTCTTCTTCGACGACGCAGTGGTAGGTTCACGTGAACTGCAAATCACGCTCACTGCACGTCACAAGGACAGCGGCAATCCCGTGCCGATGTGTGGCGTGCCGCATCACTCGGCAGCGAACTACATCGCGCGCCTCGTGCGCAAAGGTTATCGCGTCGCGATCTGCGAACAGACTGAAGAGGCTGGCAAGACTAAGAAACTCGTGCGCCGCGAGGTTGTGCGCATCGTCACACCCGGAACGCCGATCGATCCGCAGCTCCTCGAAGCACGCGAGCCTGTTTTCCTGGCTGCTGTCTGCACGGCGGGCGAGACGATTGGCGCGGCATTTCTCGACATCTCGACGGGCGAGTTTCGCGTGACTCAGGAGAGCGGACGTGATTCGTGGGCACGCATTCGCGCCGCGCTCGAATCTTATGCACCGCGTGAACTGCTCTTCCCCGCATCGCACGGCTCACTCATTAAAAGTAGTCTGTCAGGTAAGACTCAAACCGCACCTCTGCCGCTTCAGGACGGCGCTCTTTCCGAGACTGAACTTTCCGGGATCGAATACGGCTTCGCAGCAACGTTGACGCCGGTAGATGACTGGCAGTGGTCGAAAGAAGATTGCAACACGCTGCTGCTCGAACATTTCAAAGTGCGTACGCTCGACGGATACGGGCTCAGTCGCAGAGAAGAAGCGATTCGGGCGGCCGGCGCGTGCTTGCGTTACGCGCGCGAGACTCAACGCGCGGCGGCCGGGCACGTTACCGATCTCGTTTACTTTGAGCCGCAGGATCATCTCGTGCTCGATAGCGTGACAGTGCGCAATCTCGAGCTGGTCGAGTCGCTGGCGGGTGGTAGTGGTCGGTCGCTGTTGCAAGTGATTGACGAGACTGTGACCGGCATGGGAGCGCGACTGCTGCGCGCGTGGCTGTTGCGACCGTGCGTGAAGCGTGGCGAAGTCGAAGCGAGACTCGCGGCAGTTGAAGATCTGTTTGCGTCGCAGGTACGGCGAGACAAGTTGCGAGCTTTTTTGAAAGAAGTGTCGGATCTCGAACGAGTCGTCGGGCGCATCAGTCTCGGATCGGCAACGCCGCGCGATTTGTGCGCGATGTTACGTTCGCTCAATCAAGTACCTGCGATTCGCGCAGTGTTGCAGGGCGCGGAGTCTTCGCTTCTGGAGGTGCTGCTTGAAAACACTGACGAACTACCTGACGTGCGTGATCTGATTGCGCGTGCGATCAACGACGACCCACCAGTCAAACTCAGCGATGGCGACACGATTCGCGAAGCTTATTCAGCAGAACTCGACGAACTGCGCTCGACGAGCCGCAACGCGAAGCAGATCATCGCCACGCTCGAAGCCACCGAACGCAGTCGTAGCGGCATAAACAACCTGCGCATTCGTTTCAATGGCGTGTTCGGATATTACATCGAAGTCTCTAAAGCGAATGCCGCGCGAGTGCCGATAGAATACGAACGCCGGCAAACACTCGCGAATGCGGAACGCTTCACGACGCCCGAGTTGCGTGACTGGGAAAAGAAAGTGCTCGGTGCTGACGAACGCATCGTGCAGCTAGAGACGGAACTTTTCACCGACGTCTGCCGGCAAATCGGCGGGGAAACCAAACGTATTCAGATGACTGCACGCGCGCTCGCCGCGCTCGACGTGCTCGCTTCGTTTGCAGAAACGGCTGCGCGTCGTCGTTACGCGCGACCGCTGCTGCACGATAGCGATGAACTCGAGATCATCCAGGGACGGCACCCGGTGATCGAAGCGTTCATCGATGAACCGTTCGTGCCGAACAGTGTCTATCTGAACAACTCAACCGACCGTCTGCTGATCATCACTGGTCCAAACATGGGCGGCAAGAGCACGATCCTGCGGCAGACAGCGATCATCTGCATACTCGCGCAAACTGGTTGCTTCGTTCCCGCCGAACGCGCGCGTCTGCCGTTGCTCGATCGCATCTGGACCAGGGTTGGCGCGTCAGACGATCTCACGCGGGGCCGTTCGACGTTCATGGTGGAGATGACTGAGACCGCAGCGATCCTACACAGCGCAACGCCACGCTCGCTTGTTTTGTTGGACGAGATCGGACGCGGCACGGCGACGTTCGACGGTCTCTCGATCGCGTGGGCCGTAGCGGAGTACCTGCACAACTCCGCCGATCACGCTGCCAAGACTCTTTTCGCGACGCATTATCACGAGCTCACCGAACTGGCTGAGCGTTTGCCGGGTGCGCAGAATTATCAGATCACTGCGACTGAACGTGAAGGCGAAGTGGTATTTCTGCATCGACTCGAACGCGGACGAGCTTCGAAGTCGTATGGCATCGAAGTGGCACGCCTCGCCGGATTGCCTCCGGCAGTGCTGACGATTGCACGCGAGGTCCTTGCGCGATTAGAGCGTTACGAACTGGAAGTGTTCACAGATGAAAATGGGACCACGAGCGCGCTCGAGAAAGCCGGGCGTCGTAAAGCCGCAGCCCAGGCCTCACTCTTCGATCTCGCAAATCAGAAAGTGGTCGAAGAGATTCGCACAGCGCCGAATTCATTGAGTGCAGACGACGCCAAAGAATTGTTGTTGAAACTAAAGCAACAGCTAATGTGAACCGCCGATAAACTAATTGACATCCCATGCGTTCGAGCAGAGAATGGCGATGTTCAGACGTCGCCCAATAAGAACTCAACCTTCACCTTGTTCGTCTTCCGGAGTAAGCAATGATCCCACTCATTCCTCGCTTCTCACGTATCAATCATATTGTGTTCGTGCTCGGGGCTGTGTATCTGACCACGGTTTTGGCAGGCATGATCTTTGTAGCTGCGAGCGGTAACCATCGCGAGTTGTCATCGTTCCATTTCGCCCCAACTGTTGCTTCATCGCCGACCGATGGATCGACTAAAGCCAGGATTGCCGAACGTTTCGGCGAGTTACCGCTCAGCTTTGAGATCAATCAGGGCCAGACTGACCAGACGGTCAAATTCCTCTCGCACGGACCTGGTTATGATCTCTTTCTCACCTCTACCGAAGCTGTCCTAAGGCTGCCAAAACCAGGGGTACGCGAAGGCTCGGTATTGCGATTAAAGATGATCGGCGCCAACGCCGCTTCGCATGTGGAAGGGCACGATGAACTGCCGGGCAAAGTGAACTACTTCATCGGCAATGATCCCGAGAAATGGCGCCGCCACATTCCGACTTATCGCAAGGTCTATTACAAGGACGTCTACCCGGGAATTGACATCGTTTACTACGGCAACCAGCGACAGCTTGAGTACGATTTTGTAGTAGCAGCAGGCGCCAATCCAAAAGTCATAAAGTTTAGTGTTGAGGGTGCGAAGCGCATTCATCTGGACCAACAGGGCAATTTACTACTCGCGTTGAAACATGGTGAGGTTCGATTAAACAAGCCGTTCGTCTATCAACTTAGTGATGAAGGCACGCGAAGCGAAGTAAAAGGCTCGTATGTAATCAATGGGAATGTTATCAGGTTCAAGGTGCACGGAGCTGATTCCGCCAAGCCACTGGTGATCGATCCGGTACTTTCTTACTCAACTTATTTAGGCGGCAACGGCAACGATCAGGCTTTCGGGATCGCGGTCGATTCACAGGGAAGCGCATACGTTACGGGAACCACTGATTCTGTCGCATTCCCTACCACGCCCGGAGCTTTCAAATCCACCGCTCTTGCCGGCGCGTTTGTCACCAAGCTCGACCCGACCGGCAGCACACTGATCTATTCAACATTTCTCAGTGGTAGAGATCCGTCGAGTGTTATTGTCAGTGGAAGTCCCTTTACTGCTTCAACTGCTATCGCCGTAGACTCATCGGGGAATGCTCACGTCACGGGTGTAACAACGGATTCAGACTTTCCTCTGGTTAATCCCTTAAAGACAAAAGGAAATTTCTTTAAGACAACTGACGCTGCTGTAACCTGGAACAATAACAGTACTGATCTAACTGAACTGCTGACCCTCGCGATTGCCCCCGGTAATCCAAACACAATCTATGCAGCAACTTCTACGGATCCCTATCGCAGCACGGATGCCGGTGCAACCTGGACTAAGTTATCGAGGGCAGGCCTTGGCGGCACGTTAGTAAGCGCCCTCGCGGTTGATCCCGCCAACTCATCAGTTGTTTACGCCGTGTCGAGTGGTCTGCTGTTTAAAACAACTGACGGCGGCAACAACTGGAGCGCGGTCACTCTACCCTTTAGCGGAACAGTTATTAGTACTATTGCGGTTGCTCCCGTAACGCCAGCGACGCTGTATGTTGGTTCAAACATTGGCTTGTTCAGGAGCACAGACGGCGGCAGCACATGGACCGCGCTAGCCAACATTGGCTTCACCATTCCAGTCGTTAATTCACTGGCAGTCGATCCTACATCGCCTTCAACAATCTACGCGGGCACCTTCGGCAGCGGTCTCTTTAAAACGACGAATGGCGGAAGTAGTTGGACGGCAATAAACGACGGCATAACCGGTACTAACTCAAAATTCATAAATTCCGTCGTAATAGATCCTTCCAATTCATCCACGCTCTATGTAAAGGTAAATGTCGCCCCAGGCGGCATCTACAAGAGTGTGAACGGTGGGAACTCGTGGGCGCCTGTGAACACCAGCGCCATACGTGGCGCTATCATCACAATGGCGGCGACTCCTTCCACCCTCTACGTGGGCACCTTTGGCGGCGGCGTCCTCAGGACCACAGACGGAGGAAACTCCTGGATCAGCGTTAACACCGGTCTATGGACTGGCAATGTCTTTTTGCTTGTCGCCGATCCTTCCAATTCAACGACTCTGTATGCTTTAGGCCGCAATGTATTTCAAGCTAAAGATGCCTTTGTTACCAAACTGAATTCCTCGGGCTCCGACTTGTTGTTTTCAACTTATTTCGGGGGTAGTCTCGACGAGTTTGGCAATGGCATTGCAATCGACAGTAGTGGAAACATATACGTCACCGGCAACACGAAATCAGAAAACTTTCCTACTGCTAATGCATTTCAATCCACACCGAGTCCTACCGAGTCCGGTGGAAATGCATTTGTCACGAAGCTGAATCCAGCAGTTCCCTCCTACGTTTTTTCCACGTACCTCGGTGGCAGCGCAAAAGATGAGGCAAATGGCATCGCGGTAGATTCAGCGGCCAACGTTTACGTGACTGGAAATACTGTCTCCGCGGATTTTCCGATTGCAAATGCTTTCCAGACAAACCGCGGTGACTCATTCGCCGGCGATGCATTTGTCACAAAACTCAATAGCAGCGGATCGTTGAGTTATTCAACGTATCTTGGTGGCAATAGTACGGAAAATGCTTTTGGAATTGCGGTTGACGTCTCCGGCAATGCTTATGTTACCGGCGTCACTCTTTCACCCAATTTCCCTACCGCTAATCCGATTCAGACAGCTAACGATTTAAGTACCGGCGCCAGCGACGCCTTTGTGACGAAGCTCAACAGCCAGGGATCAGCACTTGTCTATTCGACACTCCTGGGCGGAGCGAACAACGACGTCGCTCGCGGCATAACCGTTGACGCGACGGGCAGCGCGTATGTGACCGGGTTTACGGGCTCGATGGATTTTCCACTCGTGGCCGGCGCGATACGTACGAGAAGTTCGCTATTTAAAAGTGTCGACGCCGCGACAAACTGGAACAACGATATTTACGGTTTGAAGGCGCCCGTCGCGCAACTGGTAGTTCATCCAACGCAACCTTTGACCCTCTACGCCGGAACCGGAAACGGCGTTTTTCGAAGCACTGACGGCGGTAAAACCTGGTCAGCAATCAATAATGGTCTAACTGCTCGTTTTGTCGAGGCGTTGGTGATCGATCCGTCGACGCCTACCACCCTTTACGTCGCGAGCCTCGGCTTTGCAGGCACATCGGGTGTCTACAAAAGTACCGACGGCGGTAATAGCTGGAACCTGCGCAGCCACGGACTAACTAACACGAACCTGCGCAGCCTCGCGATCGATCCGGTGACACCGACAACGCTATACGCCGGCGCTTTTAATGGTCCGATCTTTAAAACGATTGACGGAGGAGATAACTGGGCTCCGAGCGGAAATTCCACGCCTATCATTCCCCTTTCCCTCGCAGTCGATCCGCACACGCCAACGAGAATCTTTGCTAGTGAAGCAACGGGCGTTGGTGGAGTTTTTCGGAGTATCGACTCGGGAGCAACGTGGCAATCTGTTCTAAGTCAATCAAGTAAGGAGAGTGCATGGGTTGGTGTCAGTCCACTCACGCCAGGACTGGTATACGCAACGATCCGCGACGTTGGTTTCTTTAAGAGTGTCGATAGCGGCGATAACTGGACCTTCGTACGGGCCGGCACAGGAAAAGTCGTTTTTGATCCCGTAACTGCGTCCACACTCTACTTGTTGTCGAGCACGGAAGGGCTCCTCAAGAGTACTGACAACGGGCAAACCTGGATTCCGAGGAATAATGGTCTACCTGTGAAAAAGGCTGTCGAGCTCGCCATTAATCCTCTCAGAACCTCAACCTTATATCTGGCCATAGCTTTGACGACTGATGAAGACGCATTTGTCACCAGGATCAATCCTGCCGGCAGCGCCTTCATTTACTCAACTCTCGTCGGCGGCACTCAGGCTGCGAATGATTCACTCAACATGAATGATGAAGCTTTCGCGATTGCTATCGACTCGGCTGGTAATGCTTACATAACCGGGTTCGCCAGATCTCCGGATTTTCCGACCACTTCGAATGCGTTTCAGTCTGTCAATCTTGGCGGTTTCGCCGACGCCTTCATAACAAAGCTGACCATGTCGCACGTCATCAGCGGTCACGTATTGGATAGCGGTGGCGCACCTGTGAGTGGAGCTGAAGTTGTCTTGAGTGATGGTGCGTCGCTAAGTAATGTAATCACGGAGAGTGATGGTGCTTACGAGTTTTCACACCTGCGCGAAGGAGGAAGTTTTACGGTAAGTGCAGCCAAGCCTCACTTCAACATGGCGCCTGCGAGTCAGAGCTTCAATAGTCTCAGCAGCAATCAGACTCTGGACTTTACAGCCACTGCCGCTACCACGCCGTTTGTCATGATCAGCGGTCAGGTAACCAGTAACACTGTTGGATTGGCCGGCGTCACGATAACGCTCGGCGGATCACAATTGGGCATACGAACCACTGATGATAACGGACTTTATTCATTTGAAGTCCCCAGCGGCGGCAACTACACCCTGACAGCTTCGGCAATGGGTTTTGAGTTTGATCCGCCTGGCTACACTTTCAATAACCTAATCATGTCGCGTATCGGAAACTTCTCTGCTAACCGCCAGAGTATTGTCGTAACGAACGCTAACAATCATGGTACCGGCTCGTTACGCGAGGCGATCACCACTGCGAACGCCAGGCCCGGCAAGGACACAATTGTCTTCAACATCCCCGGACCGGGAGTGAAGGTGATTTCACCGTTAACGCCCCTTCCGGAGATTACGGATCCGGTAGTAATCGACGCGTCCACTCAACCCGGCTACGCAGGTGCACCTCTCATTGAACTCGACGGCGACAGCTTAGGTTTTGAGAGCGGCCTGGTTATCACCGCCGGTAACACCACTGTGCGGGGCTTGGCTATTGATGGTTTCCAGTCTTCCGGAATCGTGTTGCGCTCGTGCGACAACAACGTCATTCAGGGCAACTACATTGGTGTCGATGCAACTGGAACCCAGCCGCGGCAAAACAAGACGGGAATACTTCTGTCCGTCTCGTCAAACAATGTAATCGGAGGCACGAGTGCCGCAGCGCGCAACGTTATCTCCGGAAATGTTAACGGCATCGAAGTCTTCGGCGCCGGTAATGTTATTCAGGGAAACTTTATCGGGACCAATGCCGCCGGCACCATCGCTCTCGGTAACCGCGAGCAAGGCGTGACTATCACTGCGGATCTTCTTTTCACAAATAATTTGATCGGAGGTATTTCAGCAGGAGCGGGCAATTTGATCTCCGGAAACTCAAGGGGGATTTTCATTCAGGCTCCGGGAAACACTATTCAAGGCAATTTAATCGGAACAGATGTCACCGGCACTAAGAAGATTTCCAACAGCGATGGTATCCAGGCGGGAGTTCCAAACACGCTGATCGGTGGTCCAACACCGGCGGCCAGAAATGTTATTTCGGGCAATCTACATGGTGTTGTCATCGGCGGTCAGGGAAGTAAATTGCAAGGCAACTTTATCGGAACCGATATCACTGGCACAGTTGCGTTAGGAAATACCTTCGATGGTGTTATTGCGAATAATGGTGCTTTGATTGGTGGAACTATTTCCGGGGCGCGCAATGTGATTGCCGGAAACGAACAGTCAAACATCTTGCTGGATCTCAACAGCTCCGGCCAGGGCGTTACCGTACAAGGCAACTATATCGGCACTGACGTGACTGGCAGTCGAGCCATTTTAAGCTCCACAGTTGCTTCAGGCATCGCAATTACCAGCTCCAACAACGTAATCGGAGGCTTGGTGCCTGAGGCGCAAAATGTCATTTCCGGAAATTCTTTCGGCATAATAATAACTCGCAAGAACGTAGATTCACCGCAGGGAAATATTATCCAGGGAAACCTCATCGGATTAAACGCAACCGGCACAGGAGCGCTACCTAACCTGTTAGGAGGCGTCGACTTCTTCGAAGGATTCAATAATATCTTAGGCGGAACGCAAAGCGGCGCCGGCAACAAGATTGCGTTCAATGGTTCAGGCGTCGTGGTCTTCGCAGGTACAGGGAATTCATTCCGTGGCAATTCGATCTTTTCAAACTTTGATCTCGGGATAGATCTCCAGGGAGACGGTGTCACGGCCAATGATGCTACCGATTCGGATATAGGACCCAATAATGTGCAAAACTTCCCGGTGCTTACTTCGGTGATGTCGACCGGCAACAACACCGCGATTCAGGGAAGTTTGAATTCCACCCCAAACAAAACATTCCAGATCGATTTCTATTCAAACGCGGCTGTGGATCCGTCAGGAAACGGAGAAGGCGCACTGTTCTTTGGCACAATACCCGTAACCACTGACAGCAATGGCAACGCAACGATCAACGTAACTTTTCCTGTGCCATTGGAGACTGGTCGAGTTCTGACCGCGACCGCTACCGATCCGGACGGGAACACATCAGAGTTTTCGGCGGGTGATATCACCAGCGCAGCCGGGAATGCGCAGTTCAGTGCAAATTCAATTCGCGTCATCGAAGACATCGGTCTTGCAACCATAACCGTTCTTCGCAAGGGCGGTAGTTCGGGTAGTCTGACTGTTGACTACGCAACTATCGATGGCACGGCGACTGCCGGCCAGGACTACACGTCCACTTCCGGCTCGCTCACTTTCAGCAATGGTGAAACGACGAAGACTCTTCAGATCCCGATTCTCGATGATGCTGTCACGGAACCGGATGAGACATTCACAGTCGTTTTACGTGCTTCCAATCTCGAGACTCTGGGAGCACCCACCACTCTCGTTGTCACTCTTCAGGACCGGAGCACAGTTCTATTCATCTCGGCGAATCCTGTATCTGTTGTCGAGGGCAATACAGGCACAACTACGGAAGCGTTATTCACGTTCACTCTTTCGGCGGCGACCGGACGGCCGGTCAGCGTTAACTATGCTACGCAGAATAACAACGCTTTTGGCAGTCAGTCTTGCAATAACTCAGGCACAGACTATGAAACCGTATCAGGCACGATCACCTTTCAACCCGGCAACACATCGGTCAATGTACCTGTAAAGATCTGTGGTGATAACAGTGCCGAAGCGACTGAGAGGTTTCGCTTTAATCTTACGAGCCCTTTGAATGCCGTTGTAGATTTCCCGCCGACCATCGGGACAATTCTCGATGACGATGTGCTGGAATTGCTTCTCGAGGATTCGGGTCCAGTTGTTAACCAGGTAGCAGCTCTTGATGCGGTTCTAATGCTCAGAGATCCGTTCCCCGTTGTACTTCCGGAATGGTTCACGACGACTGGACCTGATCGGAATACCAGAGTGATGTTTTTCGTCAGAGGATTGCAATTAAATCCTGGCGAGTTTCCCTCTGCTGTCAATGTGATAATTAATAACAACAATCTAGGCTTCACGACCCTTGCAGAGGATGTGCGGGCCGTACCCAACACCGACTTCACGCAAGTGGTCTTCAGGTTACCGAATAATCTGCCTGCGGGCACCTACACGGTAGCTGTCGTGGTGCATTTCCGGACCAGCAATGCCGGTACAATCAGAATCGCACCTTAGAACAAATCCGTGTTATCTGTGACCCGGTTTGTCGCTCACTTTAACGAGCATGCGCATCATTTCGGACAGCGTGAGGGGCCTCGCTCCTCTTCGCCCAAACACCGAGATTTGATTTCCACTCTCATCGACAGCGCGATCGCGATCCAGTGGTTTCGAGATCGCGAGTGCCTCGCCTTTAGTTTTGAAAGTCGCTATCAGCTCCGGTCGTGGTCGCGGACTAAACCCGGCATACTCCGGCATCGTCTCAGGTGACGTCAGTTGCAGCACCCGCATACCGTTTTTTCCGTCAGCCACGTACGCAAACAGGCTCGCGTTCGTCATCGCAACCTTCACCTGGTGCACGTCGTTGAGTTTGCCTTCGGCGTTATACGTCTGGTCGAGTCGCGGGTGCTCCGGTTGTTCGACGTCGACGATCGCGATTCCGTCTTTGCCGTTAGCGACGTACGCGTAAGTGCGAGCGACATAGACATCGTGCGCGTCAGCTAACGGAACAAAAGCGCCATCAACAACTCGCGCCTGCTCCGGTGTCGTCACATCAATGACCTTCAATCCTTCATCATCAACCACAAACGCGTACCGAAGTTGAATCGCGGTGGACTTCGGATTCTTCAAAGCGATGTGATTCACGATTCGCGGTTGTAGCGGATTGTTAATGCTTACGACTGTGAGCCCCTGCGCGGTCGTGATGTAAGCATAGTTGCCCGCAATCGTGATGTTGTTCGCATCGTTGAGCGCGCCATCGGGATTGAACGTGAGCGCGCGCTTCAGGTAGTTGTTCAGCGGATCGCCGTCGAGCAGCGTCGCCGCATTCACGAGTATCAACCCTTCATACTTATCGACGACGTAAAGGTACGCGTACAACGGATGTATCGCCTGCTCGTCGTTCTCGGGTCGTTTCGTACGCGCCGGATCGACGGCGAGCGTCGTGGGCGCCGCAACTGCCGTCGCATACTTCGTCTTCACCCAGAACTTCTGCCCAAAGCGCGACACCGGCGCAGTCGTTATGCGTTCTGAAAATCCTTTCTGATCGATCTGGGCCACGTCGTAAACGCGCAATCCGCCTTCGCCTGCCGCCACATACGCATACTCACCACGCAACTGCACCTGCAACACGCGCGGATTCCCGACGTGCTCGTAAAATGTCTTCAACTCACTGCCGCCACGCACAAACTTCTCGTAGTTCGAAGGGTACGCAATCTTGTGAAGCGTGCTGCCGAGCACCGCTTGCGGTTCGCTCTGTTCTGTCGCCACGACGACTTCGAGCGCGTCATTCGCGGCAATGTAAACGTAGCGACCCATGAAGTTGACGAAGTTCGTTCCCTGCAACAACAACTGCGCGAGCCAGGCGTTGTTGTCGTTCTTCTCGGATACGTGACAGTCGCTACAGGTTTTGGTTTCCTTCGCGCGCACCGTGTGCGGCACGTGCGTGTTGAAAGCCTGTCCCGCAAAGCCTTCGGCTGACGTTGTTTGCTGTTGCGAGTAGATCCACTCGCGATTCTGGTTTTGCGAGCTCACCAGCACCGCGGACGATGAACGCACGGGCGCGACGCGATTTCCGGTGACAGTGCCGTCACGACCCAGCATGAAGACGTCGTCGCGCAGCACCTGGAAGTTGTACTGCGTGAAGTTCCGCGTCTCGCTGCCTTCGTTGTGGCGGTTCGGCATCTTGCGATTCGCCTGCATCGAGAGATGACAACCAAAACAACTCGTCATCCATGACGAGTGACAGGAGACGCACGTCATGTCACTGTCGCGATGGGCAAGTTGACTGCTGTCCGCCGGAACCTCACCCCACGTGACGTTGTCTTTGCGAATGGTCTTCGCGTAGCGCGACTGCTCGTTGTAATCGCGTGTTCCAGGCGTGACGGTGTCGAGAGTCTGCGGCACGCGCCACCAGCGTCCCGGCACGACCATCGAGTTCTGCATGACGTCGCCGGCTTTCAGATCTACGTCAACGCCTTTTTCATCCTTTCGTTTTCGATCGCGAGTCACGCGTTGGAAGAGCGGGATGCGCGTGCCTTCAGCATCACGCACGCGAATACGCATGAGATCCTGTCCGGTCAGCGGTTGATTTTGTGATTTGCGTCGTTCGGCGGCAGTGCCGGTGACGGCGGCAGCCGCAGGGCCTGAAGTGAACAACATGGCCTTTTGCTTGATGGTGCCATGACAGTCTTCACAGGTGATCTCGATCGCGGCGCGTGGCTCGTTGTAAAGATTGCCGTCGCCGTGTGCGTCCTGGCGGAAGTGGCAATCGACGCAGTGCATCCCGCGTTCAGCATGAATGTCATTGAGGTGCACGGCCTTGCTGAACTTCAACGGATCGTCAGGCGAGACGATGTTGCCTTGCGCATCCAGCAGGTTTCCTTTGCGGTCCCGTTTGAACACTTTGCGGAACATCCAGCCGTGGCCGTGAAAGTCGGCAAACTGTGTGTTGCGCAGCAGTGTGTTGAACGCAGGTGTTCCGGTGTCTTTCAAAAAATCGAAGTTGGACCACGAGCCGCGCAGGCTCGCGCCTTCAGGATTGCGATCGAGCTTCTCCTGCTCTTCATCCTGACTTGGCGTGTGCTGTGTTGCGGGATACATCTGCTTGCCGTCGCTCTCGTTGTCCCACCACGTCAACCCGAGATAAGTCGCGACCATGTTTGTTCCGGGGTGCATGTGACAGACCATGCACTGCGAAGTCGGAATCTGGCTTGTGAACTGGTGCTTGATTGGATGACCCGATTCATTCTTCGCGATCGATGTGTCTGCCGTTTGCGAGAAGCCGAGATTTCCCGCCTGGTTGTAGAACGCCGAATGCGACGCGTCGCGATCGTTTGCGTAGATCACGTGACACGCAGAACAGCCTGAAGAACGATAGTCGCCCGGATGATCGTTGGTGCCGAGAAAGTTCAAAGTGGGATCCATCAATCGTGTCTTCTGTAATCCGAGAAAGACTGGATCGGTGCGTTGCGCCGTGCCGAAGCCGCGCGCGCTGAGTCCCTTGTCCGGCTTGCCCGGATCTTCTTCTTTATCAGGCAAGCCGACTTCGAGCCGGCGTTTACCACCACGCTCAAACACGCGCAGGACATTTCCCGGTTGTGAGATCTCCCAACGCGGGATCGGATCGAGCAAACTGAGCAAACCTCTGGTGCGTCGTTCTTCTTCGGTAGTCGTTTGCAGGAGTGTTTGCGGTGTACCTGATTCGCTATAGCTCTCGCCGAAGCGCGGATCTTTCAAATGGAAACTGCCATTGTTGTAGAGCGCGGCGCCCCACAGCATCGCACCGTGCGTCATCATGCTGCGCGCGACGTTCTTCGATTCAACGTCATGACACGCCGAACACGTCGTCCTCACGACACGCAAATCACCGGGATTAATAAACCGAACAAACTCCCAACTCTCACGCGCAAGCAGCGTGTTGGACCGTTCCGGATTCGCGCCAGTGTACCGGGCACCGCGACGCCACTCGCGCGGGTACAGCGGCCTCACGTGCGCCTCTTCTTTGGTACGCGCGACGGGATTGCCTCCATGACAAGCAGTACAACTCAACCCAACCGCATCCTTCCCATCCTTGAGCTTATCGAGCGTGTCAGTCGTGCCGTACTTGTGCATCGGCTCAATCAACCCATGACACGACACACACCTCTCGACCTTCACCGGCTGTTGCCCCTGCACAGTCCAGATCAAGATCAGTATCAAGATCGGTTTTAAGATCCGTTTCATCCGTGGCTAAAACACAAACTTCATTTGTGCGAACAACGAATACAACGCCTTCTTCGGACTGATCACATCCGGCTGACAAAAATCCTCAACGCCCGGCGGACAGTTGCGCGACGCATCCGTAAATATGTCTCTGAATCCCCTTCCTGTCTGCAACGCGTTTGCTCCAAACGTCAGCGTGAAGTTGTTAATTAAAAACGGCCGGTACGCCACGCCAAGACTGTAATCAAATCCGATGTCGTGTCGAATGCGATTCTGAAACAACAGCAACTCGAGCGGCTCGGTACGATGAAACCGCAGATAGTTGACGTTGACCACCGCCTTCAAACGCTGCGTCACTTCGACATCGACACCACCGTTGTAAATGTAGATTCCGGGATTGACGAAATTAGCCTGCCCCTGCGTCTTGCTGCTTCGCAACGTCGGCAATAGACTATTCGGTTGGACCAATCCCACGCCCGTCTGCGTCAAACGAATTCCATTCCTCACCCAGTACGAAAACTGCCCGCCAACAAAGTTCGGATCGTCGAAAATCGCATCGAAACCCGAAGCGCGTTCGTCAGTGGGATTGCGATCGCCTTGTGCCCACAGGAACGATCCTTTGAAGCGCAGGTAATCGCGATCGACAGAAAGCTCAGCGGCGGCGAGGTTTGACCTGATCTCAACTCGTCGCGCCGCGATCTGATTGCGTTCGTCGTGGCCAAACGCGAAATAGTAAGAGTGCGAAAGATTGAGCCGTCCCAGATGTCCATCGCCGCTGACGCCCAGGTAACCGACTTTGATCGCGTGTGGTCTAACGTCGCCGATCAATGCCGGTCGCACGAGAAAACCGTTGCGATCGAATTCAACACTACGGCGATCGTCGTTGTAGTGAAAACTTCCCTGAATCGTGTAGCCCTTGCGAATGAAATCCTGACGAAAGATGTTTGCGATGTAAACGTTCTGGTGGCGTGTGTCGAAGCGGTTCAAACCGCTATTGGTATCTTTCTCGAGCATCGAGAAGTACGCCGCGTTGAACTGATAACGATTGTTGTCAAACGCGCCGAACACACGCGCGCCGAGGTTGTTATCGGAAAAGATGAAGCCGCGGAAGTCGGAGACAAACGGCTGAATGCCTGCGCGCACGGAAACGAAGTCGTAGTTGGCGTTGATGTCGGCGAGTTTAACTTCGCCGAAGGCTTCTTCGAGTGAAGCGTGCCAGTCAGTACGGTTCGTGCCGCGGCGGACGTCGATATTGACCACGCCATTCTCACGCGCGTTCAGATAATTGGGCACGCTGAACGTCGGCGAAAACTTGATGGCCCAATCGCGCGGCTTGAAAGTCGTGTCACCATGAAATAGCTCAAAGCTGAACTGCACAGTCTCCGCCGCTGCAAACTCCTCAGGCCGTCCGAAGAACTCAGCGCTCAGAGGATCGGCAGTGCTAACGCTTGAGGGCGTTGGCGCGCGTCGCTGCTCGATATTCGTGGAACTCACAGCGGTCAGTATCATGAACAGCTTGTCGCCTTTGATCGGGTAGTCGCCCTTGAGGACGTTCTGATTGTATGGATCCCACCAGCGACCTCTTTTGAAAGGGATGTCGCGGCCGCGCGCACCGCGATCACCGTAACGATCGTATTCGGGAAACGTGATGCGCCAGCGATCCGGAGTCTCGCGGCGCTGTGGCGGAGCAGTTGGACCAGTCGATGGGGGCGCAATACTGATGTCGATGACGGTCTCTTTGCCGGGTTCGATTACGACATTCTCGAGTGTGTCGCCGCGAACCATCGCAAAGTCGCCGTAGTTTTTACCTTTATCGAAAACGGCGACATGCGGCTGGTCCAGGGTAAGGCGATAGGCTCCCGCAGGCAGCTTCACTGAGTAACTACCATCAGCGTTGGTCCTGACACGCGTGATTTTTCGTGTGACCTGATTCGTAACGACGACAACACCGGCGGCTGGTGTTCCGGAGGAGGTACGGACCACACCTTTGAGCTCGCCCGACCCTTGGCCCAGGGCCAAAAGACAACTCATCGGGATCAACAACGCCGCAATTGCGATTTGGAGTAAGTAACGCCGCACGCTTATGGAGACAGATGTGATCGGACTGACCTACGTCGCTGCCTTGTAACACATGAATCACCGCGAAAGGAAGAACTTTCCGCCATAAGCGATCACCGAAAGAATTCCGAAGCTTGATCAGCTTGACGCCACAGAAGTATTGAATGGCTTTGAAGTGGCCCCAGTTGTCCGTTATAACTGCCGCTTTCCGCTGCCATGCGCTCGTAGCGATAAGAGCGTCGAGAGCCATTCGCTGAGAAATTCCAGGCGCGAGCTGGCGCAATCTTCCTCCATCAACTCTTCGGCGGTGGTGGCTCAGCCAGTAAAGAATCTTACTTGCAAATAACCAGTCCGCCTCGTTCGGAACAATCAGCCTGTTGTCTCGCCCGAAATCCAGGAACACACCTTCATAAACCTTACGGCGAGAGTTATCCGTTGCGCTGGCCATCAATTCCAGCAGGACGACAGACGAGAGCAGCAGTCCTTTCGTCTTGCGCAAGTCGTCAAGGCCCCGGGAAATAATTACAGATGTGTCGCAGGTGAAGTACGACATCGAATAAAGTGTTTAGATCAGTTTCGCTACTGGTTGTGATGGTCCTCGTAGGCTATTTGAAACATTCGCCGCAGGAGCGCCTCTCGCTTAGCAAGACGTTTTTTCCGTTCCTCTTTGGTTTCCAACTGACCGTTCCTCTTGGTTATGAATTTAATAGGCTTGGTGCCTCGGTCTTTCGAGGCCCACGGAAGCCGAGGTGCACGTAGCGGGAAAGTTGGCAACTCTTCGTCGTTGCTTTTCTTGCTGCTCCTGCTCTTCTTGCTGCTCTTCTTGCTACTCGCTTTTGTGAGTGTTTTCTTCATGGGCCGAGAATAACTCACAAAGTATCTTCGCGCAATCAGACTTTGTGATAAATTGTCGAACGATTTTAGTCTTCGCCAATGCTCCTGATCACGAAATCATACTGGCGTCACGCAGTGTTACTTACGGCGTTTCTGCTTTTCGCGATCAGCTTCGTTAACTTCAATCACGCCGGCGCCCAATCAACACGACCAACACTGATCAGTCAGGCCGATTCCACGCGCGCGATCGCCTTCGACTCAGTCACGCGCCGTCGTGAGCCCTTCACCACCACCGCCGAGATCAACTTTGGTTCGGATTCAGCCACACGCATCATGCTGTTTGCGATGAACCTGCAACCAAACGAAACCTCCGACGCCGTAACGGCAGACGCTGAAGACACGCAACACACTCTGTATCCACTGACTGTCGAATACGTTGGCCCTGTCCCTGACAATCCGTGGGTCTCATCCGTGGTAATCCGTGTACCGGAAAATCTTCCCGCAACCGGCGACGTGCTGGTTCGGATAAAGTATCGTGACCTCGCCAGTAATCGCGTACGCATCGGCTTCGGCGTCGTGGGCGGTGGACCAGCAGACGACCCGAACGCGATACCAACGCCGGGCCTGCTGTCACCAGTTGATCCATCACCCGCAACACTGCTGGCCACCAACTTATCCTCAAACGACATACAAACGATTCTCCAGCAAGCCGCTTCCGCCGCAACATCTCTCGGCAAACCCGTGACGATCGTCATCACAGACCGCGAAGGAAACGTTCTCGGCAAGTTCGCCATGACAGGCGCTCCTGCTTCCACAACGATTCGCAGCGTCGGCGCTGCCGGGCAAGGACTCGAAGGTACAGTTGCGCCGGCTGTCGAAGCTGCCACCGCCAAGGCCGCAACCGCCGCATTCTTCAGCACGACCGGAAACGCCTTCTCGACACGCACCGCAGGATTCATCATCCAGGAACACTTCCCACCGGGCATCAGTTTTCGCGCCGGTGGTCCACTCTACGGCGTGCAGTTCTCTTCCCTGCCCTGCAGCGACATCAAAAAGCCTTCCGCGCGGCTCGGCCTCTCGGCGGATCCGGGCGGTCTGCCGATTTACAAAAACGGTCTGCCTGCAGGCGGCATCGGTGTCGAGGGCGATGGCCTGTACACCGTGGATCGCGATCCAGCCGACAACGATCAGCCTTTCGAAGAGTTGATCGCGGCAGCGGGTATTCGCGGGTTTGAAGCGCCGGCATTAATTCGCGGCGATAACATCCTGGTTGATGGAATCCGTCTGTCGTTTACAAACGTTACGAATCCGCCGGCGCCCGCGACTACCGCCAGCATCGCGGGAGCGATCATTTCGGCGCCACCCGCTTCAGAGTTTGTGCCGCAAGTTGTAGGCGGTATTGCCGGCGAAGTTAGCCCACGTTTCTTTCCGTTCATCGCAGGTACCGCTCCATCGAGCAATGCGCTGACCGCGAATGAAGTCAGCACGATAATCGCGCACGCCGCGCAACAGGCAAACATTACGCGCGCAGCGATCCGGCAACCACTTGGCAGTAATGCGCGCGTGACGATCGCGGTCGTCGATACTGCGGGTGTCGTCGTCGGAGTCTTCCGCCAACAGGATGCGCCGGTGTTTGGTTTCGACGTTGCGGTCCAGAAGGCACGAACCGCAGCATTCTTCTCGAGTGCAAATGCGGCCACGGCTTTGCGCGCCGCCGGTTTCGGATCTTACGTCGATCGCGCAGCCGCGGATGGACTCCGTTTTGACGGCTCTTTCGCATTCACCGATCGGGCCACCGGTTTTCTGCACCCTCCGTTCTTTCCTGATGGTATAAACGACACTGCACCAGGACCATTCAGCACTGCTATTGCTGACTGGAGCCCGTTCAATGTTGGCTTGCAACTCGATCTCGTTCGCACTAACTTCCTTGCGTCACTGGCTGGACCAGCAATTCCGTGCACTTCGATCCCATCGCTGCCAAACGGCATCCAGATCTTTCCCGGCAGCGTGCCGCTTTACAAAAATGGCGTTCTGGTGGGCGCGATCGGTATCAGTGGCGACGGTGTGGACCAAGACGACCTGATCGGCGCGGCCGGTGCGAATGGTTTTTCGCCACCGCCGGCAATCCGTTCTGATCAAATCTTCGTGCGTGGCGTGCGTTTGCCGTTTCTGAAGTTTCCACGTAGTCCGAATCTATGAGACTCGTCTGCTTCGCGCTCTTATTGATGGTCACGGTTGCCCTCGCGCAAAACCAAACGGGTGTGCTGCGTCTCCGTGTACGTGTGAAACTCGATGACAATTCACCATTGCGCGGCTTGCCACGCAAGCGTTTCTTCCTGATCCCCGGCACTCTCGAACAGAATCGCGCGCTTCTCGACGCAATGGAACGACAACCACTCACGAGTCGCGATTGTTACTACCAAAAGATTGGCGCCAGCACGGCGTTGATCGACTGGCTCAAGGAAGGTGACTGTGAGTCAGTCTATTGTCGCGCGGTCGAGAAGGATTTTGTGACTGGACCAAAAGCAGTGCCCGAATTTGTCACTGCGTTTACGGCGAGTCAGAAGGAGTACCGAAACGACGAAACTGCGCGACAGTGGGTAACCACGAATCTCACGCCCGACCTGCGCGATGGTTTCTATCGCGATCGCCAACGTGCTTTGCAAGCTTTACTCAAACAAGCCCCGGCAGTCCAATCAGTCATGACAGATCGCAACGGCACCGCTTACTTCACGGATCTGGGACCAGGAACTTACGTCTTATCAAACCTCATCCCAACCGAGTTGGGCCAAATGCTGGTGACGTGGAATTGTGAGGTGCAGGTTAAGTCCGGGGACCTTGCCACTGAAAAGCCTTATCTCGTTTCGAACCGGAAAGAGAGACTCGTGAAGTGCGTGGGCGTCGAGAAACCGAAGCCAGTCTGCACCGCGGATTAACGCCGATGACGCGGATTAAGCCACTTTTTATTCTTATTCTGATCTGTGTCTATCCGTGTGTATCCGCGGCGGATTTTTCACACGCGACGCAGAAACACCGGGCGGCGTGTAATACGTGTCACAAGATAACCTTTCCCGACATCAACGATTATCCGAGCCACGATGCCTGTGTGAGTTGCCACCGGAGAGAATTTTTCCGCGGCGCGCGACCGCCGATCTGTTCCGTGTGTCACTCAAAGACGTCGCCGCGAGACGAGAAAAGGCTGCCGTTTAGAAACCCGGCTCTCAAACTTCAATTCGAGATCGAGTTTCCGCACGACAAACACCAGGATGTGATCGCGCTGTTGCGGTTCGCACATGCGCCGCAGGGTTATAACAACTGCACCATCTGTCACGCGTCGCGCACCGCGATGTTCAAGTCGGCGCCGACAGGTCACAGCTCGTGTTTCAACTGTCACTGGAAATCGCAGCAACCCGTAGCGGACAACTGTAACGGCTGTCACCAACTCGTGACCCCTCACACTGCGAAAGAAGCGCCGCTAAGGATTTCCCCGAAGTTCATACACGATGGTGGGGGTGAGAAGAAGCAGCACGTCGCGGAGTGTACGACCTGTCACATCAACATCACCAAAGCCGCATTGCTCCGCGGTCTAAAACCGGATGTGCCGATAACGGCGTGTACGGAGTGTCATAACAAAGATGGTCTACGGCAGGATCTCAGCAAAGAGCTGGTTGCAATCGATAAAGATCGAAACTTCACGTGTGTTTATTGTCATGCGCCGAAGGTCGGCAGTCTCGATCCGCCGGAAAGACACTACCTGATCGCGGAGCGACCGCCGATCAAGCGCAAGGACGTTAAATGAGGAAAAAGATTTTTCCCGCAAAGGCGCAAAGACGCAAAGAAGTTGCGCAATTCTCTTTGCGTCTTTGCGTCTTTGCGGGAGTATTTCTTTTCTTCCAGGCGACCTCCGCGCAGGTCGACTATTCGAAGTTTATTCACAACAGCCAGCGGCACAGTTCCCTCGCCTGCAATTCGTGTCACGAGCGCACTGACAACTCAGCGACACCACGCTTTCCCGGTCACAAGGCCTGCACGGATTGTCATCGCAGCCAGTTTACGACGCCGCAGGTTCCGATGTGCAAGATCTGTCATTCGGACATCAGCAGCAGCAATCCACCGCTGAAAAGTTTTCCGGCGAGTTTCAACGAGCCATTCAACGTCAAGTTCGATCACGCACAACACAACACCGGTTCAGCGCGCCCGCAAAGAGGCTGCGCCGGCTGTCATAGTTCGCTGATCAATCGTGGCGTGGGTTTGTCGATCCCTGCGAATCTCGCGGCCCATAACAATTGCTACACGTGTCACACGCCGTCGAGCAAGTCGAATGCAGGCCGCGAGATCGCGTCATGCGGAGTTTGTCATGACCAGAAAGCGTATCGAACGACGAGCACTGCCGCGCGCTCGTATCGTTACGGGTTCAGCCACGCTGATCACGGTGCGCGCGAACGACTCGCATGTGCTGACTGTCACAAGTTAACCGCAGGCGCAGCGCAGACTCGCCAGGTGAGTTCGCCATCGGCGGCCGAGCATTTCACAACCACCCGCGCGACGACGTGTGTTACCTGTCACAACGGCAAGAGATCCTTCGGCGGCGATCTCGCCTTCAAAGACTGTAAGCGATGTCACACTGGTCCCACCTTTCGTATGCCGCTGTGATAAGATTCCGACGATGAAACCACTACTAATTCTGCTGCTGGCGTGCGTTAGTCTGGGGCTGGTCGTTCAGGAAAAAGAGAGCAAGACACAACCGAAGGAAGTCGTGCTCGGGAAAGACAGCCAATCGGACAAGTATGGCGAGGTGCCGTTCAACCACGAGAATCACGCGACGAAGAAGTATAGCCCGGACGGGCAGAGTGTGCTGGCGTGTGTCGAGTGTCATCACACGGACCAGCCGGCCGCGAATCTGAAGCCGCCGTTAAAGACTTCCGAGCGCCCAGTGGTTTTGACGACCCAATTGCTTGCGGCAGCGGATGCAAAACCGGTGAAGAGTTGTCGCGCATGTCACCTTCAGGCGGGTGATGACAGCTCACCCCTGCCGACGGTCCAGTATCCCGATAAACCCGCGCCGACAAAACTAACAAACGAAGTCGCTTATCACGTGAACTGCAACCTTTGCCACGACAAAGCGATCGCCGCACGTCCCGCACTCAAAGGAAAAGTTCCCGGCTCAAACGACTGCATCCCCTGCCACAAACCAGCAGGTTAGCCACAAAAAGGCACATAAGTCACAAAAAGAGATCCTGTAATAGATCTCTTTTGTGACTTATGTGCCTTTTTGTGGCTTAAAGCATTGACGCACTCCAGCGACGTTCATCGAGGATGTGTTGGACGTGACATGAAGTGCAATTGGGTTTGCCATCTTTGACGTGACATGCGGCGCAAGTTGTCTTTGGAGTTGTTCGATCCAGCGGTTCAAACGATCCGTGACAACTCGAGCATGACAGCCGCCCCTCGGAATTTCCTTTTAGACCAGGCGCGAGTTTCACGCGTTGATCGTGCAGCGCATGAAACTGATTGCTGCGCCACTTCTCATCCGAATCCGTCGTCTGGCGCGTGGTCCCGAGCTTTCTTAAATCCCACTCCTCATCGTTGATCGACTTCGCACTCCACTTCCCATCCACCACCGGATACCCAAACGTGCCGCCGTGTGGCGTGCCGACTTTGCGACCATTGAACGACTTTTGATTACTGTCGTTATGACAAACAGCACACGACTCGAGCGCGCCCTGCTTCGCGCTAAACTCCGTGCCCTGGTGTTCAGCGTGACAATCGATACACCCGACTCCCGCGGCCGCATGCGGCTTGATTGTCGTTGCCACAAAAGCGTCTGTGTGATGACAACCGGCGCAACGCAGCTCCATGTTGCCCGTCAGTGAATGACAGTTTGTACACGAACCTGCATTCGGCCTCGTGGCGATCGCGGGTGTCAGGGCGAATTGCGTCGCGGCATGCGCAGTGGAAACCGGTCCGGGAGTAAACGCGCTCGCGTATCTATAAGCCGCCGCCACTGAAACTACGCCGACAATCAACAGCGCCCACGTAAAAAACGCGACTGGCCAGCGCGACATCAAATCGCTCGTCGGCGTCCAGTTGAACTGATTCTTGCCACTGCGCCGCCCGCTCTTTGGATAAAGCGGCGACGGCCGCGCCATCTTACTGACCTCGCGAACTCGTTTATCCCAGAAAATGTCAAGCGCCTTGTTGCTGGGAATCGGCGCCGCGCGCGGCTTTTTGGACTTGCCTTCATCCGGTACATCCAGGTTGTCGGTGGTGAGTCCCGGATCGCTGAGATCGATCTCCGAGTGCTTTGTGGCAATCCCCATTTCAACACGTATCACCAACGCCTCGTCAGTCGAATCGATCTGTAGTCGATATGGACCAACCTCAATGATGTCGCCTGCGCCGAGCGCTTCGTTTTCTTCTACGGGTTTGCCATTGAGTTTGACCGGGTTTCTCGGTCGTAAGGCGAAGAGATAGTAGTCGTTTTCAAACTGCTTGATTCCCGCCTGCACTCGCGACACTGACGGGTGATTCAGCAACACCTCACACTGCAGGAGACGTCCGATCAGCAGACCTTCGGAGATGATCTTGACTGGGTCAACGGGTAAATCGTCACGAATGATGATGTATTGATTATTCGCGGGCATTACGCTTATCCACAGATTACACAGATGTTTTTAAATAGAATCTGCGTAATCTGTGGATTACCTCACTTCACGCTAAAGAACACCACCTGACCGATATGGACCAACAGCAACGCCAGCATCACTGCGGTCGCGAGGATGTGCAACGGAATCCACGCGCGCAGCAGCCAGTGAAGCGTTAACAGCGCGTCGACGCGACGCAAAGTCACCGCAGTCTCCACTGCGGAAATAAGTAAATCACGTTCGTCATCGGTCGTCTGGCGCGTGGTGCGCTCCTTGAACTCCTGGCGCGCCTGGGCCAACAGTGCTTTCAACTCCTCACGTCTCCAGATCTGCCGCCATAGAAAACCGTATGACAAGAACCTCGGATAGACGCGATCCCTGATCTCCTCTTTCAACCAACCATCACTTTTCTCGAGGATCGTGCTTAGATCGGCGAGCAACTCTTTGCGCCGGCCTTCGAGATCCTCAACCAGCAACGGCTCTCCTTCGATACGTGTCATGATCCTCGGCGCGAAGTAATAAGAAGCCAATCCGATGATGCCCGACGCGATCGTCAAATCAAACGCAACGTAAAGAAAACTCGTTACCAGCCCGCCCGTACGCGGGCCTGAGTGAAACACCAGCACCACACCCGCGATCACGCCGACATACACGTGGGCCAACATCCAATAGCGCAACGCGCCCGCACGTCGTCGATAGATCTGCTTTCGAAACGGATACGACATCACGACCGCGATACCCACCAGACCAACAAGACCCGTCAGCCAACGCATTGTCAACCACGTACCCGCCAGCACCTGGTCGTAACCGTACCTGGTAATCGCCCATCCGATAACGAGCGCGGAAAGGATCGTCACAGCGGCGCCACCGATGTGCCATGTACGCGCGAGCGGATCGCTCTTGTGAATGTTTCGACCCACGGCGTGATTTTGATCGCGAAACACAAAACCTTCCGGCGGACCAATCTCACTGAAGTATTCAATCGGATCGACACGCACGAGCGCGCCGGTAGGACAATTCTCTTCGCACGAATAAGTCTTGCGCTTCGAGCCCGGCGGATTTAGTGACGTTCCTTCACAAAGGTTGCACTTGATCGCCACCGGATCATCAGACGCCTCGGGCGGAGCGGGTCGATCTATTTTGAAACTGAAAAACTTTTTGAGAGTCGTTGCGAGACCGGAAGGTGGCGGAGGTGCGGTGCGCGGCACCATCGTGATCGCGTCGTAGGGACACTGTGTCGCGCAGTCGAAACAGCCAATACACGTCGGCGCATTGATGTCGATTTGTCCGTGTGAGTCGCGAAATATGGCCCCAGTCGGACAGCCAGTCAAACATTCCGGATCCGCACAGTGCATACAAACCTGCGGCACGAGCGCGTGTTGCAAGCGCTTCTTGCCGATCGTCGCAGGCCGCTCAATCTGAATCCCGCGACGCAGCAGACGCGACTGCCCGTGTACCTTGTGACACGCGAGCGAACAGTTGCCGCACCTAATGCAGAGGTCCATGTCCATCACGAGGACGTTCGTCCCGTCGATGATCCCCGTCCCTATTTCTTCTTCAGCGGCTTTGAGCGCGTTTAGATCGGGTAGCGCTTCGATCGTGAGTGGCATTGAACTGCCCACGGTGGAGAGTGGCGAGAATGTCGCCGCCAGTTGTTTGCGAAGCTCCGGATCGGTTGAAAACTGATCGAGCGGGATTTCAAGCACTTCGGTTCGCGCCATCACGCTTGCGCTGTATTGCCAGAGGGCAGAGTGAGTCACACCTTCGAGACCGAGACAATTTCCACCGCCCAGAAAATCAACGCCAATAGCTTCATCCATTCCCAACACGACCTCGGGCGAGGCCGCATGAAACGGAATGCCGTGCGAGCGTCGCACCCAACCACTCTTTATCAGGATCAAACGATCTAAGGGCGCATCTTCCTGGCAGAGAACGTGATTCTTGCCGTAGACGAGGTAACGCGCAGTGCGTTGCAGTTCGCGAGCCAACTGATCGCTCAAAGGTTTGCCGGTGATTAGTGCGAGGTCTTCAAGGACGCGGCCGGTGCCGTGAGTGCGATACGTCTCGTCGAGAATGGTGCCGAAGGTCTTCAGCTTACGCAGCAGTCGCAACGCAGGGCGCGTTATCTCGAGCACGACCGCTTTTTGATTAGCCGGAACTGCTACGGTCGCATTGCGTTCGATGCCCGCGAGCAAAGCCATCTCGCCGAAACAGGCGCCCGGTTCGAGTTGACCTATCTTCTTCCGGCCGTCGTTGTCGCGGACATAAACATCGAGCGCGCCTTCGACAGTAATGTAGAAAGTGTTTCCACCCCACTCACCCTGCCGCATGATCTCCTCGCCGCCATCGTAAGCGAGCAGACGCACGTAGGGCCCCACGCGCTTACCGTTGCCGTAATCGCGGCCCTGAACGATTACTTCGAGGTCACCGGCATACTTTTGTTTACCGTTTTGTTCTTCGAAGAGTTCGGCGGTAAGAGCAAGATGCTGGATGGCTTCAACTACGCGACCCCGGTCGGTGATTTCGCGCATGGGATCTTTATACTACAGACTTCAAGCCACAAAGAAGCAGAAAATGATCAGCCACAATAAGGCACATAAGGCACAAAAGAGATCTTCTAATCAGTTTTGCTTGTGCCTTATGTGCCTTTTTGTGGCTAATGATTTTTGTGGCATGCTACACTTCATCAACCAATGCTTGCAGAAAATCTTTACGCGCTTCCAGTCGAACAACAAATCGGACAGTTCTTATTTATCGGCCTTCCGGGAACGGAATTTGACGACGAGACACGCGCCCTCGTCGAATACGTAAAGCCCGGCGGCGTCATTATCTTCGGCCGCAACGTCGCTGGTCCAGAACAACTGCGGACGCTGCTCGACAGCGTTCGTGAAGTCATTCCCACACCACCGCTGTTCGGCATCGATCAGGAAGGCGGGCTGGTTGACCGGCTGCGTCGCATATTCACGCCGATGCCGTCCGCGCGCACGATTCGCCAGCATGGCGATCTTGCCGCCGCGCGCACGCTCGGCAGAATCACCGGCGAAGTGCTGCGCATGCTGGGTTTCAACATCAACTTCGCCCCCGTCATGTCGATCATGACCGAGGATCGCGATCTGCTGTCGAACGGTCTTTACTCGAGATCTTTCGGACGCTCGCCAGGCGAAGTGCTCGGTTACACCACTGTCTACATGCGCGGACTTCAGGGCTCAGGCCTTCTCGGTTGTCTTAAACATTTTCCGGGAATCGGAGCGGGTGAGGTCGATTCACATGAGGAGATGCCGGTTGTCCGGCTCTCACACGACGCTCTCATCGCGCAGGATCTTGCGCCTTACATCGAACTCTTTCAACGTCGAGACGACCGCGTGCGTTGCGTGATGGTGAGTCATGGCGGCTTTCCCAACATCGACATTAAAGAAGAGACTACCGGCGGTTTGATCGAGCCTGCTTCGCTCAACTACAACATCGTCACCAGGCTGCTGCGCGAAGAGCTCGGCTACAAACATCTTGTGGTGACCGACGATCTCGAAATGGGAGCAATCGCGCGCCACTGCGAGATCGAAGACGCTGCGGTGCGCGCGATGCTCGCCGGCGAAGATATGTGCCTGATCTGCGCCACTCCCGACACGATAAAGCGTGGCTACGACGGTTTACTCGCGGCGGCAAAGAGCGGAGCGCTCCCGGAAGCGCGGATAAAACAATCCCTCGAACGGATCGCACGAACCAAAACCATCATGGAACCGCCACTGACGCTCGATCTCGATCGTTTCAAATTCCTCGCCGAAGAAATACTCAAACTGAATTCCAAGCTCAACTACACCTACGGAGGCACCGTTAAGTGAGCACCGGCAATCTTGTCAAGCTGATCCTGCTGATCTTTTTATGCGCGCTGTTGATTATTCCGCCGGGATGCCGGCGCCGCAGCAACTCTTTCGTGATCGCACTCGGCGATAACATTCGCACGATTGATCCGATCGGCGCGCCTTCAGTGGAAGCGGCCAGCGAACGCGTGCGTACGCTGATGTTCAATACACTCGTCAAGAAGGACGAGAAATTTGACTACGTGGGTGAGCTCGCGTCTGACATTAAGCGCTCCGATGATGGTCTAACTTACACGTTCACACTGCACGATGGTGTTAAGTTTCATAATGGGCAGGTGCTGACTTCCGCGGACGTAAAGTATACGCTCGATCTCGTTTTCTCCAGCAACTTCGGGAAGTCCGCGAGTTTTTACAAAGGATCGGGTGCTGAAAAACGCAGTTATATAAAGAGCGTCGAGGCGCCTGATGCACGCTCTATCGTTGTAACGTTGGACGAGCCATGGATGGGATTACTTTCCAACCTGGTTCCGATCGCGATCATCCCGAAAGATAGCTACGAGTCACAAAAGACGCATCCGCTTGGTACTGGTCCATTCAAGTTCGTCAGTTACGACAACGCGCAGCAGGTAGTCGATCTTGACAGGTTCCCGCAGTACTGGGAAGGCGCTCCCAAACTCGAAACCGTCCGCGTGCGAGTAATCTCCGACATGAATGCGTTACAGGCAGAGTTGCAGGCGGGCCGTGTTGATATCGCGCCGTTGCCGACGAGTCTTTCGCCGGACGCAGTGAGGCGACTCGAAGGGGATCCGAACCTGCAAGTGAAGACGTTCAACGGATCGAATGTTTATTTGCTGACGATCAATACCGCATCGGCTCCGCTCGACAACGTCAAAGTACGACAGGCAATCGCTTACGCGATCGATCGCGAGAGCTTGATCAAGAGCCTGTTACTGGGGCTGGGAAAGATCGCGCATTCGATCATTCCCGAAGAGTCATGGGCTTATTCGCCGGGGCAAACATATTCGTACGATCCGGCGCGCGCGAAGAAGCTACTCGACGAAGCTGGTTTTCCGGATCCCGACGGCGATGGACCGCGAATGCGTTTTCAGAAACCGGTTGTTTACAAGCTCTCCGGCAGCAGCATTGCAGGGCGGCAATACGCGGGCGTTATTCAAAATTCCCTGAAGGAAGTCGGCATACCGGTCGAGATTCAGACGCCGGAACAGAACACGTTCCTTGACGAACTCAAACGCGGCAATTTTCAGATCTCATACTCACAATGGGTGGGCGGCAACCAGGACCCGATCTTCTATAAAGACCTCTTCGCGACGTCTGAGATACCAACAGAGGCGCGGCCATCGCGCAATCGCAGCCGGTATAGCAACAAGGAGCTCGATGCGTTGCTCGACGAGGCGCTGAACACGTTCGATCGGGGCAAGGGTCTGGAGTTGTATAAAAAGGTTCAGGAGATCGTCAGCCGTGATGTGCCGGTGTTTCCGTTGTGGTACGGATCAAACGTCGTGATCGCGAAGAAGAATGTGCAAAACATTCAGGTGAACGCAAGTGGCGACTGGGGCTTCGTGAGAAACTTGAGCCGCTAAGAATATTTCACGCAAAGACGCAAAGGTTTCACAAAGCCACAAAGGAAAATGAGTCTTCTTCTTTGCGTCTTTGTGAAACCTTTGCGTCTTTGCGTGAAACTCTTTCTTAGAACTCGCTGATCGCAAGCGAGGCGGTCGCTGAGAGCGGCGGACTAACTCCTTCGTTCAAATAATCCCACGCCGCCAGCCCGATCATCGCGGCGTTGTCCGTGGACCACTTCGGCGGCGGCAGGCAAAGCTTAACTCCCAAACTATCACAAAGCTCCGCTGCGCCTTCACGCAACTGCGGACTCGCCGCCACACCACCTACAACCACCAAACACTTCGACGGATGCGCAGTCAGTGCGCGCTTGCACTTTGTGAGCAGTATCTCCATGCACGCACTCACAAACGACGCCGCCACATCCGCATGCGCAACGTCCGGATTCTTATCGAGGTATCTTCCAACCGCCGACTTCAAACCCGAGAACGAAAACTCAAATCCTTCCGTCAGCATCGGTCGTGGGAACGGAATCGAATCCGTTCCGGTCTTCGCGAGTTTATCGACTGCCGGGCCACCCGGATATCCCAAACCCAGGAGTCGCGCGACTTTGTCATACGCCTCGCCCACCGAGTCATCCCGCGTCGAACCCAGTAACTGAATCGACGTCAAACTCTCCATGCGCGCCAGAAATGTATGCCCACCCGAAACCAGCAGCACTATCGCCGGCAGTTCGACGCGACGCTCCACAAGATCAGCGCTACGCAAATGCCCACGCAAGTGATTGATGCCGAGCACCGGGACATTCCATCCCAGTCCCAAACCCGCGGCCGTATTGACACCAACGATCAACGAGCCGATCAGCCCTGGTCCACGCGTTACACCGATCGCTTTCAAATCCGGTCCGGCGACGTTTGCCTCCGCGAGCGCGCGTTCAATCGTCGGCACAACAACAAGCGCATGTGCGCGGCTCGCAAACTCCGGATACACACCACCCCAATGCGAGTGAATATGAGTTTGGCTCGCGATGATCGACGAAAGCACGTTTCCATCGCGATCGACAACCGCGGCAGCCGTGTCGTCGCACGATGATTCGATCCCGAGAATTACATCTTTACTCATTTAAATACCTGAGCACTTCAGATTCAGGCACCACTCCGAGACGCTCGATCACGGGAGGATCGACACGACAATTCACGAGCGTAGACGCTGTGGTCTTTAACCTGCCACCATCGATCGAGAGATCCGGGGCTCCGTCGAGTTGGGCGAGGATGTCCTGGACGTTGTCGGGAGTGTCTGCACTATGGGCGTTCGCACTCGTTACGAGCAATGGCCCGGCTTTTCGCAACACCGCGAGGAGTTGTTTGTCGTTTGGGATTCTGATCGCGGCTTCGTCACGTCCGGCGAGCCAGTGTGGCCGGTAGTCAGAACTAAAACCGAGGGCGAGCGTGATGCTGCCGGGGATCAAAGGTGAACGCAGTAGACGTCTGGCTGATTCGCTGATCTCGAAACCGAGCGGTTCGAGCTCGTCGTCTGACGCGACCATGATCGGGAGATTCACCGTACGCGGCCGGCGTTTGAGTGCAAACAGTTGATCGATCGATTCGTCGAAGTTTGGACTAACGGCAAGCCCGTAGACGGTATCCGTCGGAAGCAGGACCACTCCGCCGTTCTCAAGACAGTCAACAATCTCTTCAACACTCATTGTTCGTAAAAAATATCCGACTGATCGTTGAGCGCCTCGACTTGCGTCGTCGCATGCCCCCCGGATTCGTGAGCCTCAAAACCCAAATCCAAAAGTACCCGCGCGTCGGGATTCTCGATGCCTGTGTCGACAATCTTCACGTCCTCTAACAACGACGCGAACCGGTGTCGAATCCTCCCTGCCACTGCGACTTCCGAAAGTCCCTTGCCAACTTCAACGACCGCCTTGTGCAACGGACCGAAACGCATAATCTCAACCGACGCGCCCTTGATCAAGCCGGCATACGCGTTGTCGTTCGATGCCGGCACGGCACAAAGCACCGGCAAATTCGTCGTACCTCGCGTCTGCCGCGCGATGATCTCGAACCAGTTAAACGGGTAAATCTTCACTTTCAAACTAAACGCGAGCGCGTTCACAAACGATATCCCGGCTCTCACAAACGTCAGCGATCCAGGCCCGACGTTGATCGCCACTCCCTCAATCTCACTCGTCTTGGCATTCAACGCTTCGAGCCCACAAGTCAGCAATCCGCCCAACGTTTGCAACGACGATTCACAATTATCGACAGTAGAATCGAAGACGACTTCGCGGTCGCGTCCAATCACGACGCGATACACGTTCGACGACGATTCGATTGTCAAAAGTAAACTCATACCTGTAACTGCTTGCTCAGACTTTCCAACACCGGCTGCCATCGCTCCGCATTCGCCGAAAAAGTCAGCCTCCGCCAGTTATCCTGACCAGGCACAAACTCAAACGCGATCGACAATGCATTCCCAAAATCCTCTTCCACGATGTCGCCCCACTCGACCGCCGTAATGCTCTCCGGAACGTAATCCTCCAACGCGAGGTCGCGAAACTCAGCGACACTCGACAGTCGATAAGCATCGATGTGCAGGAAAGTCCCCTTCGGCGTCTGGTAGAAGTGGGCCAACGTGAAAGTAGGACTCGTAACATTGGCGTCTGATCCAAGCGCAGCAACGAGTTCCTGGACAAACGCGGTCTTGCCGCCGGCTAACACGCCTTTGAGCATCATCGCGTCGCCGGCGTGCAGAAACGGCGCGAGCGCAGCAGCGACGCGCGCTGTTTCTTCCCTGCCCTTACAAGTGACACTAAACTCACCCATTCTGTTTTGTGACTTATGTGCCTTTTTGTGGCTAATCTAAGGCTGCTTCCAATTCGTATCCAAACGCGTCTTCTTCAAACTCGGCGCGTCGAGCACATTCATGTCGAAGCCCGACACATACGGCTTAACAAGGGAATACGAAGACGCGAAATAGATCGGCATCGCCCTCAGATCTTTCAACGCCTGTACCTCCGTCTCGACCACGGGCTTCTCAGGCGGTGACGGCTCGACTCGGGGACTGCCCTCAGGAGCAGGCGACGGACTCGGCAGCGCGTGCGCATCACGCTCAAACAACATTCGGAGATTAACCAGTTCGTTCGTCGTTTGCATCACGACGCCGCGGCGCACGATGTCGTAATCATTCGCCTTGATCGCGGCTTCGTACTCGTCCCAGTTGCGGATCACTATCTCCGTCTCGATGTTCAACGTTGCACGCCACATCGCGGCAATCGACTGCGCCACGATGCGCTGTTGCTCGTTGCGATTGATCAAGAGTCTGATCACCGGAAAGCCGTCACCGTCCGGATAACCCGCTTCAGCCAGCAGTTCTTTGGCTTTGTTCACGTCGTGCTCGAGTAGTTCAGCTTTATCGACAACCGGTTTTTCTCCGGACATCGCGTCAGGGAAAAACTTTCCTGCCGGTTCAGTCGCGCCGCCGAGATCGTCACGGCTGATTCGTTCGCGATCGATCGCAAGCGCGAGTGCTTCGCGCACGCGCACGTCGTCAAAAGGCAGGCGCGAAGTGTTGAAGGCGTAGTAAGTCAACGCGCCATAGGTTGAACGCCGAAAGTCCTTGTACGGCGCGAGCAGCTTGAGTGCGAGTGGCTCGAACGGCGCATTTGTCACCGCGTCGACATCACCGGCTTCGTAGGCACTAAGCGCATCTTCGGCATCGGGCGTGTTTACAAACGTCACGCGATCGAGCGCGACCGAAGCATCGTCCCAGTAAGTTTTGGCGCGCTCGAGTTTGACGCCGTCGGTATCAGTTCCTGACAGCAGAAATGCGCCGTTTGAGATCAAGTCGTGCGAATCGAGACGGCTCGTGTGATCGGCGGCTTCGATCTTTACGGGACGAAACACCGGATGAGACACGAGCGCCGGAAAACTGTTGTCGGGGCGTTGCAGCGTGACTTGCAGAACGTGTTCGTTCAACGCGCGGGCGCCGAAAGGGTGTGGGGTTGAGAGTGTGGGGATCGCACCTTCGATGTTGGCGAGCAGTTCTGTATGCGGCGCGAGTGGTCCGATCTTGAGCGTGCGTTCCCAGGAACGCACGAAGTCCTCCGCGGTAACTTTCTCACCGTTGGACCAGCGTGCATTGTCGCGCAGGTAGAACGTCCAGACGCGACCTTCGTGTGACGATTCCCAGCGTGTTGCGACGCCCGGCACGGGGGCTAGTGTTTGCGGATCGTAATCGGTAAGTCCTTCGAAAAGTGCGCGCACCGCGTCCGTGTCCGGCGGTGCTGCGGCAAAGGCAGGATCGAATGTTTGCGGTAGTCCCCCATTGCTCCAGCGAAACTCCTGCGCCTTCGGTGCGACAACCTTGCCGTAAAAGGCAGACGGTTCATTGGTGCTGAAACAGCCACTGTGAGTCAAAGACAGCGCCAGCAAGATTGAACAGATAGAAGGGAGACGTTTTTTAGCCACGGATGACACGGATTAATTGGTTGTAAACTTCAACGGTTCGAGATCTCGTCGGATCAAATCCATCGGATGTGTCGATCAGATAATCTGCAAATTTCTGCTTCTCTTCCTGGGACATCTGAGAGTTAATACGTCGCTCCACCTCTTCGCGCGAGAGTTTGTCGCGCAGCATCAGGCGTTCGAGTTGGACCTCCGGACGACAATGGACCACGATCAGTTTATCAAAACGCTTGTAACCACCCGATTCGATCATCAACGCCGCATCGACGATTCCGATGCCCTTCGGATCTTCACGCTCCCATTCGCGCAGGATCTCATCCTGGCGCGCGATGATGAACGGATGAAGAATGTGATTCAGACGCTGCCTTCGGTTTTCATCAGCGAAGACCAGTGCTCCGAGTCGTTTCCTGTCGAGCGTTCCATCCGTGTTCAGAATCTGTTCACCAAACTCGTGCACGATCGCTTCCAAGCCCGGCGTACCCGGCATCACAACCTCACGCGCCGTCTGATCCGCATCGAGCACATGACAACCGAGTTCGACAAAAATCGAAGCAACAAATGTTTTGCCAACGCCGATCGAGCCTGTCAATCCGACACGTAACATTACTGACGTCTCAACTTCGCGGCCTTCAACGTGTTCTTCATCAACATCGCTACCGTCAACAAACCCACGCCGCCAGGTACGGGCGTCAGCTTGCCCGCAACCTCAGCAGCCTCGGCTGGATGCACGTCGCCGACAAGCGTCGCACCGCGTTTGGCGAGCACTTCAAGCCGCTTCTCCGCCTCATTGCCAAATAGCACTCGAACTTCCTCCTCGTCGGAGACACGGTTCATGCCGACGTCAATCACAGTTGCTCCGGGTTTAATGTGATCGCGGCCTATAAAACCAGCACGTCCGATCGCGACTACGAGTAGGTCAGCAGTTCTTGTTACCGCCGCCAGATCGCACGTGCGTGAATGACAGATCGTCACTGTGGCATCTCTTTGCAACAACAACTGCGCCATCGGTCGTCCCACGATCTGACTGCGACCGACCACACAGGCGTTTGCGCCGCGAATCTCGATGCCGTTGTCGTCGAGTAGCTCGATGATGCCGGTGGGAGTACACGGGACGAACACCGGACGCCCAAGCGCCAGCCGGCCGACGTTAACCGGATGAAACCCGTCGACGTCTTTCGCCGGATCGATGGCTTCGATGATTGCCGTTTCATCAATCTGCGGCGGTAATGGCAGTTGCGTCAGAATTCCGTCGATATCGTCGCGCGCGTTTAGTGAACGGATTAAATCGAGCAGCTCGGCGGTAGTGGTCGACTCCGGCAGCGCGTGATGTTCGGAATAAATCCCGACTTCTTCACACGCGCGAATCTTGTTTCTGACGTAAACCGCGGACGCGGGATCTTCGCCGACGCGTACCGCCGCGAGGCCCGGACGAACGTCCTGCTCCTGCACCATTCGGTCGATGGTGTTTTGAACGTCCTGCTTGATGCGCGCGGCTAGTTGAGAACCTTCGAGTTTGATCATATTAGTCACAAGATTTCACGCAAAGACGCAAAGAAAGGCGCTAAGTTTCTTTGCGTCTTTGCGCCTTTGCGTGAAACTGCTTTGTAGCCTCATTATAATCTGAACTATGTCATTCCTGAGAGTGGTCCTTATTTTCGTCTTCCTGAGCGCGGCCGCGCTGCCCGCGTTGGCCCAACCCGAGCGTATCACGACGGCGGTCGACGCGGCGGACTGGCAAACCGCGCGAGCCGAGATTAACAAGCTGCGCTCAACTAATGAGACGCTTTTTCGTGATAAAAACTACGACTATCTCCTCGGACGCATCGCGGAACGTACCGGAGATCTGCCTACGGCCACGGCCAGTTATCAAACAATCGCCGCAAACAACTCCAGGCTTCGAGAATACGCCCTGTGGCGACTCGCTAAATTCGCACGCGCTACGGGCGACCTCGTGCTCGAGCGCGAACGGCTGCAACAACTCATCGCCACAGCGCCTTCCAGCCTGCTTTTCGAAGCCGCGACTTTGCGACTCAGCGAAAGTTTTTTCGAAAGCGGCGATTTCACGGCTGCTGCGAGCAGCGCCAAGCCTTTGACGCTCTCGAAGAACGTCAACATCGCGCGTGAAGGTTCGGCGTTGATGGGTGCGGCTTATACACGTGCCGGGAAGTTGGCCGAAGCGCGCGATGTGTACACAAAGCTCGTAATGCAAATGCCGGATGCGTCCCGTCCTGACGACTTTGCGCTCGAAGCTGTACGGCAACTCGACGCCTTCGACAACAGTTCACCAAACCTCAGTGAAGCCGATCACCTGCTGCGCGCTTCTGTCTATCAGTTCAACCGCGACTTTGCCGGCGCGCGTGTCCATTACCAGGCCGTCATCGACCGTAATCCGGATAGTGTGGCTTTCAACGCAAGGTTCCAGATTGCTCGTGGTTTGTATAACGAGGGCAAATACGAGGAGACTGTCCCAATACTGCAGAAACTCATGGGTACAGCATTTGACATGTCCCCTTCCGGCCCCGGCCGCGACGCAGTTGCATTGCTCGCTTCGACCTACGTTCGCCTGAAACGCTATGACGCAGCGGTCGTGGTCTATAAAGCGCTTATCGATCGTTTTCCGGATAACCCAAATCCCGAACGGGCTTATCTAAACATCATCGATGCGCTACACGAGGCAGGGCAGTATTCGGATGCGCTCAACTGGGTGCAACAAGCGCGCGCTCGCTTCAAGAACGATCTCGGCGGCGCGCTCGCGCTGTTTGCACAACTCCGCATTCACCTCGCCCAGGGAAGCTGGTCCAGTGTGGTACGCGACGCGGATGAGCTGTTGAAGCTTTCGGATCTCGGCGGCACGCGTGTTGGCGGCGGCACCAGCCCCACGGAAGTCAATTTTCTGCGTGCTTACGCGCTCGAACAACTCGGACGGACTGAAGAGGCGATCGCTGGATATCTCTCGATTCCGGACGGGCGAAACGAGTATTACGGCCAGCGAGCGACGCAAAGACTGCTCGCATTAGCCGTAACCGAGAAGTCGCGTGCACTCGTTCGCAATCGTCTCAACGCGTTGCTCGGTGAAAGCAAAACAGCGAGCGCAGCAGGTAACTACGAGGCATCGCGTGCCGCAGCACAAGCAGCGCTCAGGCTTACCGATGACCCTCAGATCCGTAGCGAAGCGCTGAACCAAGTGCAGGCTGCGTACAATGCGTTGCCTGCTTATCGTCTGCCGCAGCGCAACCGGATCTCTTTACAAAAACAACCACCGGCGGGTGATCACGAGGCGCTCGCGGACAATCTGTTGCTGCTCGGGCTGTACGACGAAGCCTTGCCGGAACTAATTGCCGCCCGTGGTGCAAACAAAAGTCCGGATGAGGATTACACGATCGCGCTACTCTCGTTACGCGCCGGTATTCCGAATCGCGCTGTGCGTTTCGCGGAGCAAATCTGGAAGCCAGTCCCGGCCGATTATCTGATCGAGCTCGCGCCGCGTGAGCTGGTCGAGTTGCTGTACCCGGCGCCGTTTCGCGATTCTCTTTTGCAAAATGGCAATGCAGCAGTCGATCCGAGATTTGTGCTCTCGATCGCGCGGCAGGAGTCACGCTTTCAGGCGGATGCAAAGTCCGTCGCTGCAGCCCGTGGCATGATGCAGTTCATTGCGTCAACTGCAAACGACATCGCCGCACAATTGAAAATAGAAAAGTTTCAGCAGGACGATCTCTACAATCCTGACACTTCGATTCGTTTCGGCTCGCAGTATCTCGCCAACCTGTTTCAGCAGTTTCCCAATCAGCCGCAGGCCGTCGCGGGTTCTTACAACGGCGGCGCTGATAATCTTGCCCGTTGGATCGCTCGTGCGCGCGCGAACGAAGCCGATCGTTACGTGGGCGAAATCGGCTTCTCGCAAACCAAAGACTACGTTTTCAAGGTGCTTGCGAATTTCTGGAACTATCAACGACTCTACGACGCGAAACTCCAGCCACAAAAGGCTCAAAAATGAGGCCACAAAAAGGCACAAAAGGCACTAAAACAAAGAAAGCGCTTTTCTGCTTTTTGTGCCTTTTTGTGGCCTGCTTTAGCTCGTCGTGCCGGCGCAGCAACGAAAGACGTTTTGAATTGACAGGCAAGATCGTAGCGGTCGAGCCGGACAAGCATCAGGTGACAGTTTCGCACGAAGACATCAAAGGCTACATGCCGGGCATGACGATGCCATTCACAGTGCGCGATCAGATAAATCTAAAGGAGCTGTCTCCCAACGATAAACTCACCGCGACCCTCGTGGTCAATGGTTCTCACACCTGGCTGGAAGATCTGATCGTCACGCACGTCAGTAACGGCTCGGCGCCGCCCATCGCCCTCCTCGCGAGCGAAGGTGATGAAGTCCCGAATTTTACGCTCCGCAATCAGAGCAATCGTGAGATCCACATCCGCGACTACCGCGGCAAAGCGTTGCTGCTGACGTTTATCTACACGCGTTGCCCCGTGCCTGACTACTGCACGCTTATGTCCAATAACTTCGCGCAGATCGATCGTGCGTTGGGCCAGGATCCCGAGCTCTACGAAAAGACGCACCTGCTCAGCATCAGCATCGATCCCGGTTACGACACGCCTGAAGTGTTAAAGAGTTACGGCGCTGCGCATACGGAGCGTTATGAGAAAGAGACTTTTGCGCACTGGGAATTTGCCGGCGGCACGAGCGAGCAAGCGAAGAAGATCGCGGAGTATTTTGGTCTAACTTATTTCCCTGACAAGGACCAGATCATCCACGCCTTAAGAACTGTGATCGTGAGTCCGGAAGGAAAGGTCGTAAAGATTTACAGCGGGAACGACTGGAAACCCGAGGAAGTTGTCGAGGAAATTCGCCACGGATTAACGCAGAAGAACGCGGATTAATCCGTGTTCATCCGTTTAATCCGTGGCTAAATTCCCTTGAGCTTCTTGATCTCTTCGGTGAGTACGGGTACTGCTTCGAAAAGATCTCCGACGATACCGTAGTCTGCGATGTCGAAGATGGGCGCTTCGGCATCTTTATTGATTGCCACGATCGTGCCTGAGTTCTTCATGCCGACGAGGTGCTGGATCGCGCCCGAGATACCGAGGGCGACGTAAAGCTTTGGCGCGACTGTCTGTCCCGACGATCCGATCTGACGATCGATCGGCAGCCACTCGGCGTCGCAGATCGGACGCGAGGCAGCGAGATCACCACCTAAAACTTCCGCCAGCTTCTCCGCCAGCACGAGATTGTCTTTGCTCTTGATGCCACGTCCGACAGCAACAATCACTTCCGCCTTCGTGAGATCCACCGCCTGCTTCGCTTCCTGGAACGGCGCTTCCGGCTTCATTCGCACTTCGCCAACGTCAACGTTCACGTTTTCCACGGTGGCGCCGCCGCCCTTCGTCGCCTGATCGGGACGATAGGCGCCAGTCTGAAACGTCGCGAACACGGGGGCTTCACCATCGGAAACCACATCCGCGTCGAGCTTGCCGAGAAAGATGCGTCGCGTGAATGCGATCTTGCCGCCGTCAGCTTTAGCGCGAATGCAGTCGCTGATCAGCGACTTACTAAAACGCGCCGCGAGCTTCGGTGCAAAGTCACGCACTTGATAGGTATGAGTTAAGAAAACGAAGTTTGGATCGACCTGCTTGACTACCTGCTCCATGCCGTCGGCGTAAGCATCAGGCGTATAGTCCGCGAGCTTCGGATTCGTCGCCGCGATCACTTTCGCAACGTCATAACCCGCAATCTCCTGGGCCAACCCAGACACGTCGCCGCCAAGCACAACCGCACTCACGCTCTGTTGCAACTGCGACCCCAACGCCTGCGCCGCCGCAATCGCCTCAACCGAACTGCGGTTCGCAACCCCACCTTTATGTTCTATGAAAACCAGTATTCCGTTGCTCATCTGTATTAAAAGACCCGTGCTTCGACATGTAATTTCTGCGCCAACTCTGCCGCTCCCGCTTTCGCGTCACCATTCCCGAGCATCTGTGTTTGCTTCGTCTTCTGCGGCAGGTAGATCTTCTCGACGCGCTGGTGCGACGGCCGGCCAACAATGTCCGCCGCAGGCGTCACTTCCTTTATCTCTTTCTTCTTTGCCGCCATGATGCCCTTCAACGTCGCGTAGCGAATCTGGCTGATACCCGATTGAATGGTGAGCAGGGCAGGCAGCGGCATTTCATACCACTGGTACCAACCGCCCTCGAGCTCTCGCTTCACGCGCAGCTTGTCCGCGGCAGCGTCGAGTTCGATCACGATCGTCGCGTGCGGCAAACCCAGCAACTCAGCCATGATCACGCCCGTTTGACCGTAGCCATAATCGTCTGACTGCAACCCGGTCATGATCAGATCAGGTTTCTCATCGCGAATCGCGTCAGCAAGCACACTCGCAGCCGCATACGGTGTCAGATGCGTGAGATTGTCGCCAACTACGTGAATGGCCCGATCCGCACCCCGCGCAAGTGCGTCTTTGATCACACTCTTCACGCGCTGTGGTCCCATCGAACAAACAACTACTTCGCCGCCCAGCTTCTCGCGTACGCGCAAAGCTTCTTCGAGCGCATACCCGTCTGACTCGCTGACCTCGAAGGAGAGATCGCCCTCCTCAATCCAGGTCGCGTCTTTATTAATCCGCAGGATCGCATCCTTGTTTGCGACCTGCTTCATCATCACAATGATCTTCATTAATCTTCGTACCTCTTGAACAACAACGCCGCGTTCGTGCCTCCGAACCCGAAGCTGTTTGAAAGCACGTAATCGACTCTTGCTTCGCGAGGTTCATTAGGAACGTAATCGAGGTCACAATCCGGATCGGGATTCACGTAGTTGATCGTCGGCGGTATGACGTTGCGGTGCAGCGTCAACACACTGAACACACTCTCAATACCGCCGGCCGCGCCGAGCAGATGACCCGTCATTGACTTGGTTGAACTAACGGCAAGCTTGTAAGCGTGCTCACCAAAAGTCTTCTTGATCGCGAGCGTCTCAAACTTGTCGTTGTAGGGTGTCGAGGTTCCGTGAGCGTTGATGTAGCCGACTTGTTCCGGGTTGACGCCAGCGTCTTTAAGGGCTCGCTGCATCACGCGCCGCGCGCCCGAACCGGTTTCGTCGGGCATCGTCAGATGAAACGCATCGGCACAGGCGCCATAGCCAACGAGTTCGGCGTAGATCTTCGCGCCTCGCTTCTTCGCGTGCTCAAGCTCCTCGAGAATCAGGATCCCCGCACCTTCGCCGATCACAAAACCGTCGCGATCTCGTTCAAACGGACGCGACGCGTGTTGCGGATCGTCGTTGTTCGTCGAGAGTGCGCGCATCGCCGAAAAACCAGCGACGGCCATCGGCGTGATGGCCGACTCCGCGCCGCCGCAGATCATCAGGTCCGCGTCGCCGCGTTGAATGATCTTGAAACTGTCGCCAATCGCGTGCGCGCCGGCGGAACAGGCGGTCGCTGTGGCTGAGTTTGGCCCTTTGGCTCCGAAACGAATCGAGACCTGACCGGCAGCGAGATTCACGATCGCCGAGACGATAAAGAACGGCGAGACGCGATCTGGTCCATCGTCCAGCAATTTCGAGTGCTCGCGTTCGATGGCCCAGAAGTCGCCGATGCCGCTGCTGATGTATGTGCCGGCGTTTTCCGCGATATCGTCCTGAAACTTCCCTTCCGGCGACATTTGCATACCGCTATCGGCGACTGCCTCGATCGACGCGGCAATCGCGTAATGAATAAAGGCGCCCATCTTGCGCGCCTCTTTCTTAGCGATGAATGTCAGCGGGTCGAAGTTCTTTACTTCGCAGGCAAACCTGACGGAGAACCGCTCTGCATCAAACTTCTTGATGTAGTCAGCGCCACTGCGACCGCTCATCAACGCGGTCCACGTGTCTTCGACAGTGTTGCCAACAGGTGTGACGAGGCCGAGGCCCGTAACTACGACACGTCGTGTCAAATTAGAACTCCTTGAAAATCATCTCTGCGATCTCTGTGTATCTCCGCGTCCTCTGCGTTTAGAAAAACCATTTAACGCAGAGATCGCAGAGATACGCAGAGGCCGCAAAGACAGCTCATCACTATTTCTTGTGCTGATCGATATAGTTATACGCGTCGCGTACACTCTGAATCTTCTCAGCGTCTTCATCGGGAATCTCAATGCCAAACTCCTCTTCAAAACGCATCACGAGTTCGACCGTGTCCAGCGAGTCGGCGCCGAGGTCGTCGATGAATCTCGCATTCGGCGTGACCTCATTTTCATCGACACCTAGCTCATCGACGATAATCTGTTTAACCTTGTTCTCGATCTCTTGATCGGGCATCGTGTTTGCTCCTCTTGTGAGTTATTAAATTACGTCCTCAACGTTCAGTGTCTTCACGTCGCGACTGATTTGACGCATCAGACCTGATAAAACTTTTCCCGGGCCGACTTCGACAAAAGTATCGACGCCTTGCTCGATGAGCAACTGCATCGACTCGACCCAGCGCACCGGCGCCGACACCTGTCGCACGAGTGCATCGCGCAACTCTTGCGGCGCCGTGGTCGGGCGCGCATCGACATTCGTCACCACCGGCATAGCCGGGTTATTAAACTCGAGCCGCTCGAGATCATGAGCCAGCCTGTCCTGGGCCGGCTTCATGAGCGCACAATGGAAAGGCGCGCTCACTTTTAACTTAATCACACGCTTCGCGACACCACTCAGCAGTTCGACTGCGCGATCCACAGCTTCAGTATTGCCTGCGATTACCGTCTGGCTCGGCGAGTTGAAATTCGCCACCGAACAAACCTGATCGCCCCTTGCCTCAGCGCAGATGCGTTCAATATCGCTCAACTCACCACCAATGACTGCCGCCATCGCGCCGGTACCGACCGACACCGCTTCCTGCATGTAGTGTCCACGTGCGCGTACAGTCCTGACTGCGTCAGATAAACTCAAAACACCGGCTGCCACAAGCGCCGAGTATTCACCCAAACTATGTCCCGCGACAAATGCCGGCGCACTGGTTCCCGCTTCGCTCAACGCGCGGAACGCGGCTACTGAGACCGTCAAAATCGCGGGCTGCGTGTTCTCCGTTAACTGTAGATCCTCAGCCGGACCTTCGAAACAGAGTCGCGAAATCGCGAAGCCTAGCGCGTCATCAGCTTCTTCAAAGACCTGCCGCGCGACCGCAAACTTTTCCGCTAGATCCTTTCCCATGCCAGGAGCTTGCGAACCCTGGCCGGGAAAAACGGTCGCCGTCACCATCGCATCAATACCGCGCCCCACGTTACGCCACCACCAAACGAAGCCATCAATACTAAATCGCCTTCCTTGATCCGTCCGGCCTCCACACACTCATCGAGCGCGATCGGTATCGATGCCGAAGAAGTGTTCCCATGTACCGCGATGTTTGAATAGACGCGCTCCATATCGACATTCAAACGATCCGCAACCGCTTCCGTGATGCGTTGGTTGGCCTGATGCGGAATGAAAAGACTGATATCGTCAGACTTCACACCCGCGCGCTGCAAAACATCGCGCGAAACCTCAGCCATCGAACGAACGGCAACCTTGAATAGTTCGTTGCCTTTCATCTTGAAGTAGTGATCACCCGCCGCGAGTGTGTCTGCCGTCGGTTTTCTGCGAGTGCCGCCACCGGGCGAGAAAAGTTGTTCTTCGTAACGACCGTCAGACTTGATCTTCGATGCCAGAATCCCGCGATTGCCTTCAACCGGTCCTAAAACCGCCGCACCCGCGCCATCTCCAAACAACACACACGTCTGTCGATCAGTGTAGTCGACGTACTGCGTCAAAATCTCTGCGCCGACAACAACTGCATGACGCACTTGTCCGGTCCGAATCATCGAATCGGCGAGGGACACTCCGTAAAGGAAACCGGAACACGCAGCCACGATATCCATGGCCGCAGCGTTGTGTGCGCCGAGTTCCGCCTGCACGATACAACCGGTCGAGGGCAGTATCTGATCGGGCGTAACTGTCGCACAAAGAAGTAGATCGATGTCGGTAGGATCTAAACGAGCGCGCTCGATTGCCTGTCGCGCAGCACGCACGGCAAACAGCGACGTGTATTCATCAGGCGCCGCTTTGCGCCGTTGCTTGATCCCGGTGCGCGTCGTGATCCAATCGTCGGAGGTCTCGACTATCTTCGCGAGATCCTCATTCGTCAGAATGCCTTCCGGGTATGAATGACCAGTACCCAGGATTCCAGCACGTTGATTCACCATCAATTCCTCAGATTACTACATTAATCCACAGATTACACAGACACACGCAGATTGCCCCCCGTATGGATCTGTGTAATCTGTGGATTATTGATTCCCTCTTCGATTCTCTCGGCTGTTCGATGTTCGGAAAACTCTTTCACACTCCGGATCGCGTTGCGAATCGCACGCGCATTCGAACGCCCATGACCGATAACAACGATGCGGCTCACACCCAACAACGGCGCGCCACCATATTCCGTGTAGTCGAGTCGCTTCTTGATACTTCGAAACGCCGGCTTCGCCAGCATCGCGCCCGCTTTCGTCACTGCCGTTGCCATCAACTCGCGCTTCAACATCGACAGCATCGCCTCAGTCAATCCTTCCGACAGTTTCAACATCACGTTGCCGGTGAAACCATCGGTCACGATCACATCAACCATTCCCGAGAACACGTCGCGGCCTTCGACGTTGCCGACGAAGTTGATATTGCTCAACTGCCGCAAGAGGGGAAACGCCTCTTTAGTCAATTCGTTTCCCTTCGCTTCTTCCTCGCCGATACTCATCAGTCCGACAGAAGGCTTAACCGTGCCGAGCACCGAACGCGAATAAGCATCACCCATAATTGCAAACTGGGCCAGATGAAGCGGTTTGCACTCTGAGTTTGCTCCGACATCCAGCAACAACGTCGGTTTGGCCGCCTTGGTCGGAATCATAGCCGCGAGCGCGGGTCGATCGACGCCCGGAAGCGTACCGATAACCATCTTTGCAGTCGCCATGGCCGCTCCGGTATTTCCCGCCGACACAAAACCATCGGCACGTCCGTCCATCACCAGCTTCGTGCCGATTCTCAAAGAACTCTTCTTCTTCCGTCTCACGGAAGTGGCGACCGGATCATCCATCGCGATGACTTCAGCCGCTTCAACGAATTCAATGCCGCGATCGCCGTCGCCACGCCAGCCGCAGCGTCGCAGTTCCGGCTCAACTTTGTGGGCCTGGCCAACCAGAATAACGCCCACGTTGAAATCACGCGTCGCAGCAAGTGCGCCATCAATTTCTACGTTGGGCGCGTGGTCACTTCCCATTGCATCGAGAACGACCTTGCCCGTCAATTGGGGCTGATGCTGCGACTGACTTCGCACAAACTCACTTTAGCTTTGTTCTACTTGCACCACTTCGCGACCTTTGTAGTAGCCGCATTTGGGGCAAACGCGGTGTGGCATGCGGGGCTCACGACAATTGGGACACAATGTCGTTTGGGGAATGCGCAAAGCATCGTGTGCGCGCCGTTTGTCGCGACGAGCTTTGGAATGTCGTCGTTTAGGATTTGGCATAATTACTCCGTTTTAAGTCCGCCACAAAAAGGCACAAAAGGCTCAAAGAAAACCGTTTGTGCTTTTTGTGCCTCTTTGTGGCTATTTTAAGTTCTTGAGAGCCGCCCAACGCGGATCGATCTCTTTCGTCTCGCAATTGCACTCGCCCGTGTTTCTATCAACGCCGCACTCGGGGCATATGCCTTTGCAATCCTCGCGACAAAGCATGCGAGTCGGTACAGCCAGCAAAATCTGCTCTTTCACGATCTCGTCAACGTCGAGCGCTTCACCGTCAAAGACTGCAATCGACATTTCGGCTTCCGTTAGTTCGGCTACCGCAGTCGATTCATACTCCGAACCGGTTATGTACTCGAGTTCGAAGTCGGCGCTGACCGGCAGCTCGATCGGTTTCAAACAGCGATCACACTCGACCTGCGCTCGTGTATCGAAGTGTCCGTTGACAAAGACCTCGTTTCCGGACAGCCGCACTTTCCCGTTTACTGTAGCGGGCGCGGTCAGCTTTACGCGCTCATCGACCGGATTCAGTTCTTCAGGGTTATAAACGTGAGCGAAATCGCCCTTACTACCCTCCAGGTTCTCCAGTTCAATCCGCATACCGCACAAAAAGCGGCCATTATAGGCGATTACAGCCCGTTCGTAAAATCTGTGGCCAAAGCGTCTTCCCGCAATGCTTCGGCGAGGCGCTTATCCGCACCCGTCATTAACCGCAGGGCTCCCGATTTTGGCGCTTGAAAGAGGCTTCCATTTTTACGTCCGGCTTTCTCTAAGGCTTGCCGTGCCAGTTCTTTACGTCCGGTTCGTTCATAAGCCTGTGCAAGCAACGAGAACGCCTCGGCATAGCTGCCGTCCATCTCGGTCGCCTTCCGCAAGTGCCGCACAGCGAGCGCGTCGCGATTCAACTCATAGTACAGACAGCCGAGTACATAATGCGCCTCTGCAGAAGGTCGCACTGTCAAAGCTCTTTTGAACTCGCCGAGCGCGCGGCGCCACTTTTTCTCCGCGACAAACACCCAGCCAAGACCGTAGTGACCGGCGAATGACGAGGCGCCGTGTGCGGTCGCATTACTCAGCAGATCTTTTGCGAGCGCGACCTCGCCATCGTCCGCACACGTTAGACCAAGCAATAACGAGATCCGCAGATCGTCTGGCATGGCAGCGTGCGCTTTCGCGAGATACGCGCGGGCTTGTTTCGTCTTGCCGCGACGGAAAAAGTGTTCGCCGATAAAGAGGTTCAGCGGTGCGTTTTCTTCAGCGAGTTCGGCGGCGCGCTGGAGCTTATTGATGCCCTGCGGGATCTGTTTGTCTTCGATCAGCACGAAACCCTCATTAACGAGTTGTTCGAAGACTTGCTTGTCCGGCATTTTCGCGACCGCGAGGATACGCATGCGCAACTCGTCGCGGTGCACGTTCTCTTCCTGCTCGATTGTGTCTCGCTGGCAACGCTCGCTCCACATTCGTTCGAGACGCTCGGTTTCGACGACACCGTCTTCAGTAAGTAGACCAACCAGAGCTCGAATCAATGAGCGATCGAAGTATGCGTTCTGTGCGTAGCGCAAGAGTAGATCGAGGCTACGCTCGAGACGTTCGGCGAGGCGCGCGACTCTGGTTTCAGCGGCCGAGATACGTTCGAGAAGATGTTCGTCGGTGGAAAGACTTGTTGGTCCAGCTTCGAAGCGTGCGGCGCTTGGTTCCACAACGATCATCAAGCGCGTGCCGCAGCGAGCGCAGAACTCCTGGCCCAATGGATTGGCTGCCAAACACTTTTGACAGTAATGCGAGATGTTGGGGCGCATTTCGGAAATAACCTAGTATTCGTAAAATCCGCGACCGCTTTTTCGACCCAGCCAGCCGGCGTCGACATAGCGCTTGAGCAGCGGGCAGGGGCGGTATTTCGGGTCTCCGAGCCCCTCATATAACACATTCATGATGGCCAGGCATACATCCAGACCGATGAAGTCCGCGAGTGTAAGCGGGCCCATCGGATGATTCATGCCGAGCTTCATGATGCCGTCGATACTTTCGCGACTCGCCACACCTTCATACAGCGCGAACACTGCTTCGTTGATCATCGGCATCAAAACGCGATTCGAGACGAAGCCGGGCGAGTCCTGGCAATCGAGTGCGACTTTGCCCATCTGTTCCGAGAGCGTTCGCACTCGTTCGTAAGTCTCATCGGAAGTCGCCATGCCGCGAATCACTTCCACGAGTTTCATCACCGGCACGGGGTTCATGAAGTGCATGCCGATGACTTTGTCCGCTCGTTTCGTGGCCGCAGCGAGTTTCGTGATCGAAATTGATGACGTGTTGGAAGCGAGGATTGCGTGCGGCGGTGTGATCTCGTCGAGCATTTTCAAGACCTGTGTTTTAGTTCCCAGATCTTCTATTACTGCCTCAATGGCAAATTCCACTTCCCTGAACGCCGCGAAATCAGTAGTAGTCCTGATCCGTTTGACGATAGCTTGTTTGCCGGGCAAATCAAGACGTTCCTTATCAACATCGCGTTGCAAGCTCTTATCAATCGCGCCCATTCCGCGATCGAGAAACTCTTCGCGCACGTCGTGCATGATCACGTCGTAACCTGCACGCGCGGCAACCTGGGCGATACCGTTGCCCATCGTCCCCGCACCCACAACTCCGATTAGAAGATTCTCGTTGCTCATCAAATTTTTATCCACAGATGGATTTCCTATCGTTCGATCGCCATCGCAACCGCATTTCCGCCGCCGAGACACAGCGCCACGATTCCTCTGCGCGCGTCACGTCGTTTCAGTTCGTACAGTATCGTCGTCAACAGACGCGATCCTGACTGTCCGATCGCATGGCCCAACGCCACTGCGCCGCCATTCACATTCACCTTCTCCGGATCGAGTTCGAGCTCGCGTGTCACCGCAACTGCCGCAACCGAAAAAGCCTCATTCAACTCAATCAGATCGACTTCACTCGGCGACCAACCAGTCTTCTTGAACAACTTACGCACGGCTTCAACCGGCGCCATCATCACGAGTCGCGGCTCAACACCGGCAGTCGCCTGCGCAACGATTCGCCCCATCGGCTCGACACCGAGTTCGCGTGCGCGTCGCAGCGATGTTACTACGACTGCCGACGCTCCATCATTAACACCGGGCGCGTTGCCCGCCGTGACTGTGCCTTCCGTCTTGAACGCGGGCTTCAGTTTCCCGAGCACTTCAGTCGACGTATCTTCACGCACCGTCTCGTCAGTATCAAAGACAAGTATCTGTCCTTTCTTCTGCGGGATCTCAACGGCCACGATCTCATCTTTAAACTTCCCCGCTTTGATCGCCGCCGCTGCTTTGCGATGCGAGTTGACCGCAAACTCATCCTGCTCAGCTCGACTGACCTTGTACTCATCCGCGACGACCTCACCCGTGCAGCCCATGTGGTAATTTTCAAACGCACACCACAGCCCGTCGTTAATCATAGAATCGACTAGTTCACCATTTCCGAGTCGATAACCTTCGCGCGCTTTTGGTATCAGATACGGCGCGTTGCTCATCGACTCCATGCCGCCCGCAACAACGATGTCAGTGTCACCGAGTTGAACTCCCTGCGCCGCCATCATCACGGCTTTCAAACCCGAGCCACACACCTTATTTACAGTCACAGCAGAAACAGTCGACGGCAGCCCTCCATTCAGTGCCGCCTGGCGCGCCGGGTTCTGTCCCAGTCCGGCCTGTATCACACATCCCATGATCACTTCGTCGACATCTTCAGGCTTCACGCCCGCGCGCTTCACACTCTCGCGCACAACTATCGCGCCCAACTGAGGCGCCGTAAAATTCTTCAACGATCCCAAAAACTTTCCCACCGGCGTGCGCGCCGCGCTGATAATTACTGCTTCGTTCAATTCCGGCATTTCCGAACTCCCTTATGTTAGACTTGGCCCGATCTTAGACTTTATTTCGTTATTCATAAAGCATGCAGGCACTCATTCTTGCAGGTGGCAAAGGCACGCGCCTTCGCCCATTAACAGTTTACACTCCTAAACCGATCGTTCCGATCTGTAACCGGCCGTTTCTCCTTTATCAGATCGACACGCTGCGACGGGCCGGTATCACCGACATCACTCTCTCGTTATCCTATCAGCCAAATAAGATTGAGCAACTGCTCGGCGACGGATCAGATTACGGTGTGAAGTTGAAGTACACCGTCGAGCCGCAACCGATGGGAACTGCGGGCGCTTACAAGTTTGCGGAAGATCTCATTCGCGAACCGACAGTTGTTTTCAACGGCGACATTCTCACGGATCTCGATCTCAAAGCCGTCATACGCGAACACAACGAACGCAAAGCGACCGCGACGATCGTGTTGACGCCGGTCGAAAACCCGGAGAGTTATGGCCTCGTTGAAACCGAAAAGGACGGGCGCATTCGCCGCTTTCTCGAAAAGCCAAAAGCCGAAGAGATCACGTGCAACACGATCAACGCGGGCACGTACATTCTCGAACCGAAGGTGCTCGACTTCCTGCCTGCCGGTGAAAACTATTCTTTCGAGTATGGGCTGTTTCCGGATCTCCTGACGCGTGGCGAACCGTTCTACGCGCACGTTCCGCCACGTACTTACTGGATCGATATCGGCACGCCTGAACGCTACTTGCAGGTGCACGCGGATCTGCTCGCGAACCGTGTCTCGCGTTTTCATATCAAGGAACGTCGCGGGCAGTTTGATGCAGCGACAGTCTCGGAGATTGATGACGTTTCAATGATCGGCGACGACTGTCACATCAAACCGGGCGCGCAGATTATCAATTCGGTATTGGGCCAGGGATGTTTCGTTGAAGAGCGTGCGCGAGTCGAGAACTGCGTGATCTGGCCACACACGCGCATCGGCACCACCGCGCAGTTGAACGGCGCGATCGCTGGTCGTGGTTGTCACATTGGTCGTTCGGCAGTCGTTCGACCAGGAACAGTGCTCGGTGACAAGAGTTCGTTGACCGACTACACACTTACTTAATGTGAGGAAGTGGTTTCACACAAAGGCACAAAGGTTACACGAAGACGCAAAGAGAAGCGCCTCTCTCTGTGTCTTTGTGTAACCTTTGCGCCTTTGCGTGAAACAACTGCTTGAGATGGAGACACGATAGTGAACTGGGACGTCTTTCGAGCATACGACATTCGCGGAGTTTATCCCGACGACATCAATGAAGAAGACTACTACCGAATCGCGAAAGGCTACGTTTACTTATTCAACCCGAAGACGGTGGTGGTCGGGATGGACGCACGCGAGTCGTCACCGTCTTTGAAGGCGAGTTTGATTCGAGGCTTCCTCGATGCCGGCGTTGACGTCGTCGATATCGGTCAGATCACGACTGACATGCTCTACTTCACAGCGGGCGCGTTTCCCTACTCCGGCGGTATCGTCGTTTCTGCGTCTCACAATCCGAAGCAATACAACGGCATGAAGATGGTAAAGGAGAAAGCAGCGGCGATCTCTTCCGATACTGGCCTGTTCGACATTCGCGACGCTTTGAAAGCAGGCAAAGATGCCGCAGTCACCTCAGACAAGAAAGGGACGTGCACCGAGCGCGACATACTCAACGACTATCTCGCGCACGTGTTGAATTTCATCGATCGGGATTCGATTAAGAAGTTTACCTTCGTAGGCAACGCGAACTTTGGTTATGTTTGCCGGCCCGCAGCGAGACTCGTGCAGGAGTTGGGATTAAATCTTATACCTTTGAACTTCGAGCCCGACGGTACTTTTCCAAAAGGCCCGCCCGATCCGATGTTGCCAGGCAATCGCACCGAAACTGAAGAACTCATCAGAGAAAAAGGCGCGACGTTTGGCGTGGCCTGGGATGCAGACGCTGATCGTGCGATGTTCTTCGACGAAAAGGGAGACTACATCTCCGGCGTCTACATAACCGCGATGCTTGCTGACATTCTTTTGACGAAGCACGGCAGCGATAACGCGATCATCTTCGACCCGCGCGTCATCTGGCCCGTGCAGGACGCAGTAAGACGAAAAGGCGGCCGGCCAATCATCTCCAAAGGTGGTCACGCGTTCATGAAGGATCGTATGCGACGCGAGAACGCGCTCTTCGCCGGGGAGTTGAGTGGGCATTATTACTTCCGCGACAATTTCTATGCGGACAATGGTGTCATTCCGTTCCTGCTGGTGCTGGAACATCTCTCGAAGGAGAACATGCCGTTTTCAGAGATTATGAAGGCGTACACCGCCGGTCACTACATGTCCGGAGAACTCAACTACCACGTGAAGGACATCAAGTCAGTGATCAGCGAGGTGCAGGAAAAGTTTCATGGCGAGGGTGAGGAAGATTTTACCGACGGGTATTCACTCGAGACTGCCGAGTGGCGCTTCAACATCCGCGGCTCCAACACCGAACCACTGCTGCGTCTCAACCTCGAAGCGCGGAAGGAACCACTGGTTGAGCAGATGAAGAAAGAGATCGAAGCCATCATCGACACTGAAAAGGAATAAAGACATTTCACGCAAAGGCACAAAGGAAGACGCAAAGCCGCAAAGAAATCCGCGCCTTTGCGTCTTCCTTTGCGCCTTTGCGTGAAACTGCTTTCTGTTATGCCTGAGTTACCAGAAGTCGAACACGTCGTCAGAGCCTTATCCGCGGTCGTTGTCGGGCGACGGATCGTTGCTGCCGAACTGAATCTCAAACGCATCGCTCCCGGCGTGTCGCGCCCGGGTTTCGATCGTCAACTACGCAACTCACTCATCACCGAAGTCGGGCGGCGCGGCAAGTACATCCTCTTCAAACTCGAGTCGGGACAGGTACTCGCGACACACCTGCGCATGACCGGGAAGTTCGTCGCACTGACAGTCGATCAAACTCTCCCACCTTACGCACACGTCATCTTCTATCTCGACGATGAGCGCCGGCTTGTCTTTTGTGACATGCGACAGTTCGGGCGGATGCGCCTATTTACCAAGCCGCCGAAAGAGTTAACCACACTGGCTCCCGAACCTCTGTCTGATGAGTTCACCGAAGACTATTTCATCGAAACGCTTTCACGCTCGCGCCGTCCGTTGAAACATCTGCTCCTGGACCAGACACGCGTACTCGGTCTCGGAAACATCTACGCCGTCGAAGCACTCTTTCTGGCCGGCGTGAATCCGATGAAGGCGGCGAACAGGTTGTCGAAGCCGCGCGCGCGGAAGTTGTACCAGGCGATTCGTGACACGTTGCAGGAAGCCATCGATGCCGGTTCGACTTTACGAATCGATCTGGCTGATGGAAACGGTAGTTACCTCGGAACACCGGAGCGCTTCTGGCGTGTTTACGAACGCGCCGGCGAGCCTTGCGTCAGGTGCGGAACGAAGATCAGACGCGTGGTCCAGGGCGGCCGCTCGACGTATTACTGTCCCAAATGCCAGAGCCGCTGAGTAACAATTTATGTTACCCAACGCCTAACAGTTTGCGGCACCTTGCCCCTTATTGCTCGTCGTCTTTTCCGGAATAAGGAAAGTCGTCAGCCAGCACGGCTCGCATCTTTACGTGACCGTAAAGCACTTCCAGATAACACAAAAACCTGTGCAACAACGGCTTTGGATCGAGGTTGTTCTCAACTGCCGTAATCACTTCGAGCGCGAGGCTCTCGTAGCCGCGCCAGTCTTTGTACATCAAATACTGCATACTGCCGTCGCGAAACTCCAGTATTCGCGCGGTCACGGAGCGCAGCACGTCGGGGTCGCCATTCGCCTGGGCCAACCGCACGAACCGCATCAGCGACGACAGGTCCTTACAAAGAATCAGCGACTGTTGGAGCCGGAGTTCGACGTCGTTAAAGAGCTTGGAAGCGTCGAGACCTGGGCTGAAGACCTGCAAGAGCGTGATAGTCGATTGCTGGAAGCAATTCGTCAATAAACCGTGTGCGTGCATGATCTTACCGTACACAATGGGGATCGACTGCTCGGTCACGCCACGGACCAATTCGCGTTCGAAGATGCGGCGCAAATCGTGAGTGATGCCGTAAGAGATGCCGTCTAAAACCTCGTGCAATCTCTCGTGCCGTCCGGCGACAGCGCTGGCTTTCGTATCGACGTAATCAGTCAGTGAACGGGCTTCGAATTCGAGGACTTCGAGAAGAGAAAGGCTTTCGAGAAGTGTGTCGAGCTTTTGCAGATTGTTCTCGATGCGCGCGAGCCAATCGAAGAAACGCAGCATCTCGGTGAGGATAGTTTGTGAGATTTCATGCAACTGCGGATCGAGGATCTGCTGGAGAACTAAGTCGATTTCGTGGAGAAGATTGGCCTGAACCTCTCGCTGGATCTCGGTCTGCGGATCAGCGGGAAGCGTATCGGTCAGTAAAGGCAGCTGAGGATCAGGTTCGTGATAAATGTATGCGAGGGATGCGGCCATGGGGGAACCTCCACCCCTCACGGCGGCAAGCCCTGTGCCAGCCTTTCACGCTAAGACGCAAAGGTTCCACAAAGGCGCTGGAGAAGGGGTTGTTTTCTTTGCGTCTTTGCAGAAACTTTGCGCCTTTGCGTGAAACCCTTCTTATAAATTCTCAACGATAAAGTCGAGCATCATCTGCCGCATGTGCTTCAGCAGCAGCGGATCGTTTACACCGTGCCGCGACTTCGGATACAGCATCAACTGAAACTGCTTCCCTGCCTTCTGCAACTCATAAACAAACTGCATCGTGTTCTGCATGTGAACGTTGTCGTCGATTGATCCGTGGATCAACAACAACTTCCCGTGCAGGTTCTTCGCGGCGTTCGTGGGAGAGCTCTTTTTGTAGCCTTCGGGATTGTTTTGCGGCGTCTGCATGTAGCGCTCGGTGTAGATGCTGTCGTAGTCGCGCCAGTCAGCCACTGTGCCGCCCGCGATGCCGATCTTGAACGACTGGCTGTGTGTCAACGCATAGCTCGTCATGAAGCCACCGTAACTCCAGCCCCACATCCCGATTCGCGAACCATCGACGTAAGGCTGGCTCTTCAACCACGTCAGACCATCTTCAAGGTCGCGCAGCTCGAGCTCGCCGAAGTTCTTGTACACGGGCCACGTCGACTCCAATCCCTTGCCGCTCGCAGTGCGATTGTCGCAGACCCAGATGATGTAACCCTTCTGGGCCAGCAACTGGTGAAACATGTACGTTTGCGATCCCCAGCTATTACGCACTTGTGGCGCATGTGGTCCACTGTACGTAAAACTCATCACCGGATACTTCTTGCGCGCGTCAAAATCGGGCGGCTTGATCATCATCGCTTCCATCACGAAGCCGTCACGCGTTTTGACTTGCAGCAACTCCGCCGCGCCGAGTTTGTACTGCTTGAGCGCGTCAACCTTATTCTCACTGATCACACGCACGAGTTTTCCCGCCGCGTCGTACAAGCGGACCTGTGAAGGCGTGTTGAGATCACTCCAGAAGTCAATGAAGTAGTTGTGTGCCGGACTCACATCGACACGATGCGAACCCTCGGTCATCGTCAGACGAGTAAGACCACTGCCATCGAGCTTGATGCGATAGCCGTTTGGCGCGATATGACTGTGCTCGGTGGCTGTGAAATAAATGAAACCATTCTTTTCATCCACGCCTTCAATCGAACGCACTTCCCACTTACCCTCCGTGATCTGTCGCAGGAGTTTGCCGTCGGCCGAATAGTGGTAAAGGTGTTCCCACCCATCGCGCTCGCTGGCCCATATGAACGATCCGTCTTTCAGCCAGATTGGTTCCTCATTAATCCCTACCCACGCTTTCGACGTCTCGTGAATGACGTTCGTAGACTTGCCATCCTTCGCATCGGCATAATTCACATCTAAAAACGTCTGTTCGCGATTCTGCGCCTGGTAAACCACCTTCTTACCGTCCGGACTCCACGCAACGCGCGAGATCAACAGATCAGCAGGTTGATATTTGAATGTGTCGACCCAGCGAATGTCTCCACCCGCAGCACTGACAACGCCCAACTTCACGAGCGGATTCGGATCGCCGGCTTTCGGATAAGGCGTGATCTCGACGTTCTGGGGATAAGGAATGTGATCGACAACGGTGAACTCAGGAACAGGATTTTCATCGAAGCGAAGAAACGCGATCGTCGTTGAATCCGGACTCCACCAGTAGGCGCCGAAATTGCCGCGGCCATAAAGTTCTTCCTGGTAGACCCAATCCAAACGGCCGTTGAGAATCTTGTCGCTGCCGTCACTCGTCAACGCTCGTTCACGGCGTTGCATGCTCAAATCTTCAACATACAGGTTGTTTCCGCGCACGAAGCTGACCATCCTGCCGTCGGGACTGAACCCTTCACCGACTTCTTCTTCCGGTCCGCTCGTGAGTCGAATAGCGCGGTCACTGCCAAACTCGTAGTAGAAGAGATCGTTGGACCAGTTGATCAGAGCGGCGGTTTGCGCCGGATTGAGATCGTAGTTGCCGCGGCTGGCGAGTTGTCGCGCGTCCTCGGCGGTGACGCCGGGCAGCGCAGCAAACGCTGCCTGCATTTTGGCGGCGTCAAAGAACGGCGTCGCTTCACCCGTGGCAGCATTCACTTTTTGCAGGCGCGGTACGTCGCGTCGCGAAGCTTCGTTGGTGAGCAGATAGTGGTTGCCGTCTTTGAGCCAGCGAATGGTCGGCGTGGTACCGTTGAAATCGACCTTCTTGACGGGATCGAAAATGTCGTCGATGGTTAATAGTTTGTTCTGTGCCTTTAAAGACTGTGTAATCAGGGCCAGGAAAACCGTCGCGAGTAAAAGCCCTCTGAGTCGAGTTGTGTTCTTCATTGTGCTCTTGGAGTCATCTTCTTGATGAGAGGTGTCAATACCGCAAGTATGATTGCCGCCACCAAAGTGATTCCAGCGAATATGCCGAAACCTCGCGTTAACGCGGCGGTGTCGTTACCTGCGAATAGTCCCGTCGCCAATCCAGCTATATAACTGCCGATGGAGATAGAAAGGAACCACACACCGAGCATCAGTCCGACCATTCTTCGCGGGGATAGTTTAGTAACTGTACTTAGACCGACGGGACTCAAACAAAGCTCACCGATCGTTTGCAGGAAGTAGACCAGCACGAGCCACATCGGACTCACGCGTCCGTTGGCGGCCAGAGTCGAGGAGAATGCGATCACGACGAAAGCAATGCCGGCGAAGAATAGTCCGATTGTGAATTTACCTGGACTCGAGGGCTGCCGGTCTCCGAGTTTCAGCCAGACCGCGCCAATGATTGAGGCGAAGATGATCACGAAGAGCGCGGGAACAGATTGAAACCAGCTCGACGGGTAGGTCCAACCAAGAATCGTGGTACTCGTCAGGCGATCGGCAAAGAGCGTCAAACTCGAACCCGCTTGTTCGTAAGTCATCCAAAACAGGATCGAGAAAACAAACAGAATAAAGATGACGAGCACTCGCCTTAATTCCTCGCCTTTTAAGTGGCGTATGATTCCCAGAAGGTACCCGAAAAAGAATCCCACCACAGTCGGGAACAACGCTGAAATGCGAGCCTCGCCGTAGATTAGTCCGATTGCCAAACCCGCAGCTCCGCCGATCAGCGCAAGCACGAGCGTCAGGTAATCGACTCCCTCGCCGCTTTCGCCTGGCGTGGGTGTCGGGATAACAGGCTTAGCTCCAACCGTCGCCAATTTTCTTTGCCCGAGCACATACTGAATGATTCCCAGAGTCATTCCTACACCCGCCGCGCCAAAGCCCCAGTGCCAGCTCGAGGTCGGGCTGAATCCCATAGACGTAATGACGTTCTTGAATGATTGTGATTGCGCAAGATACCCAACCACGAGCGGAGCGAGAAATGCGCCCAGATTGATTCCTGTGTAGAAGATCGAAAAGCCCGAATCGCGTCGCTTGTCTTCTTCAGAATATAGTTGGCCAACCATCGCGCTGATGTTTGGCTTAAGCAGTCCGGTTCCGCAGGCAATCAGTATGAGACCGGCATAGAAGGTCAGCTTCGAATTGATCGCCATCGAGAAGTGGCCGCAGGCGATTACGATGGCGCCGATCAGCACCGCTCGCTTTGCGCCTAATATGCGATCGGCAAGCCAGCCTCCAGGCAACGGCAGATACCAAACAGAGGAAACATATGTGCCGTAGATAAGGCCGGCGTATTTCTCATCAAACCCGAGCCCGCCCTCCGCAAACGTCTTGGTCATGTAGAGCAACAGGATTGCTCGCATACCGTAGTACGAGAAGCGCTCCCACATCTCGGTGAAAAAGAGCGTTGACAGACCGCCGGGATGTCCGAAGAAGCTACGGTCTGCGACGGAGGTAGCCGCATCTTGCGATGTGCTCATACGAAAGTTTCCTTTGTTCAGTAATGCGGGAGCTTAGGACCACAGATTAACACGGAAAAAGGCGGATCAGGATCCCGATCCGCCTCTTCCGTGTTTATCCGTGGCTAATTTCTAGTCGGCGTGAAGCTGAAAAACTTCCGCAGCTTGCGCCGGTGGCAGCACCGGGTGGTATGTCTTGCCGTAACGCTTTGAGATGATCTTCACGTAGTTTTGCGTTTCATTGTACGGAGGCACGCCATCGTATTTGTCGACCGCACCTTCACCAGCGTTGTAGGCCGCGAGCGCCAGTTCAACGTTGCCCGAGAAACGTTTCAATAACCAGCCCAGGTACTTCGTTCCCGCAGTAACATTCGCGACCGGGTCGTCCGGATTGTCACAACCAAAACGCTTCGCAGTCGCAGGTATCAACTGCATCAAGCCTTGAGCGCCGGCGTGCGATCGTGCATGTGTATCGTATTTCGATTCCTGCCAGATGACTGCGTGAATGAAGCGCGGATCCACACCCTGCTTCTCACCAACTTCAAATATGATTCGATCCAACTGCGGATCTCCTGAAGTGGGAATGTCAGCAGGAATACTAAACGCGCGCTGAGTAGCAGCAGCTTCAGGCGCAAGCGCGCGACTGAACAGGATTCCAGTCAGGTTGCTGAAAAGAAAAAGCGAAACCAAAGCGAACGGTGCGAACTTGATCGAGCGAAAATGGGGTAAGCTGCGGGGAAACTTCATTCAGTAAGATCTCCATGGGTTGAACGATGGCCATAAGGCACCAATTTCTTTGATTGCGCAGAACTCTTCAGGGGAACTGCACCTGGCAAACAGTCACGACTTCAACAGCTAAGCTGTAATCAAGGACCACGACTCTGATGGACCAACTACGAAGTCGGTTGCCAATTCGTTTCAATTTTTATATCTGTAAGTTCTTGTATTTGTTGTACTTATTCGTTCCACTCAGATCGGTCTTTCTGAATCCTCTCGTCATCATGACAGAAAAAACCGGACACTGAGTACAAACTTGTCCCAATTCCGGGAAGCCGCCGCTGAAACGTTTTGCCCGTCGATTCCTACACATGTATGAGACTAACTCCTCTGCGGCTCTCTGCGTACCTCGGCGAGCTTTGCGTTAAAATGACGTCATACGCAGAGAACCGCAGAGGTACGCAGAGAACGCGGAGAGATATCGCGGCCGGCCAAAACTTGACAGCCGCACTACGAGCGGCGTATAAGCACGATGAAAAACGTGGTGAGTTAAGGCGACTTGCGGCCACGTAAAATAACCAGCTAAACAGCTCGGGTAGCTTATCAAGACCCAACAAACTTCAAACGGATTTGAAGTCCCGCGTTGTTAGCGCGGGACTTTTTCGTTTCCTGGACTCACGATGCAACCTTTTCGAGAATTTCTCTCTACTGACCGCATACTCGTCGTCGACGGCGCGATGGGTACGATGCTCTACGCCAAGGGCGTCTATATCAATCGTTGCTACGACGAGTTGAATCTCAGCAGTCCCGATCTGGTGCGCGAGATTCACACCGAATACATACGAGCCGGCGCTGATATCATTGAGACGAATACTTTCGGCGCCACGGCTCACAAACTCCAGCAATACGGACTCGAAGGCAATCTCCACGAGATCAACGCGCTCGCCGCGAAAATCGCACGTGAGGCAGCGGGCGATCGCGCTTATGTGGCGGGAGCAATCGGTCCACTCGGCTTGCGCATTGAGCCTTATGGTCCAACCTCGTTTGACGAAGCGCGCGAATTGTTCAAAGCACAAGCAGTCGGCTTGCTTGAAGGCGGTATCGATCTCTTCTGTCTCGAGACATTCTCGGACGTTTCCGAGATGCGTCAGGCCATCAGCGCGGTCCGCGAACTCTGCGACCTGCCAATCATCGCGCAGATGACGATCATGACTGACGGCAACACGATGTTTGGCACTACTCCGGAGCTGTTTACCGAACGTCTCGACCAGTGGGGCGCAGACGTGATTGGGCTGAACTGCGGTGTTGGACCAGCGATTATTCTCACGGCCCTCGAGAAGATGCGCGAGGTCACGAAGAAGAAGTTGTCGGCGCAACCGAACGCGGGCTTGCCGCGCGACGTGCAGGGCCGGCAGTTTTATATGTGCTCGCCTGAGTACATGTCGAAGTTTGCCAAGCGATTCATACAATCGGGCGCGAAGTTTATCGGTGGTTGCTGCGGCACCACACCGGCGCACATCAAGCTGATTTCAGATTCAGTGCGCGCTGCATCACCACGTGCGCAACGCGTCGCTTTCAGCAGCGGCGCGACAGTTTCCGCTGAAGAAACGGCACCAGACATTCGTGTAATTCCGCCTGAAGAGCGTTCTGGGTGGGGACGAAAGATCGCGCTCGGCGAGTTTGTGACTTCGGTTGAAGTGCTGCCGCCAAAGGGCGTCGATGCGAAGAAAACACTCGACTCGATTCGACTACTGAAAGAAGCCGGTGTTGACGGAGTCAACATTCCTGACGGCGCTCGTGCACAATCGCGCATGAGCGCGATCGCCACGGCGGTTTTAGTGGAACAACAGATCGGCATCGAGTCGGTGTTGCACTATTGCTGTCGCGATCGAAACTTGTTGGGAATGATGTCGGACCTGCTCGGCGCCGCCGCACTCGGTTTGCGCAACATACTTGTGATCACGGGCGATCCGCCCAAGATGGGACCATATCCGGACGCGACGGCCGTGTTTGATATCGACTCGATCGGTCTGACGAATATGGTCAACAAGCTGAATCACGGTCTCGACCTTGGCAACAATCCGATCGGCGAACCGACTTCTTTCTGTATAGGCGTCGGCGTGAATCCCGGCGCGATCAATCTCGACGAAGAGATCAAGCGTTTCGAATGGAAGGTGGAAGCGGGTGCGCAGTATGCGATCACGCAGCCGGTGTTTGATACCGGGCAACTGCGCGATTTTCTCAAACGCATCGAGCACGTGCGCATTCCTGTGATCGCAGGCATCTGGCCGCTCGTTTCGTATCGCAACGCGGAGTTTCTGCACAATGAAGTTCCGGGCGTGCGTGTGACGCCGTCGATCATGGACCGCATGCGAGCGGCGTCGAACATCAGCAAGGAAGCGGCGCGCGACGAGGGATTGAAGATCGCGCAGGAGTCGCTGCTCGAAGTGCGCGACGAGATTCAGGGTGTGCAGGTGTCGGCGCCGTTTGGAAACGTGAAGTACGCGCTCGAGGTGTTTCAAGCGCTGCCGGAGTTTAGCCGCGGATAACACGGATTTAGGACGGATTCAGTAAGTGCTTTAAGGCGGGCTCCAGTGTGGGCCAACTGAACAGGAATCCCTTGTCTTCCAAAACAACAGGCTCAACTCGCTGACTCGAAAGCAGCAGCGCGTCAGCCATTTCGCCAAAGGCAAGACGCGCCGCGAACGCAGGCATCGGGAAAATTGTCGGTCGCGAGATCACGCGCCCGAGTGTCGAGGTAAACTCCGCGTTCGTCACCGGGTTTGGCGCGACTACGTTTACTGGACCATCGATTGACTTGTCGTCGAGTAAAAACTTCAGACCACCGACGACATCGTCGAGCGCAATCCAACTCATCCACTGTTTTCCATCACCGACCTTGCCTCCAATGCCTACGCGAAACGGCGGTAACATCTTCGCGAGTGCGCCTTCGCGTGCATCGAGAATTACTCCGAAGCGCGCGTGAGTGGTCCTGATCCCCTTCTCCGCCGCGGATTTCGTGGCTGCTTCCCAGTCCATACAAACCCTGGCGAGGAAATCGTCTCCGGGCGGGCTCTTTTCGCTCAGCAACTCATCGCCGCGATTGCCGTAAAAACCGATCGCCGAGGCGCTGATGAAGACCGCCGGTGGTCGCGACAAACTTGCGAGCGTGTCACTGAGCAAAGATGTTCCCTGCACGCGACTCTCGCGAATGGTGCGTTTCTTCTGCCCCGTCCAACGGCCAGCGGCTATGTTGTCGCCGGCGAGGTGGACCACGGCGTCGATTCCTTCGAGGTGTGCGGCGTCGATGCGTCCCTGGTCCGGATACCACTCGACTTCCGGAGAACCAAAGGTACGTTCGCGACGCACGAGCCGCACGACTTCGTGACCGTCGTCAGTCAGCGAATGGGTCAACGCTTTGCCGACCAGGCCGTGTGAACCACTGACGAGAATTTTCATCGCGCGAGAATACCACTGCGGACAGATTTTGCTTGAATTTTTTGAAACGAGGTGTAGAATGCGCAACAAATCTGAGCAACTAAATTAAAGCAAGGACCAACCTCACTATGCTTCGTCTCTCAGTCTGTTTCCTCATCACCAGTTTTCTTTTCGTAATCAACGTTTGCATTTGGCGGGTGGAGTCTGTCGCGAGCTTGACGCGAGTGACGAACACGCCCGAGCTTGCCATCAATCTCAATCCAACGTTGAGCGATGATGGGAAGGTCGTGGTTTTTGAGTCGTCCGCGGACCTTGCAGGAACTGGCGCGAATTCTTCGTTTCACGCGCTTCGCGCTGATCTCGCTTCGGGCTTCAGGGAGATCGGCGCCACGCGCGCTGTCTGTCCGGCTTTGTCGAGCGACGGGAAGATCGTGGCGTTTGCATCGGCCGAAGATTTGGTTGGACAGAATGAGGATCGAAATTCTGAGATCTTCCTGTTTGACGGCGTGAAGTTGCAGCAACTTACGAATACTGAGCCTGCTTCTGTTGCTTCGCGACTTACGGACGGCAACTTTCAGCCGTCGATTACGGGTGACGGAGGCACGATTGCGTTTTCATCGAATCGCGGAATTTTCTTATACGATGTTCTTCAGCAGCGATTCACGCAACTGACGAACGAAGTGTCGGCAGTTAGTCCGAAGATCAGTGCTGATGGGTCGCGCGTCTATTACAAAAGGACCGCGGATAACGCCGAAACCGCGGATCTGATGCTAATCGAAACAACAACAGGTACCCAGCATGTGCTAGCGACAGGTGTTCCGAGTTTGTCGCTCGCCGAAGGCAGAGCTACGAGTAACGATGGCCTGCGTTTGGTCTATTCAGCGTTGACTGCGCCAAATCAAACGCAAGTGTTCCTGTTCGAAGGTCGAGACAATTCGATCCGGCAATTGACTAAGTTGGGATCGAGAGTAACGGACGTCGGTCTGCAACCGACGATTAGCGGCGATGGAAAACGTGTGGCCTTTGCGACGCGGCGTCGAGTGACAAATGCAAGCGATGGCGGTGTCGAGTTGTACATCCTTGATTTACCAACCGGCGTTGTGGAACAGATCACCACCGCGTCCGGAACTGCGACTGCGGAAGTTGTCGCTTCACTCAATTTTGACGGCAGCCGCGTGGCGTTCAACTTTCCGAGAATTCTCTCCGCGCCCGTCGGCGATGACGATCTGCGCAACAACAGTGAGATCTATCTCGCGGCGGTCGCGCCACGGCCGGTTGGCGTTGCGAGTGTCTTCAATGCGGCAGCAGATGGAAACGAGTCGCAACCGTCACTGATTGCGCCAGGCAGTATCGCAAGTATTCGCGGCAGTGCTCTGGCATCGTTAGGAGGAACTACAGTTACCGTTAATGGTCGACCGGCAAAGATCTTTTATGCTGCCGCGGATGAGGTCGTGTTTGTCGTACCTGGTGAGGTGCCGCCTGGACCAGCAGAGTTTCTCGTAACTAATGGCGATGGCTTGTCATCAAAGGCGCAAGCCATCATTTCTTTGGCAGCGCCCGGCATATTCACTACGGCGGGTGATGGTCGCGGCGACGCGATCGTTCTTAACTCTGACACGTTGAGCCCGGGACCGTTTGATCCGTCCAATGGTCAGTTGAGATTGTCGATCTTCACAACTGGCGTGGTACGGGCAAAGAATGTCTCGGTCACGATCTGCGGCGAGACTAGTGTTGTTGAGACAGTTGCGCCAACAAGTCTGATCGGGCTGGATGAGGTACACGTGTTGGTGCCGCCGGCATTGCGTGGCGCAGGCAGATGCACGCTCATCGTCACGGCGGATAGCGTGCAGAGTAATTCAGTATCGGTGACGATCGGAGGAATAGCACCGACACCGACACCAACACCCACTCCAAGTTCGACACCGACACCAACTCCAACTCCAACTCCGACTCCAGTAGCGAGTCCTTCGCCTTCACCCGCCTCCGGTCTCGTGATCAGCCAGATCTTCGGTGGTGGCGGAAACGCCGGCGCGCCTTTTCGAAACGACTTTATCGAGATCTTCAACGGGACCAATGCAACCGTTAACCTGAGTGGTTGGTCGGTACAATACGCGAGCGCCACTGCTTCAACGTGGTCTGTGACACCGCTGACAGGAGTGATGTTGTTACCCGGACAGTACTATCTCATTCAGGAAAGTTCGGGCGGCAGCAATGGATCTCTGCTACCAACAGCTGATGCATCTGGCACCATCGCAATGGCCGCCGGCTCCGGCAAAGTCGCGCTCGTCAAAACTTCAGCCGCACTCACCGGAACATGTCCAAACGATCCGAACATCGTCGATCTGCTTGGTTACGGCAGCACTGCGAATTGCTTCCGCGGCCCCGCGCCTGCTCCGGCGCCGAGCAATACGAATGCGCTCCTGCGTGCTGCCGGCGGTTGTACAGAGACACGCAACAACGTCGCAGACTTCGCTCTCGGTCCGCCCAACCCGAGAAACACAACTTTTTTCCCGCGGATTTGCACGAATTGATAGACTTCGCGCATGCACTCTCTGACCGATGCAGTCGCTTCGCTTCGACAGCACTTCGGCTTCGAAGACTTTCGCGAAGGCCAACGCGAAGTGATTGGATCGATTCTCGAAGGTAAAGACGCTGTCGTCGTGATGCCGACAGGTAGCGGCAAGTCTCTGTGCTATCAACTTCCGGCATTGATTCTCGACGGCGTCACGCTCGTAGTCTCGCCGTTGATCGCGCTCATGAAGGATCAGGTCGACGCACTCCGCGCACGCGGGCTGCCCGCGACATTCATCAACAGTTCGATCTCGGACACGGAACAACACGCGCGCATCGAGGCACTGCGTCGTCGCGAACTCAAGCTCGTATACATCGCGCCGGAACGCTTTCGCAGCAGTCGTTTCACCTCCGCACTGCAACAGATTCCGATTTCACTCTTCGCGGTCGACGAAGCGCACTGCATTTCCACCTGGGGTCACGACTTTCGTCCCGACTACCTGCGTCTGCGAGGCATCATCAGATCACTCGGGACAGTCCAAACACTCGCCCTGACCGCCACCGCGACTCCTTACGTTCGCTCCGACATCATTCAACAGTTAGGACTAGACAAGCCACAAACGTTTGTCAGCGGTTTCGATCGGCCAAACCTTTCGATCGAAGTGATGCACACTGAAAAAGTGCGCGAGAAGATCGCTCGTATTCGCAGCCTCGCCAGGCAAAACCCCGGCTCCGGGATCATCTATGCCTCGACACGGAAAGCGGTCGAGGAAGTCGGCAGTAAGTTGAAGGCGCTCGATCTGAAGGTCTCGCTCTATCACGCCGGTATGACCGACACGCAACGTGTCAAAGCGCAGGACGAGTTCATGAGCGGCCGCACGCAGATGATCGTCGCTACGAACGCGTTCGGCATGGGCATCGACAAGCCCGATATTCGCTTCGTGGTCCATTACCAGATGCCCGGCTCGATCGAGGCTTACTATCAGGAGATCGGGCGCGCTGGTCGCGACGGATTGCCCTCGACCTGCGTGCTGCTCTTCAACTACGCCGACAAGAACACACACGACTTCTTTATCGAAGGCTCGTATCCGGACATCAGCGTAGTGAAGCAGGTTTACGATGCCCTCGCGGCAACTGAGTTGAGACGCATCGAGCTTTCAACGGCTGAGATCGCGCGACGCGTTGGCGAACGGAATGAGATGGCGATTCAGTCAGCGCTCTACGTGCTCGAGCGTGCCGGACATATTCAGCGTACTGCGGCGGCACTTAATCGCGGTGCTCGTGGCGCGCAACAGGGACGCAGCATTCTGATGCTCGACAGTGTTCCGGCCACACAACTTCGCGTCGATCCGCGAGACGTGTCGCGTCGTGGCGAACTCGAGCGACGAAAGCTGCGCGCGATGATCGACTTCTGTTACAGCGACTACTGTTACCGCGCCCACATTCTCAACTACTTCGGCGATCGCAATCACCAGCGGCAATGCGGCACCTGTGGCAACTGCCAACCACAAACCAGTGTGTCTGTCGCTTACGAACCGGAACCGGTGAGCGCCCGATCGGATTCATCACCACGCGCGCTCAATGACGAAGAGTTGCTACGCGTGCGAAAAATACTGGCGTGCGCGAAACGAATGAATGGACGTTTCGGGAAAAAGATACTCGTCCAAACACTCCGCGGCTCGGCGGCGAAGCAGGTGTTAACAGCGAAGCTGAATGAGTTGTCGACTTATGGTCTACTGAAGGACATGGCGAATGACGAACTTGAGACGTATGTCGACGCGCTCATCCGGAGTGGTTGTTTGAAAGTAAAAGGTGGTGCTTACCCAACGATCTCAACGACGGAATTCGGCGATCGCGTAATGCGCGAACAGGACCGTGTTGAACTTCTGCTGTGAGTTTGTTTCACACAAAGGCACAAAAGAAGACACAAAGGCGCAAAGAAAATTCTCTTGGAGCCTTTGTGTCTTCCTTTGTGCCTTTGCGTGAAATATTCTGATTACAATCGAATTGTCTCGAAAACCCATCATTGCTTTGGTCTAATTACCTCGATCAGTTATGTGCAAATTGAGTTTCTCCCTGCTTGTTCTACTTGCCCTTTACATCAACATGCCGGCACAGACGGAGCCGCCAGGATGGGTGACCCTGGCGCCCGAAGGTGCCGGCTTTTCAGTCCTCTTTCCCGGCAAGGCCGTCGAGACGGTCGACAAGAAAACTTCATTCACCTTGCACTCGTTCCACATCACCGCCGGCCGCGCGACTTACATCGCGAGCTACAGCGACTACCTCCCCGGCAAACTCGATCCCGCGTCTGCTCTAATCGCCAATCGCGACAAGTTCAACAAGAGCCTGCAAGCGACTCTCAGCTCCAATCGCGAGATCACAATCGACGGACACACCGGTATCGAGTTCACCAGTGAAACACCGGCGGCAAACGTCAAGTCGCAACTATTCCTGATCGGTAATCGGATGTATCAAACGGTGGCTTTCGTCTTTCGTGACGTAGACGAGACGAGGAACGTTAATCGTTTCTTCGATTCCTTTAAACTTACGGCGAAGTAGCGGATAAGTACGCCGAAGGCGTTGGCTAATTCGAGCCCAGGGTTGGAGCGAAGCGACAACTCTGGGAAACCAACAACAATAAAACGTTGAACCCTGTAAGGGTTATTCCCGCACAGTCCTAATCCTTTCAGGATTAATTTGTAAATTGATATTGGGACCCCAGGGTTTTCGCTGCGCGCTCAACCCTGGGCTGAAATTAGCGAACGCCTTCGGCGTTCTTTTGTTAGCTCTACTTGATCACTCCCGTCAACGGGCTCGATGCACTCGCGTACAAACGTTTCGGCATGCGACCGGCAAGATACGCAAGTCGTCCAGCTTCAATCGCGAGCTTCATCGCAGTCGCCATCTTCGCCGGATCCTGTGCTTCCGCGATCGCTGTATTCATCAATACGCCGTCAGCGCCAAGCTCCATCGCGATTGCCGCATCACTCGCGGTGCCGACGCCCGCATCGACAATGATCGTTGCATCGGGTAACTGTTCCCGCATGATCCGCAGGTTCGCAGGATTCTGAACGCCGAGTCCTGATCCGATGGGCGCCGCCAGCGGCATGATCGCTGCGCAACCGGCGTCGAGCAGCTTCTTCGCCATGATCAGATCGTCGTTGAAGTAAGGCAGCACGACGAATCCTTCTTTAACGAGCACGCGCGCGGCTTCGAGTGTCTGTTCGTTGTCGGGAAACAACGTCGTTTGATCGCCGATAACTTCGAGCTTTACGAGATCCGTTTGCAAAGCCTCGCGCGCGAGCCGTGCAGTTCGAATAGCATCTTCGGCTGTGTAACATCCCGCAGTATTCGGAAGGATCTGGAGCGCGGGATTCAAATGATCGAGAAACGACTCGCTACTGCGATCAAGCGGCACGCGTCGCACTGCGACCGTCACCATCTCCGCTCCCGAAGCATCGTGCGCGCTGCGCATCTCTTCATAACTGCGATACTTCCCCGTGCCGATGATCAATCGTGACGAAAACACATGACCCGCAACGATTAGCTTTTCTTCCTTTGATATGGCCGTAACTGCACTCGACATTTATTCTGCTCCTCCGCCCACGAAGTGAACGATCTCAACACGATCGTCCTCATGCAGCATAGTACCGCTCCAGTCGTTACGACGCACGACCTCACGATTGACTTCGACGGCAATGCGCGTCGCCGGCAGTTCGAGCTGTGTGATTAGATCAGCTAAGGAAGGCGATCCGGAGAGTTCCCTGCTCTCGCCATTTACAAAAACCTTCATTGAGCGGGATGAATGATCCTTCGTAACTCGGCGGCCTGATCTTTCGCAACGGCACGCACCAGCACGGCGGCTCGACCCGAGTTGAATTGCGGAATATCGGTTGTGACGCTTGCCACGCCATCACTCTCCGTCTTCAGCGTGTAGATCAGCGGCCTGAACGTCGTGCCCAGAATTTTCACTGACACGTTCATGTTTGCCAGGGGCCGTTCATCGCCGCCGGTGCGGTTACTGATCAGAATTCGCAACGTACATCGCTGTCCTGAATAAAACTCTTCGTCGTCAAGCAGTGTGATCGCCAACCCATCTTCCTGATCAGCTTCGATCAGCGGCTCCTCCGCTTCACTTACATCAGGCTCAGCCGCCACCTCGAGTTCTTGCGGCTGTTCTTCTTCAACCGGAGCAACTTCTTCAGTTTCCTCGCGCGGCGGTGGGGGCGCCCATTCCTGTGTAACCGGCCAATACTCGATTTCGAAAGGTTCTTCAACAGTTATCGACGGAGCCATCTCCATCTGTTCTTCTTCTTCAGTGACAGTATCTTCGATGACTTCCTGCTTACCCGGCGCTGGCTTGCCGCGCCCGCTCATCTTCTTGAGATCGTTGATGCGTCCCGAATTGATGGCTGCACAAATCAGACGATGCTGACGCTTCAGGCGTTCCGCGAGCACTTCATCGCTAAAACCTTCGGCAATCAGGTCTTCGTAAGGTGAACGCTTGCTGGCGAGAATGGTGCCGCCAACATAGACGAGGGAAAGAATGATAGGCGAGTCGAGCCCCTTGTCCTCGGTTTGCACATGATAAGTAACGCCATCATGTTCGATGTCTGTGTTGAATCCTGTAATCACAGTATTAAGAGGCCGCTCAAAACCCGCTGGCACGCGGGTTTGTCTGAACGTTAACACAAGCATTTTTTCACGGTCAATCAGCATTTTTCCGGCCCTGATCCCGGCGAGAGACGTTGCTTGACACCCTTGATCAGTTCGTCTAGCATCAGCTTGTACAATGATTCTCAATCTCGTGGCTGAGTGGCACTGACCGCATAAACTGCGGCAGTTGAGGGTGTGTCTTAGATGCCTTTTAGGCTTTACGACTATTTGCCAATTCTGCTGATGTTCATCGTCGCCGGCGGCTTCGCGGTGGGCAACGTCCTCCTTTCCCAACTTGTTGGACAACGAAAACGAACAAAAACGAAGTTGATGCCATACGAGTGTGGCAAAGACCCGGTAGGATCTGCACGTGAACGTTTCTCGGTGAAGTTCTACCTGATCGCGATGATCTTCATCTTGTTCGATATAGAAGTGATCTTTTTGGTGCCCTGGGCAGTAGTCTACAAAGCACTGGCGGCACAAAGCGACGCGATGCGCACGTTTGTCTACCTCGAGATGATGATCTTCGTCGGGCTGCTCTTTGTTGGTTACATCTATGTGGTGAAAAAGGGCGCGTTTGACTGGGGCGAAAGGGCGCGACGTGAAGCAGAAGCCGAAGCCCGAGCATTGGCTGATTTAGAAGCGCGCCGGATAGAACAAAAACGGACCGCAGCGTAAGGAAAGTTTAAATGGGTCTGGAAAATGTCATAGCTGAAGCTTTGCCGGAGGTGCTGACCACGCGGCTCGACTCGCTCATTAACTGGGCGCGTAAGTCGTCGCTGTGGCCGGCGACTTTTGGCCTTGCCTGCTGCGCCATCGAGATGATGAACGCGACCACGTCGCGAAATGATCTCGCGCGTTTCGGCGCGGAAGTGTTTCGCGCGAGCCCGCGACAGGCGGATGTGATGATCGTCTCCGGACGCGTCTCGCGAAAAATGGCGCCCGTGCTGCGCCGCATTTACGATCAGATGCCGGAACCGAAGTGGGTGATCTCGATGGGCGCGTGTGCCACGTCCGGCGGTGTTTTTGATAACTACGCAATCGTTCAGGGTGTCGACAAGATCGTGCCTGTTGACGTGTACATTCCGGGTTGTCCGCCGCGTCCCGAGATGCTGATTCATGCTGTGATGATGCTGCAGGACAAAGTTATGAAAGAGAGCGTCCGCGATCGCAGAGACGTACCCGAAGAAGAGGCGCGCCAGGCGGTTGTGCCGGGTACGCTGCCAGTGACCGATGGCTCAACAGCGCGGCAGAACACGCTGCCGGAATCACGGCCTTATACGATCGCTTCGAGACACGAACGGCGTCGTTCTTCTTAAGAGTAGAGAGTAGAGCAAGCAGCGCGGATGTCAGAACAGGTTCCAAGTCCCGACACGACGCCGTCACCATTAGTGACGGCGTTACAGCATGCGCATCCCGAATGGATCAATGAAGTCATCTACGCCTTCGGCGAGACGACGATCATTGTGCCGCGCGAGCAGATCGTCGCTGCATGCTCGTTTTTGAAGACCTGGCCTGAAGGACAGTTTAATTTTCTGTCTGACATTTGCGGCGCGGATCGCGGCGTTGAAGAAGAGCCGCGCTTCGAAGTTAACTACCACCTTTTTTCAACTACTAAACATCATCGCATTCGTTTGAAGGTCGTGCTGAACGAGGACGACACTCACGTGCCGAGTGTCACGGGCGTTTGGCGAACGGCGAATTGGCACGAGCGCGAGACGTTTGATCTGTTTGGCGTGATCTTCGACGGCCATCCCGATCTCCGTCGCATTCTGCTCCCCGATGATTGGCAGGGACACGCGCTGCGCAAGGATTTTCCATTACGCGGCTACGAACCATACAGTCTGAAGTAATCGGTTGTTTTTATCTGTGTAATCTGTGTTCAAA
>Ga0207708_10000085_pt1 | contig 73335 bp, 70 predicted proteins | sample KBSK5101metaG_FD_184340 | JGI IMG/M metagenome (GOLD analysis project Ga0207708, IMG submission 184340) | Corn, switchgrass and miscanthus rhizosphere microbial communities from Kellogg Biological Station, Michigan, USA - KBS K5-10-1 metaG... | ecosystem: Host-associated > Plants > Roots >...
GATACGTAAATTCAAATTCCTCTGCTGGGAGGTCGTCCAATGGTAGGACTCCAGACTCTGGATCTGGCTATCGGGGTTCGAGTCCCTGCCTCCCAGCCATTAAGAATCAAACACTTACGGGCGGCTCAACTGGGCCGCCCGTTTTGTGTGCCTATAGTGCCAACCGAAATTTTCTGCTTCATATGTGCCGGTTTGTGAACAATCTGCTCTAACTTGTCAGAAGTGCCCTGCTGCATATCCGGCATGACGCGCCAAGAACATAGAGCCGTGAGGTTCTAACTAATCAGCCGCGATGTGGAAAACACTTTGCGGCTGTTGTGGCTTCTGGATCGTATCATACATCTACTTCGATCATGGCCGTAAAGAATAAGGGACGCTACAGTGGCAGATCCAGATCATCATCCACGATCTCATTCATCTCGACATTCGCAAGGCGAGCATAGGCAAGGGTAGTTTCTAAAAACGGTTCGCCCTGGTCGTCTTCATAATTCGAGATGTGTTTACGAGTGATCTTGAATCCCGTACGCTCTGCAAGTCGCTCTGCCATTTCCTTTTGAGACAAGCCAAGCGCCTCACGAATCTGCAATAGCTTTTCTGCTAAGCGTTTTGGTTTATTCCGTGGTGCTTGGCCCATGCATTAGTAAAGGGGCGTCACGCTTGGCCCCCTCACCAAGGCCCACCAATGACGCCCCCGGCCCCACACTCTGGGCGATGTGAGGCATGCCGCAAACTGATTGCTTATAACTGCCGTCGATCTAGCGTCGCAAGATCCCAAGGATGCAAGATTTTCTAATGCGGTTGAGAGATACACTCCGACCGCTCCCGCACAAGACGCAGGTTCACTTTCACGTCATTGCGGATCAACGATCTACGGAAACAAACTTAGGATCGTGAGCAACATCGTCGTTGTCACGTCGGTTGTTGATGTAAATGTCGTTGATGTTTCTTCCTGTGGTGGCGGTGGCGGCGGCGATGCCGCGCCGGGAGAATGAATTATCCCGGCAAACGCAGAGACAGCGAGCGTGAGACTTAAGGCCGCTACTGCGCCCATTCGGCGTAACTTATTCACTGGTGGTGCCTCCTAAGTGATTAGAAATTTTTGCATTCCGTTTTCATCGTCGATGCAAAATTTTCAAATCAACCTAGACCACGCTCACTTTTCTTGCAAGAGCCTCCATTGATGCGTAAGATTTGCGCGCAAGTGCATTCCTGAATGTTCGTTCTCACATGACTTTACGAGCCTCACTCTTACGTGAGTTAGTTAATCCAAACCTCAGTGTGGGAGGCCGTGCGGAGCTTTGCTGTGGGCTGGCTAAAGACTTTGAAAATCGTGGCGAATACGAAGAGGCGCGCGAGGTGTTGTCGCCTTTTTGGTCGGGTATTGGTGAACGTCCGAAACTCGAAGGCTTAAAGCGAAGTATTGCCGCCGAAGTGCTTTTGCGAGCGGGAGTGTTGACCGGAATTATCGGCAGTAGTCGTCAGATCGCGGACGCGCAGGAAATAGCAAAGAATCTAATTAGTGAAAGCCTCTCAATCTTTGAAGCGCAAAGATATAAAAACAAAGCTGCGGAAGCGCAGATAGAACTAGCTCTCTGTTATTGGCGCACTGGCGAATACAACAACGCATCGGATGTTCTTAAACTCGCACTGGAGCAGTTAACTACTGATAGCGAATTAAAAGCAAAAGCTATCATTCACAAAGCCATCGTTGATATTGATTCAGACCGTCTTCCCGATGCGTTACAAAGTCTCACCGACAACGCCGCTCTCCTGCACAGAATTAGTAGTTATATGCTCAAGGGTTGCTACTACCAAACACTTGGAGACGCGTTTTTCTATCTTTGGAAATCAGCAGAGCCGGGAGACTATCTTGATCGCGCATTAGTGGAATATGCTGCCGCGAGTTATCACTTTGAACTAGCAGACCATAAACGTTATCGCGCTAATCTGGAGAACAATCTCGGCGTGATCTATTTCCAGATCAACCGATGCAAAGAAGCACATGAGCATTTGGACCGCGCACGGCGCATGTTTGCCAGTCTCAAAGACAAAGGTGCAATAGCACAAGTAGATGAGACTCGCGCCCGCGTATTAATGAAAGAAAAACGATATAGCGAAGCGGAAAAAGTCGCGCGCTCATCCGTGCGAACTTTAGAGAGAACCGATATGCAGTTGCCGTTAGTTGAATCGCTCACTACTCACGGTACGGCCTTAGCGCGCCTTGGCAACTACACGGCTGCGCTTTCAACTTTCCGACGCGCTATCGATGGATCTCAGGAGATCGGATCTCTCAATCGTGCGGGACAAGTTGCACTCACTGTCTTTCAGGAAATCGGAGAACGGTTAGCGGTACAGGGACAAGCGAGTCTAATATCCGGGCGCACATTGCATGAAGAAATACACTTGCTCGAACATGAGTTAATAAAGCACGCGCTTGAAACTAATGAAGGTAGTGTTACGCGCGCCGCAAAAACTCTCGGCACGTCGTATCAAGAATTGCATTACATGCTGGAAACAAGACATAAAGACTTGCTCAAGTATCGGACTCCAGTGCGGAAGCGTCCTCGAAGGAACGATAACCCACATTGAGGCTCGCCCGGCTAACCCGCGCGTTAAGTAGAATTCTAAATATGTGGACATGTCACAAATGCTCCGAGGAAGTTGAAGATCAATTCGGCGTTTGTTGGAATTGTGAAGCCGATAGGGATGGTATCTTGCCTACCAGAGATTCCTCTGACCAGAACATAGAAGACACGGAAAGTATAGCTTTCTTAAATGAGAAGTTTCGCCCCAAGGATTGTCTCCGATGCAATATCGCTCTGAGATACGCTGGTCGGAAGGAATTTCACGAAGGCATGAAGCTAGGGGCGCTTGGCGATGTGTTTGAGTTGTTGGTCACTCAAACGAGACTCGAAATGTATGTTTGTCCGAATTGTCTTCATGTTGAATTCTTCGTCTCCGATTCGAGCTGGATGGCGACAGGCGAACAGGCGAACAAAGCGACGAACGGGTCGATCAGTCAGTCAAATATATTATCCCCCTAGGGCACTCGTTGCGCTCACTTTGATTGAAGGAATAGATCACCTGTTCGGCCTCATGTCTACAGCAGAATTTCCAACAGGATTACCGGAGAAACTGAAAGCTATACGCGAGCACTTCAAGCTATCGCCGGACGAATTGCGCCGCACGTACAAGCGAAAGATGGAGCGGAGATCATCAGTTACGTAGACTACACAGGCGAGCTGCCAGTCAGGATGCTGATCCGCTACGCGCGTCTCGTCAACCTACCTCTGGAAAACTTTGTGGACGATGAACGCGATCTGTGGTTTGGGCATCGCGTCAGTTGAGAATAATTGAGAAGTCTCTATGGATTTTAGCTAAACTTACCCACTAGATAATGAAAGGTTCGCTTAAAACAATTCAGGCTTGGGCTCTCGCAGGATTCAACGCAGGCATCAACGCTCGCTTGAATGGTGGAAACGGGAAAGAGCGAACGGTAGACGCACCACCCAAGAAATGAGCATGGAAGAGTTTCCCAAACGACTGTCTCACAAGCTGAGACAAATCCGCGAGCGGACAGGACTCACGCCCCATGAGTTCCCTTAGCAGGTGAGTGCGCAAAACGGGACAGACATTGCCGCATCTTGCGCGTTCTTTAACTTGAGTGTTAATTGTTCGGCAGACGGGAACATGATGAGGATTGACGCGCTGACTGGGTTTACGGCGCTCTGAGATAGGGGACCGAAGAATGCTCTTCTCGAAGGCTCAGCGTCTTAACGATCGAGGCAGAAAGCTTGCCGCAAAGGGCTGGTTCGTCGAGGCGGAGGAAGCGTATCGGGCTGCGGCCTACGCAAAGCCTGAGTGGTCGGTGCCATGGTACAACTTGGGACTAATGCACAAGTACTGCGGGAAATGGGAGGAATCGCTCGAATCAAATCAGCGCGCCTTAGAACTCTCACCCTCTGACGGCGACTCGTGGTGGAACTTGGGTATCGCCGCCACCGCCCTTGGCCGGTGGGACGTGGCTCGTCGTGCCTGGCAGAACTGCAACATCTCCGTCCCGGCGGGCGATGGCCCTATAGAGATGGATTTTGGTCACGTTCCGATACGGTTGACCGAGCACAGCGAAGGTGAGGTCGTCTGGGCTCGCCGGATTGACCCGGCTCGCGCGGTCTTGATGAGCGTGCCCCTGCCCGGTTCCGGTCACGGCTGGGGCGACCTCGTTCTGCACGATGGTGCGGCGAACGGCTACCGGATGCTTCGAGGTCAGAAAGTGCCGGTCTTCGATGAGCTCGTGTGTCTCCAGCGGTCGGGATTCGTGACCTTCGTCGCGGAACTGAAAGCTGACCTCAACGCCTTGGAAACGCTCTCGTCAATTGCCGACAACCTCGGGGGTGCGGCCGAGGATTGGTCGATCAGCACGCGGGTGCTCTGCAAGGAGTGCAGCGAAGGCACGCCTGGCCACTTGCATGATGCAGATCACACGGCGCCCGCAGATCCTCACTGTGGAGTTGCGGCCCGTGATGAGGCTCACGCCCAAGAGATCCTCAAAGCGTGGATTATTCGAGCACCTGGCAGTAGCGTGATCGGCCTGGAGCGGCGGCTGCCGACCCGTCGCTGAGAACCTCCTTCACGATGAACGCGATCTGTGGTCGGACTCTCGAACATCGCCAGCCTGGAGATCAGGAATGCAAACACCCCCATCATTAGGAGGACTGCACGCCAACTTTATTTACAAGCGGCCGGGGCTGTGCTAGATTGCGCCCCCAAGTTCCTCATCTTGTCTGTGAGTCGTGCGAGACGCTCACGCAACCCGAAAGGAGATACCCCAATGGCATGCAACAGTTGTGAGACGAGCTTTCAAGGAGCTCAGACAATCGTCGTCTCGGTTGTAAAGTCTGGAACGAACGCTCTCCTCTACGTCCAGAACCAGGGACGTAATATTGTCCAACTCCGCCGGATTCTTCTCTGTTCCGCAACATCAGGCGGCGGGTGGTCGATCTGGTACTTGAGGCCGTCGCCCGACCCGATCTCATGGAGCTATCCTTCCGCCTTTCTCGAACCCGGCCTCACGGCGCTCTTCTATACGTTGGGCGGCGTCGCTGCAGGCAACATCGTTCAGGCGCAGGCAGAATATATCGAGCTCGAAGGGCGCAGCCGGAGCTGCCCGACTATCATGTGAGGTGAAGCCATGGCGACCAAATATTACCGATACACGCTCGAAGGAGAGCAAGGGGCCGACGAAGCGCAGCGCACACTCGGCGAGGAAGCGTCGGACGGGATGATCGCGCGCGTCGACAATGTTGGCGGTCAGACGCACGTTTATGTCGCCAGACAAGTTACGGCCGGTGCAAAATCGGCCGCGACCGGGGGAAAGAAAGCGGCAGCGGCCGGCAGACTGAAGGTCAAAGAGGTGTCAGAGAGCGAGGTGAGAAAGCCCCTCTGAGCCTCTCTTCGTTTCACCGGTGTTGCGGTTGCGCCCACACCTCAAAGTTGAGGTAGGCCAGTCACTTCACGATGAGTGAATGGCACGCCTGTCTTCATGTGAGCTACTAAGAGCAATAGCTTACCTATATGAGCGTGTGCCCTCTCGAAGCCCTGTGCTGCTTCATCATACGTATCCCGATGCCTCTATAACGGTTTCAAGGAAAACTGATCGGCAGAAAAAAGACCATCAGGATCAAGCTGCCCTTTGATTCTTCGCAGTCGTTCGTACTTTTCCTCACTGTCATAGAAACACTGCCACACATCCTCCAGTACTCGATCACCGAAGGTGTACGCAAACATCCTCATGTCCGCATCGGCAAAAGCCTTCTGCGCGACGAATACCTCGTCGTTTTCCTTTTGCCATTTCTCGGCATTCTTGCGTTCATCGCCGCAGGGCCAGTCTACCGAATAGAACGAGTCATGGCTCATAGCAAAAGTTTGTTCACGCCATGAATACGACGTGATTCCTGCTTTTCCATTCTCCGCCACGGCACCACCCGCATAGATCTGCATTTGCGAGACGAGATGCTGACATAAAAGTTCGGGAAAGCACATGATCTCGGACATACGTTCCGTATACGTGTTTGCAAATCCGTCTGGTAAGCCCATCGTGACTCGAAAGCGTTTGACGAATGGATAATCCATCTCCCGATCCTGTTTCATGATGAAATGCTCCGCGAGTCCCTCGGAGACATGGCATTTCTGCTTTTTAAAGACTAGAAGCGGCTCCCCGCAGACCTCGTCCTTTGCGAACGATTCGAACCACTGGTCGTCAAACTCCTCGTCCTTCCCGCACTTGTTCGTGAAACACATCCACATATGGATCAGAGGTGGAATCGGAATTGAGTCATCACCGAATCCCAGCTCTTGCAACGCCTTCTCAATCCATTCGGGCAAGAGGTTCATAAATCCAAAACCCGTGATAGAGAGCATAAACTCGTAGTCGGGGGGTACCTTCTTGTTTGCGCACAGTTTGGACAGCTCTGCCATTCTGTTCACCACTTTTTGCATCTTCTCCTTCGACCAAAGCCACAGAAACGTGTAGCACGCAGAGTTTGGGTAATCCACGTCGCGCAGCGGACAGAATTCCCAATGCGTTACGATCCCGAAATCTCCACCTTTTCCTCCACCCAACACGGCGTAATACACATCGTCGTTGTGCTGGCTAGTCTGCCCTTTCACTGGCCGCTTAATGTGTTCCTTTTGGCCGCTCGCAAGTATGATGTCGAACGCGAGTACGTGATCCGCCAGAAGTCCATGACTGCGCCCTACCATCCCCCAACCGCCGGTGTGCACGTGTCCTCCCAGGTGCACGTGTGCGCACACCCCCATGGGCAGGTAGATCTTATGCTCGTGGTTTTTCGCAGCCCAGTGTCCTAATGGCCAACTGACTCCGCATCGCAGCACGTTCTTCTTCTTGTCATAGTGGTACTCAGTAAAAGTCTGGCTCAAGTCGATCTGCATATTGGCTGGCACCGTCGATGAGTATCCGCAGTATTGATGGCCGCCGGTGCGGACGGCGATCGCCATCGTGAGGTCGCGACACAGTGCCATCGCCTTCTGAATATCGTCCTCATCAGCAGCATACAAAATGATACTAGGAGAAACTTCCGCTTCTTCAAATGATGTGGTTGCGTACTGCCGTCGCTTCTGCGGGTACTCGGCGTCTCCGATAATGAACCACTGACCTTTGAACCCCGAGGCCGTCGCCTTTGCCCGCAGTTCTTCCAGTTCCTTCTTATGTTCTTCGACGTATTTGTTGATGAAGTCTGAAGTCTCCAGAATGCGTACTTCTATTTTGTCGGAATCAATGCGTACTTCTATTTTGTCGGAATCCATTTAGTTTCTCCTTATTATTTCCGTCTTTCACCGGGCGTAGTGAAAGCAGGATTGAGATGTAGTGTCGTCTGAACCGCTCTACAGCTCAGAGCGGTTCAGACTTTTGTGAGTCGATCATTTGCCGGCCTGGCGCCGGCCGAAGCAACGCGGCGGCTACCCTAAGATCCTTAAAGGTTAGTTCAGGATCATCTGCATTGTTATCCATTTGCAGCGCAACTAAACTCTTATGCGTTTTAGGGTTAAATCCTATCCAAATAGCCTCGGATGGGCCAAGACTTAACAGGTTGTTCCGCACTCATTTGTTGGGATTGCCTTTCTGGACTGAAGTTGAGAATGAGACGAAGGGACCTTATATCAACGGAGGCCAAGGAAGTCCGTGCGGTAAATCACATATAGGTGTTTGTCTCAAAATGAGCCCGGCGAAAGCGTGAAACGTTGACGCTGTCGCCCGTTTTCACCGGGCCCAAACCACTTCTGAATAATGGACCAGCTAGCCAGCAGTCGCTGCAGCGGCTGCAGAAATTGGCATTTCCTCCAACACCTCCTCATCCGATAACGCAGTTGCCGGACTCAAGACCCAGGGAACCTGTTGCGTTGATGTAGTTACAAGCGTTCCCGGCTGGTACTGACCCGACTGCTGCGGCACGAACAGGAATTGCTTCGAGGCTTTGTTCTGGATCGAGTAATTCTGATTTGCCTGAGGAACCAGCATCCACTTCTGACCGTCGGATGAAATCCACTGCTGCAGAATTACCTGTGGCGACGCGCCCCACAAAACCTCACCGTTGGTTGCGGCGAGAATCATGTAATAGCCAATGTCATTGCCGCCCAGCGGAACCAACAGGAACTGCTGTGCTGCGGTGGTATTTGCGTTCCAGGCTATCAGATTCGGGGATCGTGAGCTGTCGACATTGAGACTACTACCCGACAACTGGATATAGACTGGAGCTGCGGGTGTGAGTTGCCACTGCTGGATGCGCGAGTTCTCTTTTGGACCCTGAACGAGCTGAGAACTGGATTGCTGCGCGGTTACCAACAAGCCACTGTTCTTATTTACGAGAGAGACAGTAGATCCATCGGTCCTGATGAACTGCCATTTCTGGCTATCCGAACTGGAGTTGAGCGTGTTCTGAATGATTAGCGCATTTGGCGCCTTTGATTGGTTCTGTACGTCGAGCGCCAGATTGCTAACCTGTGCGATGATGTTGCAATACCCCTGGTCGGCGCCGCTGAGCGGTATAATGCGAAAGCCCTGCGCCAGCGTGTTGTTCCAGTGGTACTGTTGGACCACGGCGCCGGAACTCGTGGAACCGTCAGTAATGTCCATCGCGTTTCCACTGTAGCTGGAGATGAACTGACAGAGGGTAATGTCGCTGGTGGCCAACGCCATCCACGCGACCATATACTGCGCCGTGATAGTAATGGCGTCTGTCAGAATAAGCGCTACGTTCGGTTTGAGCTGTTGACGCTGACCATTTGTGAGGCCGGAAAACCAATTATAGATCATGTAAATGCTCGCCGGCGTTATAGCCTGATAGTACCTATTCTTCGAGTTGGTAGCGGCGCTGATGAAGTACGCTCCGGGATCGCTTCCGAGATTGCTGGCAGGTAGCGTAGCCGGCGGCGTCACGGTGTTTTGCATCGCCATCACATACTCTTCAAAGGCGGTGTGATAGCCGAGCATAAACGAATTCAGATAGGTAAAATTTGCGGCGTGCATTGGCTGTGTCAGGTCGGTGAGGTAGTGCAAAGACAGGCCAAGATAGTATCCGGCGTTGGGCATGTCGCCATTCACATAATAGTCGATTGCCTTCCAGAACAACTTGCGGCCTTCGGTCAGCGCTGTAAAAGAACTCGAACCGAGCCAGTTTTTGCCGGTACCCGGATCGTAGAAATGTGATGCCCAGCTTGGCTGTCCCGCGGCTGTTGGGCCATTGTATTCCGGCAGAAAATCGGCAGCGTACAAACCCTGGCAGAGTCGATCGTGAAATCCCTGGTCGAGTCCGGTGTTGCCGATCTGCCCCTTGAACGGCGGAAACAGTTTGAGTAGCTGAGTGCCGGTATTTGGGGTCTGACTTGCCAACTGCACTGCGCGGTTCACAATCCAGAGATGAGTGCTTTGTGCTTCGTCAAACGGATTTTCCGTATCCCAGCCCGGCAAAGACGCGCGACGCGGTGCGATTGAACCTTCCGAAATCATCGCCGCGTTGTTCACTAACTGCGTAACGTTGTTGTTGATGTCGATGGCCCACACATTTGTTGAACTACCCGGAGCGACTTGCCGCATCGCTACGGGGTTAGGTATTTGATAGAAACCGTCGGTTTTGCCAACGTATGCGCAAGCCTTGCCGGACGGATTGACTCCCCACATTGCTCCGTCCAACGCAACACAAACCCCGGTAGCCTTGGTATTGTTCGCTGGAACTACTTTCCAACCCTCGACGCCCAAATACTCGTAGACGTTTCCGGAGCTGTCCGAAGCCATGACTGTTTTGGCGCTGCCAACAGAGATGTCAACAACCTGGTACGGGCAGGCAATTTGTTCCCAGCCGGTCGTGGCACTAAGGTAGCGAACCACGTTGTAAGTTCCGTGCGTGAGGCCTGGAGCGAGTCCCCACACAGTGCCGTCCGCGGCCGCACTCACCGCGCTCAGTGGGCCGCCTCTGATCGACTGTGGACTCCAATTCGCCAGGCCGCCAGTGTTTTGGTAGACGTTACCGGCATTATCAAGAGCCCAAACGTCGTTGGCACTGGCCACCGAGAGTTTCGCGAGAGTACTGCTGCTCGCTATCGTTCTCCAGACCGTTCCGTTAGTCGTAATCTGATAGATATTTCCGCTTGCGTCTATGCCCATGATTGCGGCTTGATCGCCCACGGAGATCTGGCTTAACGCATTTGAACCCTGCTTGCGGAAAGGGACCCAATCCTGTTCAGACATTTCGTAGTAATACGCATTTCCAGACTCATCGAGTGCCCAGATGGTGGTGTCATCGCCGGCACTGACTGACTTGAATTTGACTGTCACTGCAGTCTGAACCGGTAGCCACGGAGTGGGATTTCCAGGATCGTACTGATAGATCTTTCCTGACAGTCCGACCGCTGCGATCCATCCGGACGTTCCGGCGGTTAAGGAAATAAAAGCTTCGGGGAACGGCGACATGAGCGCCGTCCAGGTGTTGGATCCGGCATTGTATTGTTGTGGAATGCCTGATGTGTTCAATCCAAAAACCGAACCGTCCGAGGCGGCACTGACGCTTGTGATTCCGGTGCCACGTGAAGTGAAGCCAGAACTCGGTTCGTATTGGTAGACGTTATTCGCGGCATCGACCGCCCAAATAGCGGTGGCGCTGCCAACGGATATTTTCGTGATGGGTTGGGTACATGTGACGTTGGTCCATCCCGTGCCGGGAACAAACTGCCAAACGCTACCCGGATTGCTGATCCCCCAGACGGTCCCATCCGAGGCAATACCGATGCTCTTAAGGGTGCCGGTAATATTAGTGGACGGGATGGTGGTCCAGGATGGGCCTAACACGGCTTGCAGGATCTGACCATTAGGGTCGATCCCAAGAACAGTGCCGTCTGCTGCGGCGCTGATATATCTTAGTAATTGAGTCATCTGATTCTCCTTTCAAGGCAGTCCAATAGCTACCTTCCTGTAGTTACCGGTGACTTCATCAACGAACCGGCTGGCTAAATTGTCATATCTTTAAATGCGCGTTTTCCGGACGAGAATCACCATCGCTTTGAGATTTTTTCGGATGGATCAAGGTGTAGCTAACGTCTCACTTAGCAAGCTTGGGACAGGCGCAGAGGCGTGCATTGAAGTTAAGCTACGGGATAAAACAAAGCTGACGGGCTATGTCAGCGAAGCGGGCGAAGACAGCTTCGTCATCGTAGATGAAAAAACGGGTGCAACTTCTACAGTGACTTATGCACAAGTTCAGCAGGTCAAGGGCAATAACCTTTCGAAAGCTGCGGAAATCGCCCTCGGCGTGGGAGTTATAGTCTTACCCATAGTGATGGTTCTTTACTTCGTATCAAAGTCCTGGAGTTTACTGGTTTTGCAGAGCCTCAGACTCAACGATCATGCCCCTGGTCTGAGACATTCTGGAGTATGCTATGGCTTATGTGGAAATATATTTTGGCCTCTGCTCTTTTGGTGATCGGGATTGTTGAGATCATTCTGGCGCTACACCCAGGTCTCCGTGAAGCGCTGATGCAGACCAGTCCGGTACGTGTTAAGCGCACTGAATCACCGATGTTCTTAGTAGCTGGAATCTCTGCGTTAGTGACGGGAATAGGGATTCTCTTCTATGGATTCTTCTTGTAGATAAAGCGGTTGGCATGTATTTCGACTTTACTGCCTCGCAATTGCCGCTAGGCGTCTTCGTCCGCACACCTCTTCTTCCAACGCAAATCAACGAAACGCTTTCTGGTTTGATATGTATAATCCGTCTCTATGAAAACCAAAAAGCAGTTGTCGCCAGAACAACGTCAAGAACTCCTCAGCGCGTTGAAAGCCCGCTTCGAGAAAAACATGAACCGCCACAAAGGTCTTGAATGGTCCAAGGTACAAGCAAAACTGGAAGCTGATACTGAAAAACTGTGGTCACTAAATGAAATGGAAACAACTGGCGGTGAGCCGGATGTTGTCGCGTTTGATAAGAAGTCCGGCGAATACGTCTTCTATGATTGTTCGGCGGAGAGTCCTAAAGGCCGGAGAAGTCTTTGTTACGACCGTGAAGCGCTGAATGCACGGAAAGAAAATAAACCGAAAGACAGCGCTGTTGATATGGCAACTGCCATCGGCGTCGAACTCTTAACCGAAGAACAATATCGAGAATTGCAGAAACTCGGAGAGTTCGATCTGAAAACGTCGAGCTGGGTGCAAACACCTTCTGACATCCGAAAACTCGGCGGCGCCCTCTTCTGCGATCGCCGCTACGACCAGGTCTTCGTCTATCACAACGGCGCCGATTCTTACTACGCCGCCAGAGGACTCCGTGGCTCCCTGAAGGTCTAAGTTACGTGTTGACTTAACACCTGCTTGGCACTATAGTGCGCCCGCGTCGAATTCTCAGGCTCAATACTTTCAATCTCGCCCATGTTTAGTTTAACGATCTCACCCTCATGTAAAGGAGTTACGCATGTTCTCAGGACTTTGGTATAACGAACTCGGCTCGATGATGCAGTTGAACGTTTCCGGCAGCAACGTCTGGGGCTGGTATTATTCCGCAGTTGGAAACGTCAGAAACACTTATCCACTTTCGGGCCAGGTCAATACGCAACCCTATCCTTTTAGTCAGGTTTTGGGTTGGGCCGTAGCCTGGACCAATCCCTACGTGAATGCGCACAGTGCCACTGCCTGGTCAGGTCAATACCAGACCGTTGATAATCAGGAAGAGATTGTCGCTTTCTGGCTGCTGACGAATGAGACGGATGAAACGAAAGTACCAGACGACTGGAACGCTACCCTGGTCGGAAAAGACGTCTTCACTCGTAACATGCCTGCGCCTACGGAGATAGATAAAGCTCGGAGGAGAACTGCTAAATCTCATCCATCTGAGGCCAATCCGTAGTCGACTGTTTAGGAATCCATTAACAACCTGCGAATAATTTGGGGAGAGGTTTGCTCGTATTGAGCCCTCTCCTCGATTCTCCACTTGTAAAACAGATGAATGATCGAGTGAAGATTTTGTGGATGAGCGACCCGCCTACGTTCTTTACGGGATTCGGTACGGTAACCAAAGAAATTCTGATTCGCTTGATGCACACTGATCGTTATCAGATCGCATGTGTCGGGTGGGGCTATGACGGGTGGCCTTACAATCGACAGGAAATTCCATTCGATATCTATCCCTCCAACAATCCGAACCTGAACCGCGATACGCTGATCAAAGTATTGGAAGAATATCAGCCTGACATACTTATTACGTTAGGCGACATTTGGATGGTTGAGTGGATCGTCGATCTACCGAATCGATCGAGATTCAAGTTTCTGCCGTATTTCCCTCTTGACGGCGCGCCGCTATATCCACCCTGGGCCAGGTTTATTCGCGACGCTGATGTTCCCGTAACATTCTCTAAGTTTGCTCAAGAGATCGTTCAGACGGCTCTTCCCGACGTTAACATTGAACTCATCTATCATGGTGTCGACACTCATGCTTTCCACCCACTGAATGAATATCAGCGCCCGGGTGAATTGAAGAATAAGTTCATTGTCGGATGCGTCGCACGTAATCAGCCGCGCAAGAATTTACCTTCGCTCGTCAAATCATTCGCGCGTTTCTGCGAGGATAAACCTGAAGCTGTCCTTTACCTGCATACAAACCCCGATGACATCGGTTGGGACATACTCGACTTGCTCAAACGATACGGAGTTTTTAGTAGAACGTGTATTTCAAAGTCAGCATCGATTCAAAAAGCACTGAGTAAGAAAAAGCTGAACGAGATTTACAATCTCTTCGACGTCATGGTCCTACCGACGGCAGGTGAAGGTTTTGGGCTGCCGATCCTCGAGGCTATGGCTGCCGGCGTGCCTGTGATCGCCACCGGCTACACTTCATGTGTGGAACTGTTGGAAAGTCGAGGCGAGCTCATCAGAGTGAAGGAGTTTTTAACCGCGGGACGGCACAATGTCGAGTATGCGATTCCAGACATTGACGACCTGGTAGCTAAACTCAACTTACTCTATACCCGGCCCGACCTCCGAAAGAAGCACGGTGCGGCAGGACTTGAATTTGCGCGCACCATGGATTGGGATGAAATCGTAAAGAGCTGGGACAGCCTGTTGATGAGGGTCGCCTAACAGACCGCCCAGCATACAGACATTTTCCAACTAAGCAGTAACACCACAACGTTGACTTTCCTTGTGAATGGGAATAGGCTCCGGCCGTCCTGATCGAAGGCTGACCCTCCGAGCCTCTGCAGACCTCGCATACTCGCTAACCAAGCCTTCCCGGGTTAAAGCAAGGATTGTTCATTCGCCTCGAGCGAGTCTGACGTTAGGCCTTGCTTGGTTCTAACCCTTAGCCCTCCGGAGGTTCACATCATGAAAATCCTCAGACTCTTCATCGCGTTTGCAGTACTCTTTTCGTCGCTTGCAGTGAGAGCGCAAAGCGGCAGTGAAGAACAAGCCGTGTCACAGTTAAAACGAGAACTGGCCAAAGCATATGTTCAAGGCGATGCTAAGACGCTTGAGCGTATCCTGGCAGACGAACTGACAGACACTACTGATGGAATGGTTCTGACCAAGCAGTATCACTTGAAGGTCCTTAGTCCTCGTATTGGTGTAAGTACTGATTTTCCGACTATGAATGTTCGCGTCTATGGTAACGCGGCAGTAGTAACCGGAGTGGAAGCGTTGTTTGAAACGGCTAATAAGAATAACGCTGTCTATTACAGCTTCACAGATACGTTTGTGAAGCGCCAGGGTGGGTGGCAGTTGATCGCAGCCCAGCGACAGAATGTGCCTGTGTGGATAACACGGTCCATGGAAGCCAACGAACTGAAAGTCCTTACGGTTCAGAATTGCAATCAAGAACCATCACTCAGATCATTGCACTATGACACACCAGCCCTTATTCGCTTTATCAATGAAACGTCACAGCCTGTCGTTGTGTACTGGCTTAATTATGAGGGCAAGCGTGATCCGAGTGAAGAGCAAATAGTGACGATCAGACCAGGACGGTCGGGAGATCGCCCCACCTATCTGACTCATCCGTTTCTTGTGACTGATGCGACCGGAAAGTGTCTGGGGATTTATCTGCCAACGCCGGAACCGTCGTTGGCAGTTATTAAGTAGAACGTGCCTGCTTCCACAAGCTACGCATATCTCGCGGCACGTCGTGGGCGAAACGATCGAATTGAATTGCGTGCGGGTGACAAACGCGCAGACGATTTGACAGGGCTCATAACTATAACTTCTGAGGATCTGGCAAAACTTTCATGCACTATACGCCGGACACTTTGACCGGTGAGTCGCTCAATCGCACGCATCGATAATTCGTCAACCGGAGCGACAATCGTGATTGCTTTGCCTTGATTGCCGGCCCTGCCGGTCCGGCCTATTCGATGCACGTAATCTTCGGGAGCGCCCGGCACGTCGTAATTGATGACGTGTGACACAGCGTTAATATCCAATCCGCGCGCGGCTATGTCAGTTGCGACCAACACTCGTGCGCGCCCTTCACCGAAAGCGCGTAGCGCTGCTTCACGTTGCGGCTGCGTACGATCAGCGTGAATGCGTTTCACAGAATGATCGCGGGCCTGGAGAACATGAGAAAGACGCTCTGCTCCTCGTCGAGTGCGGGTAAAGATCAGCACTCGTTCGAATGGCTCGCGTTCTTTTTCAAGTAGTTCCAGCAAGAGAGCCGTCTTGGATTCCTGAGGTACATGGTACGCAATCTGCTCCACCAGGGTCGCGGCACGACCACGAGTGCTTACCTCCACCAGTTTCGGATCTTTTGTTGTGGACCGGGCGAGCTGCTCGATGCTTTCAGACATCGTTGCTGAAAACAAGAGTGTTTGACGTTTGGTCGGTAAGAGTGAAAGCACGCGCCGAATCGCCGGCAGAAATCCCATGTCCAACATGCGATCGGCTTCGTCGAGCACCAGAACTTCCACCGTCGAAAGTTGGACCGCTCCGCGCTCTATTAGATCGAGCAAGCGTCCCGGTGTAGCAATCAAAACAGCAGCACCACGTCGCAAATCGGTAAGCTGTGTTCGTATGTTTGCGCCGCCGATCGCGAGCACGCCGCGATTGGTCTTCACCGAATTTAGTGCCACGTAGTTCTCATGAATCTGCAGCGCCAGCTCACGCGTCGGCGCAAGCACGAGTACGCGCAGTCCGGGCCGAGCTTTGCCGCTGAGTCCTTGAATGATCGGAAGTAGAAAAGCAGCGGTCTTTCCTGTTCCGGTTTCGGCACAGCCGATCACGTCCTGACCGCTGAGAACGATGGGTATAGCCTGACGCTGAATAGGCGTAGGCGTGTTGTATCCGAGAGACTCGCAGGCGCTCACTTGTGCGGGCGCGAGTCCCAGTTGAGAAAAGTTCATAAGGTTCCTTGATTATTGTTAATGCAGTGCAGGCAGTCTCTTCCACCTTCGGGTATCTTGACCGCAAAAATGGAAGAGAATCTGCCGGAGATGACTAGTACTACCAGCGTGGCTCCCGATGACCGCCGCCACCGCTATTACCACCGTTACCACCGCGATAGCCGCCACGACCACCGCCGCCACCAAAGTTGCGGCCGCCGCCGAAGCCACCACTGCGATTTTCGCGTGGCTTGGCTTCATTTACTTTCAAAGCGCGACCGCTGATTTCCTTGCCATTGAACTGGCTAATAGCTGCCGCAGCTTCGTCGTTGGTGGACATCTCTACAAACGCGAATCCACGGGAGCGTCCCGTTTCGCGGTCTTCGACTACGCTTGCTGATTGAACAGTGCCGGCTTGAGCAAACATCGTCTGCAGATCCGCGCTGGTGGTTTGGAAAGAGAGATTTCCAACATAAAGTTTCGTTGACATTCAGATATACCTTTCCCCTATGGGAGTAAAAAGAAGCTGCGAATCGGATGGGCTTCGGCGAAACGGTTGGCGTTCGAAGGACCAGGTTCGGATGCTCTTGAGAGAGCGGCTTCCAGAGTTTGAAACAAGCCTGCTCTCGAACTATCCAAACGTCCGGCGCTGATATTTGCTGCGCGGGGCGCATCACCGTCGATGCGCGAGAGAAGGATTAACCGGTACTACGATGCCCTATTTACAGATAAGTTGCAACCTCAGGCACAACTAAACCTATTAGATTCGCGACTCCAGCTCGCGGCCGGGGCGTGGCGCGGGCGGTTTATTAGTGAGCACTGCACGTTCGCTCGGCGGTCGTATATGCTTCGGGTTTCTTCCATTCCGGTCGGACAAGATCTCTTCCAGGAGAGCTGCCAGTTCATCGAAATCAATCGGTTTCGACATGAAATAGTTACTTCCAGCGCGTAGTGCGGTTTCGTAAGTGGACGGTCCGGTGTATGCGGTTAAGACGACAATCGGGGTGTTCTGAAAGCCATCGATAGTACGAATGCGTCGGATGGTTTCAAATCCATCGAACCCTGGCAGAGCCAGATCCATCAGGATAACGTCCGGCCGCTGGTTTCTTATCACATCCAGCGCCTGAGAACCCGTCGCCGCTTCCAGCACGCGGAATTTCTCCGACTCCAGCAGGAGCTTTAACATTCGACGAACGTCGTCATAATCCTCAACAATCAGAATCGTACCCATAGCAAAGGAAGAACTCAGCAATTCATATACCGCCTGAAAAACTTTGATCATTCGCCCTCATATCGCCTAAGATTCCACGCAACTCAGCCTCTCGCCCAGATCCCAGGGTTTAGATCTAACGACAAGCAAGTTTTAAGCAGTTCCCTAACCCTCGATCGACCGAACCTGCAAATCTAGACGGAGGAGAACCGGAATGCTAAGAATGTTTGTGCTGAGTTTGCTTATCGTTGCCGCACTCTTCGGCGGATTTTCTGCGAAGCCGAAGCCCGTTGCTGCTGCTAACAACATCTCTATTTATGGCGCCTGGCATTGTGGCAGTGAATTCTGTTCCTGGGCCAGTGTGCGCAACATGACCGATTTCGATAATCGTAACCGCTGGTTAATCAATCGAGGTGATGGCTCGCCGTCAGTAAACCTCGTCGTGCTCAGTTTTGTTCAGCCACTGAAACTACTGAACAAGACTAACGACGCCGGCACAACACTAGGTGTTCCAACTGGCATGACTCAAGCCGTGGTTGATTACTTCAAGAGCCGCGGCATTCGTGTGCAGTTGTCGATCGGGGGAATCACTTATGTAGACGCGTGGAATCAGGCTCTCGCAACTAACCCGGTCCAACTCGGGTTGAACGCCGCCGAGGTGGCCCAACGTATGGGTGTCGGGATCGAGATCGACTACGAAGAGAACACGAATCCGAACCTCACCGGCTTGCAGGCATTCATCAATGCGTATCGTTCAGTTCATCCTTATGACGCTTCGGGAAACAATCACGCCGCGCGGTTAACCATCGACCTCGCTGCCGGCGATCGTTGGCTCATCGCTTTAACGCGCAAGGCAACTGCCGATTGGCTGAACACGACCACACCAGTGTTGGACTACGCGAATGCGATGGTTACTAGCAAGCAATTCAACAGTGCGGCAGACGCTCAGTCGAATTGGCAAGAGCACATCGATGGTAAGGCACAGTTTGCGCCACCGATTCTTCCACTCGCACCTGCTAAATTTACCGGAGCGCTCTATATCGTCACTGGTACAAGAGCAGCACCGGAGTGCACGAGTTTCAGTAGTTCGCTGACCAACTCGACTGGTGCGTACGTTCAAACAGTAGCGCCGAACGGCGCCGGCACAACGAGTGGAATGTTGGGCTACATGTTCTGGGCCGCGGAGTGTCCGTCGTCACGGCGTGTTTGTACAGTACCTCCGAATTCGTGCGAGGGAGGTGTTGGCGTCGGTGCTGTCACGTACGGCATTCCGATTCCAATGCCGGCGTTGCGTCAGAATTAAAATCAAGCAGGCTTTCGAACTTTTATCCAGTTGAGAATAACGACAAACATTTCGCGCAAAGGCGCAAAGACGATTTGTATTTTGCGCCTTAGCGGCTTGGCTTTGCGTCTTTGCGTGAACCTTCCTAAAGGAGAAAACCCCTATGTCCTGGCAAAATGCTCCCAGTTTAAACAAGCTCACGGCCGCACAGAATGGCGGCAACCGCGGCGCTCAACTATGGGGCGTCGATTACAAAGGTAAGCTCTACACCATCTATCAAAAAACACCGGGCGGCGAGTGGAGTAACTGGATTACAAAGGACTGGGCTCCAGTCAACCATCCGAAAAATGTTTACGAATTGGGCGCCTGTCAATTGGGCGATGGACGCATCAAGCTTTGGGTGCTCGACATGAAGCGCGAGATCTGGACCGTCGAACAACAGACTCCGGGCGGCGATTGGAACAACTGGTGGCACGGCACCAGAAGCAAATGGAACAACGCGCCGGGAACGTTCAAGAAGCTCGGTCCCACGCACATGATGAGGTCAGCAAACCAGTTAAACGACTGGCCCGGCGCTGCGATGTTCATCGGCCTCAAAGAAGATGGCACACTGGCGGTGTGTTATTCAGCAGGTCACGACTCATGGAGCCGTTTTCGAGATAACTGGAACGGGGCATCTCAGCTCATCGAGGTGACGTCGTGCCAGCAAGGCGGCGATGGGAAAGTCGCTGTTTGGGGACTCGATGATAAGCGTCAACTCTGGGGCAGTGGTGAGGAGACAGCAGGCACAGGTAATTTCCCCGGTTGGGTTGGACCGAACTGGCTCAAGGCCCCCAAGCTGCGAAACATTGCTGCCGTACAGGGTCCCAACGGCGCGATCATCATTGGACAAGATGAAGATTATCAGGTGCTCACAAACTTTCAATCGCAACCTGGCACCAATAACTGGACGGGGTGGTCACAGCCCAACTGGAACAACGCGCCACAGAGCTATGAGTTGACCGCCTGCGGCCAGAACAATGGGCGCGCCCAGATCTGGGCCATTACACTCAAACAAACTCTAACCAGCATTGTGCAACGCCCGGATGCTCTCTGGCCTAATCACTGGTCGGATGAGGACAAATGATCCATCAGTGATCATCGTTTTCTCTGCGGCATCTGCGGTTCTCTGCGGTTCTCTGCGGTTACATGTTTTTTTCGCAGAGGGCCGTAGAGGAAAATGCTAGTTGGACAGTAGAGCCGCGGAGAACACCACGACCAGCACGAGCCCAAACGCACCCGCCAGCGCGGCGATCCATGGTCGTGATTTTCGTGTGCTGTCTGTCTTCTCGCCGGAATCAATCTTCTCGTCCAGCCAAACCAGGTGCGTGTACGCCTGCATCTCGTCGAGTCGTGAATGTACCGGAACGTGAAAACGATTGTGGAAGGGATTGCGGTAGGGATTGTTGATAAGGGTCTTATTCATGATGCTTACTCCTCGCTAACGTTCGCTGAAGGACTCAGCTTCGCCGTTACCACCCCCCGAAGCAATGACCGTACCCGATGATGAACGGCTGTAGTGTCTATGACTTAGCTGCGGCACACACACAGCCAGTGCGCATATACGTCAGTTCATACACCAACTCGGACATCGCTGATATTTACAGTTCGACTTCATCCAGCGCACGGGCTCCCAAAGTGTCGAGTGCAACGTCGTCTATGCAACAGCCATCAAACCGTCCGCGTAAAGCCGCGGCTCCCTTCTCCCGCTTGCAAAAGCAATCGAGTCTTGCTAAACCTCGTCAACGGAATGCCCCCAAACAGGGAGAAGTATCATGAAGAAAACATTTCGACTTCTGCTCTCCACTTTACTTTTGATTTCACTCTCGACTCCGCTCCTTGCCGACACCATTCGTCTTAAAGACGGCAGCGTTATTCGTGGTCAGGTGATCGGCTTTAAGGACCAGCAGTTCACAATCCTGATCGGCGGAAACGCAAGGGGCAGACGCGGGCAGACCACTGTCTACGTTGAAGACGTTGAATCGATTGAGTTTGACTCAAACCCCGGCAGTGCGGGTGTCACTGACGACAGCAGCGCACGCAACAACGTTCCGATGAGCCGCCCGTCGAGTCCGGTTAACCAACCGGACACTAACAACAACGTCCCCGATTCTCGATCCAACGACACGCTACCGATTTCGTCAGCTCCAACTCCGACTTTCTTTACCATCAAAGTCGGCGTCAAAGCTGACAACTCCAACAACGGCTGGACAAACAGCGGACTCGTCGTGCGCAAGGGTCAAAGGCTTCGCATCAGTGCTTCAGGCCGGGTTTCTCTCGGACGCGGACGCTTCTCAACTCCGGCTGGACTGGCGACGATTCAGGATAACGACAAGCTGATGCGCAATGACCCGACCGGGGCGCTGATCGCCGTAATCGGCGATGATAACGACGACTTTATTCTGATCGGTCCGCGACGGGAGTTTGTCGCCCAGCGGGATGGAGTGCTGTTTCTGGGTGTCAACGAGGGCGATTTGACGGATAATACCGGCAGCTACGATATCGTTATCGAGGCAGAAGCCAGCGGGCGTTAGTGGTAAACTCGCGTCTACGCCCCCGCATCAGACGACTAACGGGCTATTTCCGATTGCCAATTGCCGAATGCCGATTGTTGAGACGGAGTAAGTTCTCAAATTGGCATTTGGCAATCGACAATTGGCAATGACTTACGTTCCTCGCTTTTATGGCCTCGGGAGTCGAAAATTATGAGATTTAATCGATCGTATCGAATTTTTGGTGTTGCGCTCTCGTTATTGCTGCTCGGCGCAAGTGTTAATCCGGGGTGGTCGCAGTCCAGACGTCAGCCACCCACCTCTAACGAGAAGAAGAACAAACGTCCCGACCCAACCAAACCCGGCGAAGGCCAGCAGGAACCGCTTCCGAAAGACCTGGAACCACCCAAGCCCCAGGACATCGAAAAGGTCAGCATCTCAACGCAGATCGTCAACGTCGATGCCGTCGTCTATCACAAGAAGAGCGGTCAGATTGTTGCCGATCTGAAGAAACCCAACTTCGCGCTTTTCGCTGACGGCGTAAAGCAGGAGATCACAAACTTTTCCACGCCCGAAGCGCCAATCACCGTAGCGATGGTGGTCGAATACAGCAAGTGGTCGGAGCTTTTTGGTTTGTACGGCAATCGCGGCCAGGAACCGGGCACGTATGAAGTGATTCGTCCCACGGCGATGTTTCTTTCACAATTCATCAAACCACCCGACGATTACGTTTCGGTAGTTGCATTTGATATTCGTCCCACTCCACTGACTGACTTCACTAACGATCCCGGTCGCTTGCAGCAAGTGATTAGTTTGCTATTGCGGAACCAACCGGCGTTTCGTGAAACAAACTTGTTTGACGCTTTGAAGTTTGTGCTTGTTGGTGGACGTGCTGACTCAGTGGTGCTGGAAGATTCGAAGACGGAGAAATCCGATTACGCGGGCTTGACGTCGGTACAGGGTCGACGACGCGCAATCATTCTCGTCGCCTCCGGCATCGACACGTTCAGCAAGATCAATTACGGCGACGCACGCAAGGTGCTTCAGAACTCCGGCGTGCCGGTTTACATCATCGGTACGGCCAACATGTTCAAGAAGATGTACGGCGATCAGCTACCGGCTACTGACAGTTTGTTGGGAATGCCGGGTCGCATGAGCTGGTTGCAGGCCGACAACACGCTGCAAACGTTCGCGAAGGAGACGGGCGGCGCGTATTTTCCGGTGACGTTTGAAGGCGAGTTGCCGAAGGTCTTGCAAAGTATCAACGCGCTACTGCGTAGTCAGTATAGTCTCGCGTTTAATCCCGGCGATGTCCGCGACGGCAAGCAGCATAAGTTGCAGGTCAGAGTTGACGTTGATGGCGATGGGACGTTTGACGATAAAGAGTACGTGGTCCAGGCGCGGCAGTTCTACAATTCACCCAAGCCAGCGGGAAGCGAGAAGTCTCAGAAATAAATAAGCCGCAGATAAACGCGAATGAACGCCGATCTGAATCAGATCGGCGTTCATTCGCGTTTATCTGCGGCTTAAATTCCGTAAAGTCTCAACCGAAACTCGTCATTAAACGAGACGATCTCCGCTTTACGACCGGAGTATCGTCTCGATTCACGTAATAACGACGGTAATCCCTGCAAAGATAGTTTTAAGCCGTACGCAGCATTGGTCAGGACTGCCGCGAGTCGCGGATTCAAACGTTCCGGCATGCCGTAACGAATTGCTTTCTGCGCTACCGGCGAAAACCCGACGCTGCGTCGCGAATTCACAAATTCCAGCGAATGATCGAAAACGTGCAATCGGCTCGGCAAGTCTCGTAACGCGAGATCTCTGTGCGCAAGCATGTTTGTAATCGCTTCAGCCACGACGCCGCGGTGATAACTCGAACGCGCCGGCACTGGCGAATCTTCCGCCACACTGCGCGGGCGCACTTCCGAAAGATCACAATATCGATGAATAAAGCGTGTGAGCCCTTCGAAAATTGATGACAAGTTACCTGATAACTTCACGCGCTCAACAATCTGCGACTGCAGTGAATCACCCGAAAACCTCGTCGCCGTAACCGCCGCGCGTGGCAGTAACTCCGTCACTCGATCGTCTCGACCAAACAACAACAAGCCCGCGACAGTCGGCACGATCTCGAGGCCATTGTTCGTCGCCAGCAACAGATCGCGCTCAAGCACGTCCGCAGTCGGATAACCACCTACAGTCGCCTCTTCAAACGCACCGCCTTCAAACTCACGCAGGTAACTCCACAGATGTGCCTCGTCTACGTCGACAATCTTTGCGCCCAACGCGGGCACATCTTCGTAACGGATTGGACGTGCTTCATCCAGTAACGACGAGATCTCTTCGCGCGACGCCTCGCGCTTTTCCGCCCCGATGCGCAGGTAAAAGCGACCGTCGCGCGTGCGATACGGGCGCCGTTTGCTTTCGATATCAAGCGCCACGATGCGACGTCCGTTGTCGAGCGCAATGCGATCGATAAAGGGCACGAGCGGAGGTTGGACCTCCTCGCGACAAATTCGCACCAGATCGTCCTGGACTCTTTCCGGATCATCAACGCCTTCAACTCTCAACTGATCGTTGACGCCGAAGACGATCACGCCGCCGCCAGTGTTTGCGAGGGCTACGATTTCCTGTGCGATCTTCTCGGTATTTGAGAGTTTTACTTTGAGTTCGAGAAAAGTGTCTTCACCGCCTCGGATCAAGCGCAGTAGTTCAGTGCGGGAAGTTTGTGGTGCCGAAGTGGAAAGGACGTATTCCTGAAAGGAACGTTCCGTGGTTGGTTCGTGTCGCTGGTTGCTGCGAAATCTTCTGCGAGCCATTTGTGTATTGACGGGGCCCAAAACCCGCCCGGATGCCGCGGAGCATCACTGGATTCAAAGTACCGGATGCGTAGTGTAACACGTCTCTGTGGTTCTCTGCGTATCTCTGCGGTCCTCTGCGTTTGATATAACCTTTAACGCAGAGAACCGCAGAGTGGCTTATTCGTCGGAGGGTTCTCGAACTGCTTCGAGGATGTCGATCTCGCGTCTGGCTAGTAAACGTCCGTGAAAGTTGATCATGAGTGAGTAAAGACCCACCGAAACTAAAGCGAAGAGTGTCAACAACAGGTATTCATAGAGCAAACTGCGCGTGAAATAACCGACTAAAGTCGATACGACCGGCGGAATCAACAGCAATATTATCAACGGAATCAGAAACAACCCACCTACTCCCGATACATTCAAACGCTTCCCGTATCGCATCCGTTTCGGAAAGCGAATCGAAAGCCAGTTACCGACAATCGAACTCAGCGCCGCGAAGATAATGAAACTCAACGCTAAAAACAGCAGGCTGCCAATCGTGATATCGCGAAAGATAATCGTGTTGAGAATCAAGAGCGCGGTAACGAACACAAGCGCGAGAAAAGTAAGGACAATGTTTTTGCCGAGCAGAATCTTGCGCCGATCAATCGGCGAAAGAATGAGCGCGCGCATTCCGCCTTGTTCAAACGCAAACAGATTGCACGACAAGCCCGCGAGTATGAGAAACACGTAGAGCACGCCGCCGAGGAGTAACAAACCCGAACCGTACGCCAGAAAACTGTTCGACATTCCACGTTTCGTCGTGCCGAATCTTTGCGAGTTGATCAGGCGAATGAAGATCACGAGTAACGGCATTAACGCCATCATTCTCACCTGCGCGTTACGCATCAGGTAGCGAAGTTCTTTCTCGACCATCGCGGATAGATCGGACGACAGCAAAGGCAACTGCCAACCCGAATAAACGGCAGTTTCGGCGCTCTCGACTACCACCTTCTGTTTTCTTCGTCCTTCTATTCCAAGCGCCGAGCGACGCACGATCCAGTACGTCGCAACGATCAACACGATCGCGTACGCACTCAACGTGAGAAATGCCGCGACGTAAGCAACGCTGTCGGTGGCTGCACTGCCTACCAACAAGAACGCTGCGGCTCCGGGCGGAGTCCATCGGAGCGACCGAAGCGATTCGGCGTGCTTGAACAGAAGCGGCACTACCTGCCCTGCCACCGCAGTGCCGAGTCCGAAGATCACACCGAGCATCGCGACAAGAGTTTCACCTCGAGCGCGTTTGTGTCGCAGTAGTGATCCGATGATTGTAGATAGCCATTTCGATAATCCTACTCCGACTAATACAGCAGGTATTGCAGCGATCTCCGTCATCCAGAGTTTGCCCGAACCAAGTCCCGCTCCGATGCACAGCGCCAGTACTGCCGGCACGAGGAACACGGAATGTAACGTAGTAAACTCGCTGATAAAATCAACGAGGAATAGCTTGCGCAGAGTGATCGGATACATCAGCAACTTGCCGGCTTCAAACTGCTTGCCACCGCCGAGGCTCAAAGGCACAGTGGCCCACATCAAGTACACGACACCGAAGATGGAAAAGAAAATAAACTCCGTCGAGAGACTCTCGGGAAGATCGCGCGTTGCTGTACGATGAAGCGCACTGCCGAGACCTTCAGGTTGAGTTAGCGTGTAAGCGATGAAGCCCAACACCAACGCCAGCATGAGGGCAAACGCGAGGGCGATCACCATCCCAAGGATTGACGCTACTCTGTTCACGACCGCCCTGGACGAGCGCAACGAGTTGCGCAATAGTCGCCACTTAAGCCAGATTAAGGTGCTTAGTTGAGACATCGTTGATGATCCAGAACGCTTACGTCGGACTCGGCTCCAACCTCGGCGACCGTGCCGGGTACCTGTTGCTCGCAGTTCGCGGCATGCTTGACGCTGGTCTCGATGTTATTCGACTCTCGAGTATTTACGAAACCGAACCGGTTGAATACGAACAACAGCCTGCGTTCCTGAATATGGTGGCGGAACTGCGTGGCTCGACGCTCCCCTCGCCCGAGCAAACACTCGCGCGCCTATTACGGATCGAGTATGCACTCGGCCGCACGCGCGACCTTCGCATGGGTCCGCGTACAATCGATCTCGACCTGCTCATCTTCAAGGACCAACAAATCGAGACGGAGTTCCTCACTGTTCCTCATCCGCGACTTGCCGCGCGTCGTTTCGTCTTAGTGCCACTTAATGAACTCGTGCCAAACCTCGTCCACCCGATACTTGGGGAACCGGTTAGTGAGTTGTTAGCGCAAACAACAGATCCGAAAGCCGTCCACAGATTACACAAATTAACCAGCCGGTTTTAACGGTAATCTGTGTAATTTGTGGATAGCTTTGTGGCGCTTTTCCCGCTCGGATGTTTCCCGTTATAATGCCCGCACTTGTTATCACATCCTCGACATCTCCAGATTTCCCATTTCACTGGCAATTCAATTGTCCACATCTCGTGGTGTAAAGGTAACTGAACATGCCGTATTTGAAGCCTGAGAGGCCGGAAAAGGTCAGTGCACCGTCTTTGCGGTTAAGTAAACAACGTGGCGAACGCCTCGTTTGTCTCACCGCCTACGACTATCCAACCGCGCGCATCGTTGATGAAGCAGGAATCGACGTGATTCTGGTCGGGGATAGTCTCGGCAACGTCGTTCTGGGTTACGGCAATACCGTGCCCGTGACGCTCGAGGACATACTAATCCACGTGAAGGCCGTGCGTCGCGCAGTACAGCGCGCGTTGCTCGTCGCCGATATGCCTTATGGATCATTTCACACCGGCGATGACGATGCGGTCAAAAACGCGTTGCGCCTCGTGAAGGAAGGCGGCGCCGAAGCAATTAAACTTGAAGGCGGACATAAACGCGTTCACCTCGTGAAACGGCTGGTCGACGAAGAGATCAGCGTGATGGGCCATATCGGTCTGACACCACAGTCGATTAATCAACTCGGCGCCTATAGAGTGCAGGGTAAAACAGCCAAGACAGCGCAACAGTTAATCGATGACGCAAAAGCAATGGAAGACGCCGGCGCGTTTGCTATCGTCCTGGAAGTCGTGCCTCGCGAGATAGCTAAAGTGATCACTGAGAGCATCAGCATTCCGACGATCGGAATCGGCGCCGGTGTTCACTGTGACATTCAGGTACTGGTCCTGCACGACATGCTCGGGCTGTCCTTTGGTAAACAGGCTCGCTTCGTTCGTCCTTACGCTAACCTGCGTGAGGCGATGACGGACGCAGTGACCCGTTACGCGGACGACGTCAGAAACGGCACCTATCCATCCGAAGCGGAGTCGTATGCGCTACCCGCTGAAGCGGCGGAGCAACTTCATATCGAAACTCCGGCGAGAGACTCAAAGGCCGAGAAGTCCTAAATCCAACCTCAACTATGGAGATCATCAATCGCCGCCAGCGCATGAGTTCCGTCGCGCGCAAAATCCGCCGTGAACAGGATAAGACTGTGGGCCTGGTACCGACGATGGGCGCACTCCATGAAGGACACCTGAGTCTGGTCCGTGAAGCGAGACGAATGTGCGACGTGGTAGTTGTTTCAGTGTTCGTCAATCCGACGCAGTTTGGACCAGGCGAAGACTTCGAGCACTACCCGCGCGATCTGACCAAAGACACTGCGCTACTAACTGACTACAACGTCGATTACATCTTTGCGCCGACTGTTGAAGAGATCTATCCCAAGGGCTTCTCGACTTACGTCAACGTGGAAGGACTCTCGGAGCAGCTCGAGGGCGCGTCGCGGCCGGGTCACTTTCGCGGCGTGGCAACAGTCGTCACGATCCTGCTCAACACCATCAGGCCTGACTTTGCTTTCTTTGGTCAGAAGGATGCGCAACAGGCGCTGGTCATTCGTCGCCTCGTTAAAGACCTCGCGTTTGATGCCGAGATTGTTATCCTCCCGATTGTGCGTGAGGATTCAGGTCTCGCGATTTCGTCCCGCAATCTTTACCTGACTTCTGACGAGCAAAACTCTGCCACCGTGATTCACAAAGCCCTGGTCCAGGCCAAGGCCGCTTTCAAGGAAGGCGAGCGTAACGCGCATCGGATTATGGACGTGGTTCGCAACACCATCGAAGCGGAGCCACGCGCCCGTTTGGATTATGTAACAGTCGCTGACGCGGAGACACTGGAGAAAGTGGACCGCATCGACGAGCGGCCGACCCTGATCGCCGTGGCGGCGTACGTCGGCAAGACGCGACTGATCGACAATACGATTTTGAATAAAGTGAAGAAGAAAGACGTTGCCGCTCCACAGTAAGAAGCACATCGATTTCACCCTCAACGGCGAACAGACCGAGGTCGCCTTCGCACCGCACAAGACGTTGCTCGAAGTTTTGCGTGAGGATCTGAATCTCACCGGCACGAAGCACGGCTGCGAGCTTGGCGAATGTGGCACTTGCGCCGTGCTCGTTGATGGGCGTTCGATTCTTTCGTGTCTGATGCTTGGTCTCGATGCTGAGGGTCGCGACGTTAAAACAATTGAAGGCATGGCCCACGGACCCGAGCTTCATCCGTTGCAGCAAACGTTCGCTGATCTCGGCGCAGCTCAATGCGGTTATTGTTCTCCTGGTTTCCTGCTCGTAGCTGAGGAGTTGTTGAAGAAGACGCCAAACCCTTCGCGCGTTGAGATACAGGAAGCATTGTCGGGAAATCTGTGTCGCTGCACCGGGTATATTAAAATCTACGAGGCAGTGGAACTGGCAGCCGCACGCATGCGCGGCGAAGAGTTCGAATTGCCTAAGGAAAGTGTTTACGGGTTAGATTAATCTGTGAAATCTGTGGATAAAAATCTCAACGTGGTCGGTAAACCTTTTCGTAAGGTTGACGCACGTGCGAAGTGTGTCGGGCAGACGAAGTTTGCGGACGACATTGTTTTGCCGCGCATGTTGTATTGCAAACTCTTGCGGTCACACTTGCCGCACGCGTTGATTAAAAGTATCGACGTTTCCAAAGCGCTGGCGTTGCCCGGCGTTTTTGCTGTTGTCACGGGGAAAGACTTCCCGATTCCGTACGGCATCCTACCTGTCAGTCAGGATGAGCATGCGCTCTGTGTCGATAAGGTGCGCTTCATCGGCGATCCGGTCGCGGCGGTTGCTGCAATCGATGAAGACGTCGCTTTCGATGCGATGAACTTGATCGAAGTCGAATATGAGCCACTCGAAACGATCTCATCCATCGATGAAGCAGTGTTGATCGACGAGCCTCGTATTCACGACTACGGCGACAGCGGCAACATTCACAAGAAAGTCTCCCTCGAGTTCGGCAATGTCGAAGACGGATTTGCTGAAGCGGATCTCGTTCGTGAAGACACATTCTTCTACGAGGGCAACACGCACCTGCCGTTAGAGCAGCACGCCGCCGTCGCGCACTTCGATTCAGACGGAAAGATCACGCTCTGGAGTTCGACTCAAACGCCACACTACGTTCATCGTGCGCTCGCGAAAGTTCTCGGCTTGCCGGCCAGTCACATTCGCGTGATTGCGACTCCGAATGGCGGTGGTTTTGGCGGCAAGAGCGATCCATTCAATCACGAAGTCGTGGTTTGCAAGCTGTCGATGCTTACCGGACGCCCGGTGAAGGTAACGTTGACACGGGAAGAAGTCTTTTACTGCCATCGGGGACGCCATCCGGTGTTGATGCGAGTGAAGACCGGCGTGAAGAACGACGGCGCAATCACTGCGATGCACTTTCAGTCGTATCTTGATGGCGGTGCGTACGGGAGTTACGGCGTTGCGAGTACGTTCTACACGGGCGCGCTGCAGACAGTGACGTATGACGTGCCGCGTTACAAGTTTCAGGGCCTGCGCGCTTTCACAAACAAGGCGCCGTGTGGTCCAAAGCGTGGGCACGGCACACCACAGCCGCGTTACGCGCTGGAAGTCCACCTCGACAAGATCGCCGAACAACTCGGGCTCGATCCCGTTGATATTCGACGCCGCCATCTGGTCGCGCCCAATTCAGTGACGGCCAACTACCTGCGGATCGGTAGCATGGGCCTCGGCCAGTGCATCGATAAGGTTGTCGAAGGTTCGCGTTGGTACGAACGTTTTTCGTGGGACCAGAACAATCGCAAGCTGCCGTTTGGCAAAGGTATCGGGATCGCGTGTAGCTCGTATATCTGCGGTGCCGGGCTGCCGATCTATTGGAACAACATGCCGCAATCGGGCGTGCAGCTTCGCCTCGATCGACAGGGCGGCGTGTGTGTAATGTGCGGCTCAACCGACATCGGGCAGGGTTCGGATTCAATACTCGCTTACATCGTCGCTGAGATTCTCGGAATCGATCCGTTCGACATACGTGTGGTTACTGCTGACACGGATCTGACGCCGGTTGATCTTGGCAGCTACTCGAGCCGCGTGACTTTGATGACTGGTAACGCCGCGATTCAGGCAGCCGAGCGAGCGCGTGAACTGTTGGTGTTGGCTGTGGCGGAGAAGCTTGGCGTTCCCATCGAGAATCTTTCGCTCGCCGAACGGCGTGTGTTTGATGTTGAGAATCCTGAGGTCGGGGTTTCATTTGCGGAAGCGGTGGTGCTCGCGGAGTCGAAATTCGGGACGATCGGAACGGTTGGCTCTTACAAGCCGCCACGCTCGCCGGGTAAGTACAAAGGATCCGGAGTTGGACCATCACCGGCGTACAGCTACTCGGCTGCTGTCGCTGAAGTTGATGTTAATCCCGACACAGGGATTGTGGTAGTTGAGCGTATTTGGATCGCGCACGACATTGGCCGCTCGATTAATCCGATGCTGGTGATGGGCCAGGTTGAGGGCAGTGTCTACATGGGGCTGGGCGAGATCCTGATGGAAGAGATGGCCTATCGCGAGAATCGCAACGTCGTGCACAAGTTTCCGTCGCTGCTCGAATACAAGAGTCCAACGACGATGGAGATGTGCGACGTTAAGACGTACTTGATCGAAGACCCAGATCCGAATGGACCATACGGCGCGAAGGAAGTGGGCCAGGGGCCCTTGTTACCGGTGCCACCGGCAGTCGCCAACGCTGTATACAACGCTGTCGGAGTGCGAATTGACGAAGTGCCAATCACCCCTGAAAAGGTGTTGCGCGCCTTGAAAGACAAGTCACGCGGACGCCAGGGCCGCTTCGGTCCCGCCTCCATCCCGGTCGTCGATTGGCCCGACCCGCAGCGTATCCTGACACCCGGCGAAGGCGGTGACGGGAGTGAGATGCCACGCGTCGCGGTGCATTCGTGAGGTGGATTTTTATTGAGGCTTCCAAATGCCGAGAATGCAGTTGTCGATATTGCGAAGATAAGAGATTACTGCTTAAACCCCGATCACCCTGAAGGAAAACACAAAGCGCGGGTATTCTTGAATAAACTAGGCGTCACTAAAAATGATGCCGACCACTTGCGTCAACTGATACTTGAAGGGATATTGGTTGCGGACGCAAAAGAGGAAAGCTCAATAACGTACGGCAGCAGGTTTGTGGTTGATCTTTCAATTTCGTGGGCGCAGGGAGTCGTCTTGAGTACTGCGGTAGTGCGCACTGCGTGGATAATCAGAAATGGCGAAGATTTTCCACGTTTGACTACATGCTTCGTTCGCAAGGAGTAACTTAATGAACGATGAAATCAAAGTGCTTGATGTAGTGGCGCTCGTTGAAGACCTGGAGACAGAAGGTTTACGACGAGGGGAGGTAGGTACAGTAGTGGAGCAGTGGAAAGAGGGTGTGTTCGAAGTTGAGTTTAGTGACAACTCGGGAACTCCTTATGCATTCGCATCTGTGCGCCCGGAACAGATGATGAAGCTTCATTTTCGTAAAGATGAGGCTGCGTAACGAGCAATGATGCGGCTGCCTAAATTTGACTACCGCACTCCGCAGACGATCGCGGAGGCGGTGAGGATTATGGGTGATGTAGGGCCTGCGGGCCAGTTCGTTGCCGGGGGAACCGATCTGTATCCCAATATGAAGCGACGCCAGCAGATGCCGCAAACAGTCATATCAGTGATGCGTCTCGCGGAACTGAATCAGATAACCGGTGATGGCAGCAGCGGCTTGCGCATCGGCGCGTCGGTGATACTGACCGACATCTGCGAACACCCGATCATCAATCGCGACTACCCGGTTGTCGCGCGTGCCGCGCGTACAATCTCAACGCCCATACTGCGAAACATGGGTACCATCGGCGGCAATTTGCTGCTCGACACTCGTTGTAACTACTACGATCAGAATTACGAATGGCGCAAAGGTATTAACTTCTGTCTCAAGAAAGATGGCGACGTTTGCTGGGTCGCGCCCGGCAGTTCAAAATGTTGGGCCGTACAATCTTCAGACCTCGTCCCAGTCATGGTAGCCATCGGCGCGAAGCTTAGATTCGCCTCGACCCTGGGTGAACGCGTCGTGGACGCGGCAGGACTGTATAACGACGACGGCATCAATTACCTGCACAAACGTCCTGACGAGTTGTTGGTTGATATTCAACTGCCGCCTACAAACGGCTGGCGCGCTTCGTATCAGAAACTGCGCCGGCGTGGCGCTTTCGATTTTCCAGTGCTGGGTGTGGCGACATGGATCTCAACGGACAGTAGCACGGTTAAAGATGCTCGCATCGTGCTCGGCGGCATCGCGCCATCTCCAGTTGAGATAAAAGAAGCTGCGACTGCATTGATCGGAAAGCCTCTCTCAGAAGATCAAATCCAGGCCGCCGCCGAAGCCGCATACGTTAAAGCGCGACCGCTCGATAACACTGATTTTGTGTATCAGTGGCGCAAGCAGATGGCGCGACAATATACATTGCGCGCGCTACGAGACCTCCAAACGGTGTGAATCACGTCGCAGCAATTCTCCTCGCCGCCGGTCAATCACGACGCATGGGCGCGTTCAAGCCTCTTCTTCCCTTCGGCGACAAGACCGTTATCGAATGCTGTCTCGACTACCTCCAACAAGGCGGCGTCGAAACGATCGTCGTAGTACTGGGCCATCGTGCTGATGACGTGCGCGAAAAGCTAAAGGGACGTTCCGTAATCTTTGCATTCAATTCCGATCCCGAAAGCGAGATGGGCGCTTCAGTCGCAGCGGGCGTCCGCGCACTTCCCGAAGCATGCGGGGCAACGCTGATCGCACTCGTCGATCACCCTGCAGTTCCACCGACAGTCGTCTCCACACTAATCGAGAACTGGCAGCAAGGCTCCCGTTTGATAGTGCCAACCTGGAACAGTCGTGGCGGTCATCCCGTCCTCGTAGATCTCAGCTTCAAGCCGGAGTTGCTGAACCTCGACGCCAGCGGCGGCCTGCGTACGCTTTTCGATGCGCATCAAACTACCGTTGCACGCGTCGCAGTCGACTCACCTTACATTGCCCGCGACATGGATACGTGGGATGATTACCTCACCCTGCACCACGAAGTTATAGGAAAACCGGCGCCCGAGCCGCCGCAGCCACGGACCAACGAAACTCTCGACGCATTCATCTAATGCACAGTCGAGCGCGCCAGGCGTTCGCAAGGAGAAAGATGGTTCCAAATACTAAAGAACGGGTTCTGGCCGGATTGTTGATTTTACTGGCCACTTGCGCCACTTTGGCGCAGAACCCAACCAACCAGCGGATCGACTTCTCACTGCGATCCACTGACGGGCAGACCGTTACGTCTGAAAGCCTCAAGGGCGAGATCGTGGTGCTGGCGTTTGGCGCCTCCTGGTTACCCCTGTCTCGAACGCAACTCCAGGGCGTGCGAAAGCTTGCCGACGAGTACAGCAATCGCGGCGTCGTGGTCTACTGGGTCAGCACTGAGTCAGACGATCCCAAGTCGAAGAATTTTGCGAGCGACGAACAGCTACGTAATTTCGCACAGAAGTATGGCTTGAAAGTAACTGTGCTCAGAGATCAAGATGGGGCGGTTTCGAAGAAGTTCGGCGTGGACCAGCTTCCGTCAATCGTGATTCTCGATAAAGAAGGAAACATGTCGGGTGGGCCAATCGGCGGTCTCGATCCGAGCGGCAATCTCGCCAACCAACTCGCTTCTCGACTCGATAAACTGCTGTAAACATTTACGCGGACAAATGCGGATCTGTTAACCTGTCCTCACTATGTCTTTCAACTTAATCAATCCCAAAGATCTTGGTGCGCCCATTGGTTACTCACATGGCGTGCTTGTAGACGGAGGTGGCAAACTGCTTTTTGTCGCCGGTCAGATCGCCTCGGACCAAAACCACAAGATTGTCAGCGACAACTTCGCCGAGCAATTCGATAAGGCGTTGGCCAACGTAATTACAGTGGTGAAAGCTGCTGGAGGCGAGTCAAACAACATCGTCAGAATGATGATCTATGTGACGAACAAGCACGAGTATCTGGCCCAAACCATGGCAGTCGGTATACGTTATCGAAAACACATGGGAAACCATTTCCCGGCCATGGTGCTGCTCCAGGTGGCGAGCCTGCTCGACGACGCAGCAAAAGTGGAAATCGAAGCGATGGCCGTGATATGAAACAACCAGCCTCCTTTCTCTACGAAAAGGATGAACATGGTATCGCGACCATCACCTTGAACCGGCCCGACCGTCTGAACGCACTGACGTTTGAAGTTTATCGTGAATTGACTGACACGTTCACGGCACTGCGCGATGAGAGTTCGGTGCGGGTGGTTGTGATCACTGGAAGCGGACGAGCGTTCTGTTCGGGCGGTGACGTGCACGACATCATTGGCGAACTCTTCAGCCGGAACATGGAAGGACTGCTCGAGTTCACTCGCATGACTTGTGAGCTTATCCAGAATATACGCCTGCTTCCGAAACCGGTCATCGCCTCGTTGAATGGCACTACTGCCGGAGCCGGTGCTTGTATCGCACTTGCTTCAGACATTCGCATCGCCAGCGAAGAAGCGAAGATCGCGTTTCTGTTTGTGAAGGTAGGCCTGGCCGGTACGGATATGGCTGCGTCGTATCTGCTGCCACGTGTGGTTGGATTCTCGAAAGCTACAGAGATGCTTTTCACGGGAGATTTCGTCAGCGCCGGCGAGGCCGAACGCATCGGACTTTATAATCGCGTAGTTCCGGCAGCGGAGCTCACGAACGCCACGAATGATTTCGCGCGCAAACTCGCATGCGGTCCTGCGTTCGCACTCGGCAAGACGAAAGAGATGCTCAATCGCGAGTTGGATATGGATTTACTGGCCGCGCTGGAAAGCGAAGCGCAGGCTCAGGCGATCTGCATGCAACATCCGGATTATCGCGAAGCATACGAAGCCTTTGTAGCGAAACGAGAAGCGAAGTTTAAGTGACGATGGACCGCCTGATCTCCCAACTTCCCTTTTTCACTGAGAAACACCGCGATCTCGCGCAAAGCGTGGCGCAGTTTGTAGCGCAGGAAGTCGAACCGCGTGCCGCGGTCGAAGAAGACATTGAAGACCTCGCGAGAGACTTCGTACATCTTTTGGCACGCGCAGGGATTTTGAGCTACGCGGTCGCCGAGTCGAAGCTCGACATTCGTGCGCTCTGTTTAATCCGTGAAGAGCTTGCATACTCTTCCGCGCTCGCGGACCTCGCCTTCGTTATGCAGGGACTCGGCACCTATGCGATCGCTCGCGCCGCGCCCGATCACGTACGTGACTTTTGGCTCTCGCGCGCCGCTAATGGAAAAGCGATTGCCGCCTTCGCTCTGACTGAGCCTAATGCCGGCTCGGACGTCGGCGGTATTCAAACAACTGCGCGTCGTGATGGTGAAACGTACGTCATCGACGGCCGCAAGCGGTTCATTTCAAACGCAGGCATTGCCGATTTCTATCTCGTGTTTGCCAAAACCGGCACACGCGAAGACGGTCGGCCGGCGATCTCGGCGTTTGTGGTTGGTTCGAAGATGCAGGGCTTTCGCGTCGTCGAACGAATACCGTTGATTGCGCCACATCCGATCGGAGAGATCGCGTTCGATCAGTGTCGCGTGCCGGCGGAAGACATGGTGGGAAGCGAAGGTGATGGTTTCAAACTGGCGATGGAAACCATGGACACGTTTCGCGCAAGTGTTGGCGCAGCAGCGTGCGGCATGGCGAGACGAGCGTTGGACGAGGCAGTTCGTTATTCGTCAAATCGCAAGCAATTCGGACGTTTGCTTTGTGACCATCAACTTGTCCAGGCCAAACTAGCCGACATGATCACTGAGCTCGACGCCGCGCGCCTGCTCGTCTATCGCGCTGCTTACGCGAAAGATAACGGCGCCGATAGAATCACACGCGAGGCAAGCGAGGCGAAGTTGTTCGCCACCGAAGCTGCGTTCCGGATCATCGACAGCGCCGTTCAAATTCACGGCGCCACGGGCCTCGTGAGCGGCGCTGTCGTCGAACGTCTCTATCGCGACGTCCGCGCGTTACGCATCTACGAAGGCACCTCCGAGATCCAGAAGCTCGTGATCGCCGGTCAGCTTTTGAAGGAACAGCAAGGTTAGTAATGAAACCGCTTTCGCCAGACACAACTCCCGAAGCCCAGCGAATGCAATACGAATTAATGCGCCGACTTTCGCCGGAGCAAAGACTTTCATTAGCCTTTGCTCTAACTGATACGATGCGACAACTCGTCCTCGCTGACTTACATCATCGTTTTCCTCAAGCCGATCCCGAAGAGATCAGACGTAGATTCATAGCCCGTGTCCTGCCACGCGAAGATGTGATTCGTGCTTATGGCTTCGATCCGAAAGCGGAAGGGTTCTAAAATTAATGGACCTCCCGCTTTCAGTTCTATCAGCTGTAACGACCGCTTTGGACAATATCGGTATTCGTTATGTCTTAGTCGGCTCTTTTGCAAGTTCAATGCATGGAATATATCGTGCGACGGCTGACATCGATGTCCTTACCGACTTAAAAATCGAGCAGGTTCATCCACTTTTCGAGTCACTTCGAGATACTTTCTATGTGGACGAGCACACCATGCGAAATGCCATCGCTCGGGGAGGATCTTTTAACGCTATTCATTTTGATTCCGTATTTAAGGTAGACATCTTCGTTTTAAAAGGTGATGAGTTCGCCCTCAGACAGTTGGATCGAAGAGAGTTAAGAAAGATTTTGCCCGACCGCGCCGAAATAGTTTACGTTGCCACCGTTGAAGACACTGTTCTGGCCAAACTTCGCTGGTATCAGATAGGGCACGAAACTTCAAACACGCAGTGGGGCGATGTGGTCGGAATGTTGGCAACATCGCGAGACAACTTAGATCTTCAGTATCTGCGCGAATGGTCCAGTAAACTTGGTTTGACTGAGTTACTACAAAAGGCGCTTCTCGAAATTCAAATCGATCAGGAACCATGAAGATCAACGTAATCGGTGGGGGGCCGGCGGGGTTGTATTTTGCGATCCTGATGAAGAAGGCCCAGGCATCGCATCAGATCAGGATCTATGAGCGCAATGGGCCGGATGATACTTTTGGTTGGGGAGTTGTGTTCTCAGGAAAGACGCTGGCCAATCTGCGTGCCGCGGATGAAGAATCGCATGCCGAGATAACAAAACAGTTCGCAGCGTGGGACAATGTTGATGTCGTGCATCGGGATACGAAAATCTCGATTCATGGCAACAGCTTTTCCGGAATTGCGCGGCTGCAATTGCTCAAGATCCTACAAAGACGCGCTGAGCAACTCGGAGTCGAGGTCGAGTTTAGAACAGAGATCAACGATATCGAGGCGTTGAGAAAAGATTGCGATCTGTTGTTAGCTGCGGATGGTGTCAACAGCACTGTCCGCGTGCGCTATGCCGAGCAATTCCAACCTGAACTCGACCTGCGCGCCAATCGCTACATCTGGTACGGCACAAATCAACTCTTCCACGGACTGACGCTGACGTCTCGTGAAAACGACGCGGGCGTGTTTGCGGCTCACTCATACAAGTTCAATCCGACTACCAGCACGTTCATTGTTGAATGCGATCCGCAGACATGGGCCAACGCCGGACTGGAACGCATGGGTGATGAGGCGACGCGCGAATACCTCGGTCAAGTTTTCGCCAACGATCTTCGAGGCCACAAGCTGCTCTCGAACAACTCGAAGTGGATCAATTTTCTATTAGTCAAAAACAGAAACTGGCATTTCGACAACGTTGTGCTGCTTGGTGATGCCTTGCACACAGCCCACTTCTCTATCGGCTCCGGCACGAAGCTCGCGATGGAAGATGCAATCGCGCTCGCTGAGGCTTTTCACCAAAGCACGAGCGTTTCTGAGGCGCTAACGAGATTTGAAACGACACGCCGACCTGTAATTGAGGATTACCAGGCGGCGGCGTTCGAGAGTATGGTTTGGTTTGAGAACGCGCGTGAGTATATGCATTTGACTCCGTTGGAGTTGGCGTACACCTTGATGACTCGAAGTGGGCGAGTTACTTATGAGGATTTAAAACGTCGCGATCCGAAGTTTGCCGCGGATTACGCGAATGAACGCGGATAAATCACCAGGGCGGCGGTTCGAGACGGCGGCGTCCCTCGTCGACAGTCGCGATTCCCGGTTCATCAAGATCAACGCGATCCCACAGCTTACACGTCACGGGCCGGTGCGCCTGGTCCAATGCTTCACAATAGTTCGTATACGTGCAGCGACGCACTTCGTCGCCGCGACCGAGTCTTACTTTCTCGAACCAATCAGGATCGGCGAGCGCCTGGCGCGCCATGCCGACGATATCCGCCTGGCCATTGCGCAGGATCTCTTCAGCCTGTTCAAACGTTGAGATGCCACCCGTCGCAACTATCGGCGTGTTGAAGCCCGCGTTGTTAACAGCACTCTTGATTGCGGCAACGAGTGGCACGTTTCGTCCGAATGGACCAACCGCGTCAGACAAAACCGTAGGCATGCACTCATACCCACTCTGTCCCGTGTAAGGATAAACAGCCTGGCCCACCTTCGGCTGTTGTGCGTCTTCGAACTTGCCGCCCTTCGAAAGCGACAGGAAATCGAAACCGGCGGCGGCAAACTCCTTCGCATAATAGATTGCATCGTCAACACGACCACCACCTGCAATCACTTCATCCGCGAGAAACCGCACTCCGACGACATAATCGTTGCCAACGCGATCGCGCACTTCACGATAAACCTCGAGGGGCAAGCGCACACGATTCTCTCGCGAACCACCATAACCATCATCGCGATCGTTCTGAGCACTCAAGAATCCCGCCATCGTGTAGGCGTGCGCGTAGTGAAGCTCAACTCCATCAAAGCCGGCCTCGCGCGCTCGTCCCGCAGCCGCCGCAAAGATCGCAGGTAATTCTTGCGGCAGTTTGCGAACATGGTCCAGGGGCATGTCGGTAACATGCTCTCGATAACCAAACTGTAATGCCTCCAACTCACGCGGTCGAAGCACAGCAGCGACAACTTCATCATCGGCGTTCTGAAGAAACTCGCGCACTTCATCGTCGGAAATCGTCTTGCCAGTAACCTCTGTTAATGCGCGACGATGGTAATCATCCACTTGCAAAAAGCGTTGAAAGTACTTCGCCCTTTCAGGACGCCGCTTCACCGCAAGAAAATCGATGATCTGAATAAACAACAGCGTCTGCCCTTCGCTCGCTTCACGCACAGCCTCAACGAGTTTGCGCAACCCGGGAATAAAGCGATCGTCGCCGATACGAAGTAATGGACCACTCGGAATGTCGCGCACGCCCGTCGCTTCAACGACGAGCACACCCGGCCGCCCTTCGGCAAAACGTCGATACCAATCAAGATTCTGTTGCGTTACAAAGCCATCTGCCGTCGCGCGCCAGGGCACCATCGCCGGCACCCACGTACGGCTCCGTGCTTCGAGCTTTCCGATGCCAACCGGACTAAAGAGCCGCGAGCGCGCAGCTTCCTCAGCCCTGGGCCAGCGCGTCTCAGGTATCTGATGCCGGGTTGGATTCGCAAATTTCCACATGTTCTCGTTTCACAGATTACCGGATTACACCAGATATGCGTAATCTGTTAAATTAATCATTGACAGGAGGACGATTGCGTGTCTGACGACTTACTTAAGTGGCGTAGTGAATTTCCGATTCTCGAGCAGACTGTCTACCTGATTTCTCACAGTCTTGGCGCAATGCCCCGAGGTACTTACGAACGTCTGCACGAATACGCAGATATCTGGGCGACGCGCGGCGTGCGCGCGTGGGCGGAAGGCTGGTGGGACATGCCGGTAACCGTCGGCAACGAGATCGCGCGCATCATCGGCGCCGATCCGGGTACGGTGGTCATGCACCAGAACGTCTCCGTCTGCCAGTCGCTCATTCTTTCGTGTCTCGAGCCAACGCCACAGCGCAACAAGATCGTCTATTCGGAACTCAACTTCCCTTCCGTGATGTACGTTTACGAAGCTCACGCTCGTGACGGCAAACTACAGATCGAAATAGTGAAGTCAGACGACGGCATCACTGTGCCGTTGGAGCGCATGCTCGCGGCGATAGACGAGACGACGCTGCTCGTTCCCTTCTCGCACGTACTATTCAAGAGCGCGTTTCTGCAGGACGCGAAAGCGATCATCGATCGCGCGCATGAAGTCGGCGCGATGGTCGTGCTCGACACTTATCAATCGGCCGGCACAGTGCCTTTCAGTGTCAAGGAACTCAATGCCGACTTCGCCACGGGCGGCTCGGTGAAATGGCTCTGCGGTGGACCAGGCGCAGGTTATCTCTACGTCAGGCCCGACTTGCAAAACACACTCGAGCCCAAAACGACCGGTTGGATGGCCCACGAAGCGCCGTTTTCCTTCGACACGTCACTAACATACGCGCCCAACATCACGCGCTTCCTGCACGGTTCGCCGGCTATTCCGGCTCTCTATGCTGCGATCTCCGGCTATCAAATCATCAATGAGATCGGTGTCGAGAAGATCCGCGCGAAGAATGTGCGACAAACAGAGTATCTCATCAACCTGGCGGAAGAAGCGGGCTTCAGAGTTACCAGTCCAAAAAATGCGGCACAACGTGGCGGCACTATCACAGTCGCGCACGAACATGCAGGTGCGATGGCGAAGGAGCTCATCCGGCGCGAGTTCATCATCGACTACCGGCCCGGCGCCGGTATTCGTATCTCGCCGCACTTCTACACCACCGACAACGAACTGGAACTCGTCATTCAGGAAATGAAAAAGATCAGCGACTCTGAAACTCTTCGAGCACATGAAACGGCGGGAGCCGCATTCTAGATGGCCAACGACTACGGCAACAATCCCCCGCTTTCCTACAATAAGTATCTTCGTGTTCAGGACTTAATCAACCTTCAGGATTGTCTTTCCAGTCCGGCTCATCACGACGAGCTCTTGTTTATAACGGTCCATCAGGCATACGAACTCTGGTTCAAACAGATCCTGCACGAGCTCGACGCGGCGATTCAGTTGTTGGAAGAAGATCGTGTGCCGGCGGCCACGCGCGCGGTGAATCGCATTGTCGCGATTGAAAAGTTGCTGGTGCAGCAGATTCACATTCTCGAAAGCATGACGCCGATCAATTTTCTCGCGTTTCGTGACGAGCTGAATCCGGCGAGTGGGTTTCAGTCGATGCAGTTTCGCGAGATTGAGTTCTCGTCCGGCCTGAAAGACAAAACTATCGTGCGTGAGTTCGCGAGTGACGAGTTTGCTCATGCACGAATCCAGGCGCGCATGACTGGTCCAACTCTCGCAGACTCTTTTTATCGCGTGCTGCAACGTCGTGGTCTAACAGCGCCGCTCACTTCCATGGATACCGATACCGCAGAACAAAAAAAGGCTTACGAAGCACGCACCAAGGCAGTACTCGAAATTCTCACTCACTTCGAACAGCGCTACGAAGAGTTTCAACTTTCCGAAGCCCTACTCGAACACGATGAATACTTCGCGCTCTGGCGCTCGCATCACATCAAGATGGTCGAGCGCATGGTGGGCGCTAAGCGCGGCACCGGCGGCTCCGAAGGAATCGGGTATCTTAAAACCACGCTCGACAAGAAATTCTTCCCCGAACTCTGGGAAGCACGCACCCATCTCGACGTGAAGCACGGCGAAAGCGGTTGTCCGTTTGCACACTGAAGCAAAGGACCGTAAATGGAGATAGAGAGAAGAAAGGCGCCCCGTGCGCGAGTGAAGCTCGCGGCTCGTTGGGAAGGCGCAATGTCGCGTGATAACGCCACCGTTACCGATTTGAGTCGCACCGGTTGCTTCGTGCTCACGGGCGGAAATGTTGAAGTAAAAGAACTTGTCTGGCTGGAGATTCAGCTCAGCGATACTCAGGCGGTTACCTTCTGGGCTGAAGTTGTCGATGCAGCTTCGGATATTGGTTTCGCGTTGAAGTTCAACTCGAGCAGTCCGGAAGACGAAGCTACATTGGCGAAGTTTCTCGAAGGTGTGTTTCAGTCGCAGGCGACGAAGAAAGATTAACGCAGGCATTGCTTCCCGCATTTCCAGAACGCTTCAACATGGCCGACTACTTCCTCTATCACAATGTGGAGGAAGGTCGGGAGAACAAGGTCTGCCTGTACTTTGAAGATCAAACGTGGACCTACGGTGACGTCGCGCGGCTGTCGAATCGAACAGGCAATGCGTTGCGTGAACTGGGAGCGAATATCGAAGACCGTGTGCTGATGGTCCTGCCTGATTGTCCGGAGTTTGTTTGGACGTGGTTTGGGGCAGCCCGGATTGGCTCAGTGATCACGATGGTCAATCCGTTGCTGCCGGTGGCGGATTATGAGTATTACCTCGACTACACACGCGCAAGAGTCGCAGTTGTTCACGAATCACTGCTGAAGACGTTTGCTGAAGCGGTCGAGAGTGCGCGGTATTTGCGCGCCGTGTTGGTTGTCGGTGATAGTGGGGAGTTGCCCGAAAACTGGATGAGATTCAGTGAAGTCGTGAACACGGCTTCGGAAGAATGTTCACCGGCCGACACGCGGCGCGACGACATAGCGATATGGTTGTTCACTTCCGGTTCGACAGGCCATCCGAAAGGCGCGGTCCATCTCCAACACGATCTGCCGTTCAATACGGAAGTGTTCGCTAAACGCACGATGGGCGTCTGTGCCGACGATCTTACCGTATCGGTGCCTAAACTATTCTTCGGTTATGCCACCGGAACTAATCTGCTCTTCCCGTTTGCAGTCGGCGGCGCCACCGCATTCTTCGCGGAACGTTCAACCGCGGAGAAGATGTTTGAAGTTATCAAACGCTACAGGCCGACGATCCTCACGACTGTTCCCACGATGATCAATTCGATGCTGAACGTGCCAAACGCTTCGCGAGAAGATCTCTCGAGTCTGCGGTTCTGTTACTCCGCCGGCGAGGCCTTGCCGAAAGAACTTTACGAACGTTGGATGAACGCGTACGGAGTGGACATCTGCGACGGCATCGGTTCCGCTGAGATGTTTCATATCTACATCACGAACCGGCCCGGCGATATCAAGCCTGGCAGTCTTGGCCGGATTGTTGAGGGTTACGACGCAAAGATTGTCGATGCTGAAGGCAAGGAAGTTCCGACGGGTGAGATGGGAACGCTGAGGATCAAAGGCGACTCAGCAGCGCTTTGCTACTGGAACGCGCACGAGAAGTCGAAAGAGACTTTTGCCGGTGATTGGTGTACGAGCGGCGACCAGTTTCACGTCGATGAGAATGGTTATTATTGGTATCACGGTCGCACTGACGACATGTTGAAGGTTTCAGGTGTATACGTCTCGCCGGCGGAGATTGAGAATTGTTTGTTACAGCACGAGGCGGTGCTCGAGTGCGCTGTGGTGGGCCATGACGTGGATGGTTTGGTGAAGCCGAAAGCGTTCGTCGTGTTACGTGAAGGATTTGCCAGTGGCGATGAGATCGCTGAAAATATCAAACAGTTTGTGAAAACCAATATCGCAGTCTACAAATACCCGCGCTGGATCGAATTCGTTGAATCCCTTCCGAAAAACGATCGCGGCAAGATCGATCGCAAAAAACTAAAAACCTAACCACAGATTACACCGATAATTTACAGATAATCCGTTTTCAATCTGTGTAATCTGTGGCTAACGTCTTTTTTCCAAATCGTAATCGCGGAGGCGGCGATAGAGTGTTGAAGGAGAGATGCCGAGGATTTCGGCGGTCTTGCCGCGGTGCCAGCCGGTCTGTTCGAGCGCCGCGAGAATTTGTTGGCGTTCTACTTCACGAAGCGAGCCGGGTGCAGTCGGAGCAGGAGCAACTGGCAGAACCGGTATCTCACCACTCGCATTCGAAGGAACACTCGCCATCACGGGCGCAGCTACTGCCGGACGCGTAACCTCCGGCGGCAACTCTGAAAGCGTGATCTTGCCATTGTTCGAAAGAATCACCGCGCGCTCGAGACAATTCTTCAACTGCCTCACATTGCCCGGCCAGGCATACAAACGCAGCGCAGTAAACGCTTCTTCCGTCAACTCAGGCGGGGTGGTGCCCGCGACCTGTTTGAGCAAGTGACGCGCTAACGGTTCGATATCTTCAGGCCGCTCTCGCAGCGGCGGCAAACTGATCTGAAATCCGTTGATTCGGTAAAGCAGATCTGATCGAAACACACCATCGTTGACTACAGTATCGAGATTTCGATTAGTAGCCGCGACAATGCGCACGTTGACTTCCACTTTCCTCACGCCGCCGACTCGGAAAAACGTCCGTGTCTCAATCGCGCGCAATAGCTTCGCCTGCAACTGCGCCGGCAACTCAGTCACTTCGTCGAGGAAAAGCGTCCCGCCATCAGCCAGCTCGATCAGACCAAGCTTCCTACCCTTCGCGCCTGAAAACGCGCCCGCTTCATAACCAAACAACTCCGACTCGAGCAACGACTCCTGAAACGCCGCGCAGTTCAAATCAACAAACGACGCCTCCGCACGATTCGATAAACGGTGAATCGCATGGGCCACTAGCTCTTTTCCGGTTCCCGATTCTCCGGTGATCAAAACAGACGCTTCTGAAGGCGCCACGCGTTCGATCAAACGAATCGCTTCCTTCATCACTTCCGAAACGGAAACAATCTCCGGCAGCGCCGACTGTCGGGCGAGTTGTTCGCGCAAACGCAGGTTGTCAACGCGCAAGCGACGCTTATCGGCAGCCTGCCTCACGCGTACGTCAAGCTCAGTCAACGTGTACGGCTTGGTAAGGTAATCGTAAGCCCCGAGCTTCATTGCCTCGACCGCGGTTTCCACAGTCGCCTGGCCCGTCAACATGATCACTTCAGGCGGGTTAGGCCGTTGATGCACGCGACGCAAGAGTTCCATGCCGTCCATGCGCGGCATGTTTATGTCACACAGCAGCACATCGACGTTGCTCTCCTCGAGTTTGCGAAGCGCTGCTTCACCATCGGGCGCCGCTTGCACACGATAGCCCAGCCGTTCCAATTCCTTTTGCAGGACCAGGCGCAGATTCGCCTCGTCTTCTGCGATCAGAATGCGTGCCTGCTGTTGCTCGCTCAAACCGTCTGTTCCTCGTTTACCTTGACTGCGGAAAGAGTAATCGTGAAAGTGGTGCCAACACCCACGGTTGACTGCACGTCAAGAGTGCCGCCATGCTCCGTTAAGATACCATAACATACGGCGAGTCCAAGCCCTGTTCCGCGTCCGATTTCTTTCGTCGTAAAGAATGGTTCGAAGATCTTGGCGAGGTTGTCCTGTGGAATGCCGACGCCCGTGTCGTTCACTTCCACCATAACTTTGTCGTCCTCATTGCGACCGACGATCGTCAGCACCCCACGGTCGCCCATCGCATCCAGCGCGTTGGTCGCGAGCGCGATGACGGCTTGCTGCAACTGACCAGGATCGCCGGAAACCGGCTGTAAATCGTGGGCGATTTCAACCTTGAAATCCACGTCGGAACTGCGTTTCTGGTGTGAAAGCAGGCGCACTGCCGAGCGAATCACATCAGCGAGATTGATCGTTACGTGAGCCGAAGTTCGCGTGCGACTGAAGTCGAGCAAGCCCATCGTGATGCTCTTACAACGAAACGCTTCGCTACGGATCAAGCCCAGGTACTCGCGCAGGTCTTCAAGTCCCGTTGAACCATCGAACTCACCGTCGTTCACACGAGCCTCGAGCGACTCAGCACACGCCGAGATAGTTGCGAGTGGATTGTTGATCTCATGGACCACGCCCGCCGCCAGACGTCCCACCGCCGCCAGTTTTTCGGCACGCGCAATCGCGCGATTTGCTTCCACGCGATCGGTGATTTCCTCGCCGACGGTGATAACGTGCGTTACCTCGCCACTGTTATCGGCCCACATCGGAATCTTGCTGATCATCCAATGGCGGATATCACCTTTTGGCGACGGAGTTTCCTGCTCGATGCGTTCGATCTCACCGCTTTTGAAAACACGCGCAAACTCTTCCTGTAGCACGTCGCGCGGCTGGCGCGTGAGTACCTGAAACACGTTCTTGCCGAGCACTGAACCACGCGGGATACCGAGCTCGCCGAGTTCGCGGTTGCGGTTCCACGCCACGACACGATAATCGCGATCGATCGCGTACAGCGACAACGGCAAACTATCTACAATCGCTTCGATAAATCTTCGCTGCGCTTCTGTTTCCGCAGTTTGCTTTTCGACTTCACGCGCGAGACTGACCGACTGGTCACGCGCGGCCTGATACAACGAACAGATGTGCGCTGCGAGCGAGGTCTGCTGCGCCGCGGCCTCGATCAAACGCCTTTCCGTTTCGCCACATTCCTCACGACGATCGAATGCAACGATCAGCGCGCCTTTCGAGCGCCCGGCAAAGCGAAACGGTGAAACATATTCCGCAGTATGAATCGTGTCGCGCAGCAGAAAAGATTCTTTTTCAGTTATGAGTAACGAGTTGGCTGAGTCGCTTGAGCGCAGCCAGTGCTGTAATCGAGTGCTATCCAGTAACGAGGGATCGTCGGCAGTGCCTTCTCGATCGAAAACGCACAACGCGTCTTTATCACGACCGGTTACGACGTAGGCCGCGCAAAGCGAAGCCTCGATTGCTTCGTAGGTCGCACCGGCGACGCGCCGGACGAGTTGTTCGGGTTCGAGCGCACGTAGTAGTCCGCGACCGATATCCGACAAAAACCGGAGCTCACGATTACTGCCGATCAGCGCCCACTCACGCTGCGAAGTGCGCACGTGCAAACTCACGCGCGACAAAAGCTCGCCGGGAGTTGAAGGCTTGGTGATGTAATCGTCGGCGCCGGCCGTGAAGGCCTGAACCTTGCGCGACTCGTCGTCACTTTCTGAGAGCGCGATGATCGGCAACTTGCTCGTGGTCGGTTGCGCGCGCAGGAGTTTGCAGAGAGCAAGGCCATCGACGCCCGGCATCTCGAGGTCGAGTGCAACCAGATCGCAACGCACGCCCTTCAGCACGCGCAGTGCGGAAGCAGCTTCGGTGGCGGTTACAACACGATACTGTGCAGTCTCGAAGATGTCGCGAAACCTGTCGCGGGCTGCGGCGTCGTCGTCAACTATCAGTAGTGTTGCGTTGTGATTTTCGGCGGGAGCAACCATGCATCAATCGACCGAGCCCTGGAGGTCCGCTGCGGGCTCTACGTCGATTGAAAGCGATGAGCACGGAAGATGTCAAGAAATTGCGTTAAAAGGTGGCACCCCTGGTTCGCTTTCTCTATCCACAGATTACACAGATTAATTCATATAGTCTGTGTAATCTGTGGATTAAAAACCCGCCGAATTTGGCGGATCGACGTTGATCACGGGTTGATCTGTGGCGATTCGGGAGGATCGATGGCTCGATTTCACGCGATACATCTCGTTATCGGCAGCGATTACGAGTTGGTCCAGCGTGTTGCCGTCGATGCCAAAAGTCGCGGTGCCGACGCTGATGCCGACGCTCGCGAAGCGATTCCTGCCGATTGCCAGCGAGAACTTGGAAACTGCGCTCTCGATGCGTCCGCATAGCTCTTCCACCTGAGCGCCAACGACTTCCTGGACCAACGCGACAAACTCGTCACCGCCATAACGAGCCAGAAAATCATACTCACGTAACTGCCCCTCGATCAGGTGGGCCACTTCACGCAGCATCTTATCGCCGGTCTTGTGACCATAAGTGTCGTTTACCTTCTTGAACTCGTCGAGATCAAGCATAACGATCTGGAAAGTCCGGTCAGTGCGGCGTGCACGCGCGGCCTCCTCTTCGAATCGCAATGCGAGATAACGCGCATTTGGCAATCCCGTGAGCGGATCAGTCAACGCATTCGACTCCGCTTCCGCATGCTGCATCGCATTACCAAGCGCGTCCGAAGCAAGCCGCGTGACCGTTTCCAGTAAACGCATGTGGTCGTCGGTATATTGTTCGAGGTCACTCGAGTAGACCGACAACGCGCCGAGCAGCACGTCGTCTTTGAACAACGGCAATGCAGCCATCGAGCGATACTTGATTCCCGCGTCCGGATTGATGTCGATGAAGTCGAGACTCGGATGAAGTTGATTGACCGAGCTGCGATTCGCGAGTGCAAAGCCTGTGACGCCTTCGCCCAAGGCGATACATCGCGTGGACAGCTTCTGCGCGTTTTTACCAACTACGTGACGTGCAGTCGCATAACCTTTGCTGTCGTCGTAGATGTAAATACAGCAAGTGTCGAACGGGACCACGTGACCTACCTTGTCGACGAGGATCTCGAGTGTGTGTGCGACGTCAAGCGAAGTTCCAAACGTGCGCGCGATTTCGTATAGCGCATAAACCTCGCGGTGCGCTTTCTTGATCTGATCGTAAGCGATGAAAGAACCGCGCTCGCGTGTTTGGGCGAGGTCAACTGTGCTCAGTTGAATCGGCGACTCGGTCGAGTAGTTCGCAGGTTGATGCTGGAGTCCAAGCTCCGCGATCTTTTCATCGAAATGTGGCAAGTACTTGAGAAACTGCTCGACAACTACGGGATCGAAGTGAATCCCGGAGCCGCGAAGCAGTAATGCAGTGGCTTCGTCCATCGTCATGCCGCGACGGAACGGTCGATCCTCACGAATCGAGTCGAAACAATCGACTACTGAAATGATGCGCGCCGTGATGGGAATCTGTTCGCCACGCAGGCGGTCCGGATAACCGCGACCGTCCCATTGTTCGTGATGATGTCTGACGATCGGAATGACTGGATAAGGAAAATCCACACGGCCGAGAATCTGTGCGCCCACAACCGTGTGGATCTTCATCTTCTCGAATTCGGCCGGTGTTAGTGGCCCAGGTTTGTTCAGGATGTGCGGCGGCACCGCGAGTTTGCCGATATCGTGAAGCAGTGCGCCTGCCTTTAGCGCTGCAATCTCGTTTACTGGGAGTCCAAACACTTCGCCCATTCCGGCGGCGTAAATTTGCACGCGACGAACGTGGCAATGCGTTGTTTGATCCTTGGCGTCAATCGCTGTTGCTAAAGCTTCAGCGGTTGCGAGGTGCAGTTGACTTAGTGCTTCGATCTCGTTGGTTTTGGATTGCAAACGCGCGCGCGCGCCGCGGTAAATCAGATAAGTTGCGAGAATCGAAACGGGAACGAGATAAGGCAGAAGCAGAACGCCGTAGATTAGTTCGAGTGCAAGCGGGATGAGAAGCAACGACCACGAGAACCACAGTTGATTAGTGAGCCACCATTGGCGCAACGAGGCTGCCGGAGACAGAGCTGGGAGCAACTCAGCTCTATCCCCGGCAAATTGGGCAAGTGACAGCCCTTGTCGGGAGGGCTGTCGTGCTGGGTGAGATGTTTCGCGGTTCATCGCGTGTCAAGAAGAAATTTGCGGCTACGGACCCCGTGCGGAGAGCCCGCGAAGCCAGTTGGCCTCTGCGCCGCGCTATGCTTCTTGTCAACTGGCGTGCCGCTCAAAAAACCGCGATTTTGTGATTAGTGGATGAAGTTCATTCCAATCTGACAGGTCAGATTGAGAAATTGAGTCAAGCTGGTTAATCTGAGCCACTGCTTCACGCGGGTGAACGCGGATTAAAATGGAAGTCCTTCCCAAACAAGTTGGTTATATCGATCTGCTGCGACGCAATCGCAGCTTCCGGCAGCTTTGGCTCGGGCAGGTCGTCAGCCAGATGGGCGACTGGTTCGACACCATCGCGCTCTACACGATCATTCTCCAACTCACAGGCTCGGGTCGCAACGTCGGCCTGCTCCTCGTCGCGCGTTTTGTGCCGAGTTTTTTCTTCGGACCAATCTCCGGCGTGATTGCCGACAGATTTAGCCGGCAACGAATCATGATCGTGTCGGACATCCTGCGCGCCGTTGTCGTGCTTGGCTTTCTCTTTGTGCGTCGCGCGGATCAGTTGTGGATAATCTATGTACTGACGGTCCTACAACTCGGACTCTCCACCTTCTTCGAACCCGCAAAAACAGCCGCGATTCCATCGATTGTAGAAGATCGTGAACTGGTCGCCGCGAACGCGATCTCATCGGTCACGTGGTCGGCAATGCTAACGATCGGAGCGGCGATCGGCGGACTGATAACGAGTTCATTCGGCACCGATGCAGCCTTCGTTCTCGACGCCGCGAGCTATGTGCTATCGGCGGCGTTGATTGCCAGCATTCGCGTTCCGAAACGCCGGAAACGCGAGCGACAAAAGCTTTCGTTCGGCAGGTTACTTGGAATTACCGAGACGATCGAAGGGATCAAGTACGTCAAAGATCGACCGCGCGTGCTGGCTGTCCTGCTGGTAAAACCGGCCTGGGGACTCGGCGGCGGCATACTGACGCTGCTCGCTGTCTTTGGTGAACGCATCTTCCCGGTCGGCCGAAGTGCGGCCGCCGGCATCGGGGTGCTGTTTGCGGCGCGCGGAATCGGTACGGCAGTAGGCCCGATCGTAGCGCGTCGTATTTCCGGCGAAGGCAACAAACGCATGCAAGTGTCGATTGGAATCGCGTTTCTGCTTGGCGGCGCTGGTTACGTGTTGTTTGGAACTGCGACCAGTTTTGTTTTAGCACTCGTCGTGCTCGGCATTGCACATTGCGGCGGTAGCATTCTCTGGGTGTTTTCGACCGTGATACTGCAACGGGCAGTTGAAGATAAATTTCGCGGGCGTGTGTTCGCGGCTGAGTTGGCCTTGTTGACGTTGACCATGGCAGCATCTAACTATGTCACCGGCGAACTGCTCGATCGACTTCAGATTTCGCCGCGAATCGTGACGGTCGGCATCGGAATCCTGTTCCTGGCGCCGGGATTTGTCTGGTTCGTGACGCAGCGTTGGTGGGACCGGGAGGAGCGCGCTTCGGTGCGCACGATTAATCAGGTATGCGAATTAAAGTCGGAGTAATGGGCTCGGCTGCTTCCGAGAGCGCGCGGCTTGAGACTGGCAACACACTCGTTGGGAAGGCCGAACGTCTCGCGAAGGTGATCGCCACAAAGGACGTCGTTCTTTTGACGGGCGCGACCACTGGCCTCGTTTACGTGGTCGGGAAGACTGCGCACGATGAGGGTAGTTTTCACATCGGTATCTCGCCGGGCAGCAACGAACGTGAGCACGTCGAGATGTACAAGTTGCCGCTCGATGCCTGTGATAGTTTGATCTACACCGGATTTGGTTTGAAGGGACGAAACGTGGTCCTCGTGCGATCGTGTGATGTGGTGCTGTTTGTGGCGGGCGCGATGGGTTCGCTGAATGAGTTTACGATCGCGCACGATGAAGGAAAGATTATCGGTTGTTTGACCGGGACCGGCGGTGTCGCCGACGAAACCGAGTACCTGCTGCAACACTTTGGAAAGCGCGGTATGACGGCGCGAATCTTTTTGAATGAAGATCCGGAACGACTTATCGATGATTGTCTCAACGCTAAATCATCCACTTGATGCCGCTGACTTCGAAGATGAAGCCTGGCAAGGCTGTCAGCCAATAGCGATCCGTCATTACTGGTCGGGAGCGCCGGCGCCGGCGGCACGTCATGCTGAAGCGCGAATCTGCTGGTCCAGCGAGGCGCTGCACGCTCGCTTTGTTGGCGTGCAACAGGAACCGTTGATAGTGGCGGAGAATCCACGAACGGATCAGAAGACGCTTGGACTGTGGGATCGTGACGTGTGCGAGATCTTCCTTGCTCCAGACGCTGCGCATCCGGAGCGGTATTTTGAGTTTGAGGCAGCGCCGACGGGGGAATGGGTCGATCTTGGAATTGTGGTAACGCCGGCTGGAAGAGAGACTGATTGGAATTTCGTATCAGGTTTCACAACAGCCGCGAAACTCGAAGGAGATCGGTTGTTTGTGGGGATGAGAATTCCCTGGAGTCAGTCGATTCCTAAGCCGGTGGCGGGCGATGTGTGGCGCGTGAACCTGTTTCGATGTGTTGGACCAGAGGCGCCTGAGCGCTATCTTGCGTGGCGCCCGACTGGAACACCGGAACCGAATTTTCACGTTCCGGAGGTGTTTGGAACGTTACGTTTTGTGGACGCGGATGACACGGATAAAAGCGCGGATTAGATCCGCGTTCATCCGTGTCATTCGTGGCTCATAACGTACTTCTCGAAAGTCGAGCGGTCAGAGTCACTCATTTCCACAATACGCGCGCCAATCAGATAGCCGCTCTCATCCTCCAGACCCTCATACCTGACCGCGACTACCTTCAACTCCACTGGCCCACTCGGCAGTTCCAGCTTGATGTGCAGCCTCCGATCCGAACCCGCCAGATAGTGCTCGGCAATGCGAATAGCGGGTACAACGAGGGCCAGCCCCGTCGAGCTAACGTCGAGTGTGTGGCCATTCAGCGACGGCAAACGACGTGACCCGTTGGCGTTCGTTCTCGGATCCGCCAAGCTCAAAATGAAACTCAGACGCGCGCGCACACGCTTGGAACGACGCCGGTTTCCGATAAAACGGCGCAGGTGCGACACAATTCTGCGGGGCAGTTCCGACATAACTCGAACTACTAAAGACTCGGACCAGTTGAGGAAGGTACTAACGGAAGCGATTGGGGGCAGGTCGCCGCAAAAGCCATTCTAGAAAACCTGCTTGCACGGACGCAACAGTTTAATTTTTCACTATCAGAGGCTTGCCGCCGGCGTCGCCGCTTCGGACCCCGGAGGCGTCGAGATAGAAGGAAAGGCGGCCGCTGCGCCCGTATTGCGCGGGTTCCGCGGTCGCGTACCAGGATTTACCGTCCGCGGATCGAACCACCTGGAAGCGATAGCCGGTAGTTTCAGGACCTTCGATGTCTTTCGGAATGTAACCGGCGCTGATGAGTTCCGCGGTATTGCCGAATTGTCCGTTATGGCCCTGGCTATAGGCCACCTGCGCGAGTGAGATGCGCGTCAGCATGTCCTGAACGTCGCTGTGGTGGGCGTTGATGCGGGCCTCGAAGAAAAATTTCTTGCCCGCTTGCTGAACCATTTTCAAGCTTTCCTGATCGCCCACTGTCCAACTGTTATTGATCTTGATCAGAGCAGCCGGCTCGATTTTTTCCTTTCCGTCGGCGTCGATCACTTTCACGAAGACAGTGGCAGAGTCGCCACTGATCTGTTCGCCTGTGATGTCCACTTTTTCGGGAATCTTTTCGCTGACCGCAATGGCCATCTTTTCGAAGTCAGGTCGCAGATCTTCGAACTCCTGCGGCGAGAGTCCGTCAATCGCGACGCGATAGATAGACATCTCAAACGCTTCGCGAAACTTCTTTTCGCACATTAACCGGTAAAACTCGCGAGTTGTTTCGGTGGGTGTGCGGGGCGTCGTTTGCCCGAACAATAGAGCGATGGATAGCAGGATGGCAGTAAACATACAGCTTATTTAACCACAGATTACACGGATTATTATCCGATTTTATCCGTGTAATCCGTGGCTAAATTTCCTCGAAGCTCACCGCTCTCGACTGATCTCTGCACGTGGTTTCAATACCAACTCACGGCCGACAAGATAGAGCAGAACCGTCAGAATCAGGAACGGAATCATACCTAACATGTCGGAGTTCGGCCCTTCAAAAAACGGGTTGTGATGCGTCGCCCACTCCTCGAAGACCTTCAACTGCGTGACAATGCCCTCCCTCAAATTGAGGAACGCGAAGATCACGCCCGCGAGCGTCGCTCCGGCAATGTAACCCGAAGCGAGCAGCACGCCGGGACTCTTATCAGTCTCAGCCGCCATCTGCTCTTCCGTCAGGTTTTGGTTCTCCGGTTTCTTGCGCAGGTACTTGTCCACGAGCCAACGCACCGCGCCGCCGACGAAAATCGGCGCCGACGTCGAGATCGGCAAGTACACACCGACCGCGAACGCGAGCGATGGCACCCCGCTCAGTTCAAGCACAACTGTGATCATTACTCCGAGCAGCACAAGTCCCCACGGAAGTTCACGGCTCAGGATTCCCTTGATGATGTAAGACATCAACGTCGCCTTGGGTGCAGTGAACTTCGCGACAGTGTTGTTAGTGCCCGGCACTTTATCGTAGATACCGTTAATGCCAGGGTCGGCGAGATAGACCGGCACGCCTTCAGCATTCACGAGGTAGCGACCGGCCGGACCATAGTCAGTGCTGGTCTTATGGACCACGTAATAAGCATTAGTGTCCGCGCTTGCCTGTCCACCTTGCAGATGTTCCTGTTTCGGCTGACTTCCGCTCTGCACGTACTGATCCGGAGTAAATTTGAAACCTGCCGGAAAACTGAAGTCTTTATTCTGGGTCACTGGCACGTAAACACTGCCCGATTGATTCATGGCGAGCAGGATTGGTCCGAGTGCCAGCGCTGAAGTCAACGCGCCGACCAGAATAGCGATCTGCTGATACTTCGGGGTGGAGCCAACAAGGAATCCGGTCTTTAAGTCCTGAGACGTCGTGCCGCCGTTTGAAGCAGCGATACAAACGATGCCGCCGATCGAAAGTGCGGTTACGAAGTAAGGTGGAGCAGTCCAACTGATAACCAGAAACACGAGACACGTCAGCAGCAGCGTCGCCACCGTCATTCCCGAGATCGGATTCGAAGACGAACCGACTTCACCAGTCAGTCGCGACGATACAGTCACGAAGAGAAAACCGAACGCGATGATCAGCAGGGCGCCGAGAATGTTGAAGCGCAGGTTAAGCTGCGGCACGATCATGATCACGAGGATCAAGGCAATAATGCCGCCGAGGACAAACTTCATCGAAAGGTCCTGATCCGTGCGTGGCGCATTCTCGTTAGAGCCTGTACCTGAGCGACGCAAGTCAGCGAGTCCGCCTTTCAAACCGCTCCAGATAGTCGGCAGCGATCGGAAGAGACTGATGATTCCGCCGGCCGCCACTGCGCCCGCGCCGATGTAAAGGATGTAGCCCTTCTGAATCTGCGTGACCGTCATGTCTTTGATGAGGTGCGTGGTTTCGGGAGCAAGCGGCGTCATCCAACCGCCGCCGAAGTACTTGATCGCCGGTATCAAAACCAGGTAGGCAAGCACGCCGCCGGCAACCATGATCGATGCGATGCGTGGTCCAATGATGTAACCGACACCCAGCAGCGCGGGATTGTTCTCGATCGCCACCGAGCCGCCTTCGAACGGTCTGCCAAACACTTTTCCCGGATACTCTTTCCACGTCTTAAAAATCTGTTCGATACCGTAGTAGAGAAAGCCAATGCCGAAACCACCGATAATCGTCTTGCCGCCAGTGGCCGCCTGATCGACTAACGCGGCGCCCTCAGGCGAGCCTTCCATCGCGGCATGACGAGATTCCTCCGACGCGCCAGCCTTGAGCACTTCAGCGCAAGCCGTGCCTTCCGGATACTTGAGATAGCCATGCTGTGCGACGATGAGCGCGCGGCGCAGAGGGATCATCATCAGAATTCCCAATAGTCCGCCGAGCACAGCGACCAGCATCACGCGCGAAAGTTCGAGATCAAACCCAAGAATCAGAATCGCCGGCATCGTGACGCCGAGACCGAAGGCGATCGACTCTCCGGCCGATCCGGCTGTCTGCACGATATTGTTTTCGAGAATAGTCGCGTCGCGCAGGCCTAATTTCGACAACACTCGAAACAGAGTGATCGAGATAACGGCGACGGGAATAGAAGCACTGACCGTCAAACCGACCTTTAGCACGAGATACAACGACGAGGCACCAAAAATGATGCCAAGGACCGTCCCCATAATTAGCGGGAGGATTGTCAGCTCACGTAACCTGACGCCGGCCGGAATGTAAGGGCGAAAAGTCGCCAGGTAAGGATTGTCTGGCTTGAAACCGACCCGGTCTGGATACTCGTTCGCAGGGATGCTTTCACTGGACATCCAATTGACCTCCAACAAGTTTTGTAAAACGGGGAGTGCGCAGGGGTTTGAAAACGCCGCTACTGTACACGGGCCACCAGCGCCCCGGCAAGGCCACTAATCCGTTCCATCCGTGTAATCTGTGGCAAAAGTCGCCTGCTTTTCCGTAAACTCGGACGATATGCGAATCCGAATCGTTGCCCTGCTGCTGCTCTTATTGGTTTCATCGATTGCCGCCACAGCCCAAACCAAGATTCCCGCGCCGGCGGACGTCCTCGGATTCACGCCCGGCGACGATCGGAAACTCGCGTCGTGGAGTCAGGTCGTTGATTATTTCGAGCGACTCGACCAGGCCAGCGATCGCGTGACCTTTCAAACGCTCGGTCAAACGACGATGGGTAAGCCGTTCGTAATGGCAACCATCAGCTCGCCCGCCAATCTCGCGCGTCTCGAAGATTTCAAAAAGATCCAGGACCAACTCGCCGACCCGCGTAAGCTCGGACCACTGGCCACACGTGATCGCAAAGCAGCAGAACTGATCCGCCAGGGCAAAACGATCGTTTTGATCACTTGTGGTATTCACTCAACCGAAGTCGGCTCGTATCTCTCGAGCATGTTGATCGCGCACCGGCTCGCTTCTGCAACCGACCCCGCGATTTGGAAGATCCTCGACAACACAATCGTCCTGCTCGTTCCCTCACTGAATCCCGACGGCGTCGACATCGTCAAAAACTGGTACGACAAAACTCTTGGCACACCTTTCGAAGGCAGTGATCCGCCGGAGCTCTATCATAAATACACCGGTCACGATAACAACCGCGACTGGTACGCCTTCACGCAAGTTGAGACGCAACTCACGGTGGACAAAATTCACAACGTTTGGCATCCGCAGATCGTCCACGACATACATCAACAAGGCGCTTTCGGATCGCGACTCTTTCTGCCGCCATACATGCCACCCGTTGAACCGAATGTGCCCAAGGCGCTCGTGCAGGGCTACACGGAGCTTGGCAGTTGGATGGCCGCCCAGATGCGTACGCAGGGCTTTCAAGGAATCACGACTGACTCAACGTACGATGCCTGGACGCCAGCCCGCGCATATTCGCACTATCACGGCGGCGTGCGCATGTTGTCTGAAACTGCGTCCGCAAAAATCGCTACACCGCTGACGGTGAAGTTTGAAGAGCTTCGTTCGCGTGAAGGTTACGATCCGCAGAAGGAGTCGCCGAAGTTTGGGCCACTGTGGCGTGGTGGTGAGTGGAAACTAAGCGACATCACAAGGTACATGACCACCGCGGCGTTTTTATTGTTGGACCACGCGGCAACGAATCGCGAACAATGGTTGCGCCGTTTTTATGCAATTGGAAAAGAAGCGGTGCGGCCGCGTCGCTCGGGCGAGCTCTTTGGTTATTTAATCGAGCCCGCAAAAGATTGCCAGGCGCTGCTCCACATCCTTCGCCGTGGTGGTGTTGAAATCGAGATCCCCAAACCAGGTACCGAATTTAAACTCGGCACTAACACTCTGCCGGAGGGAACAAAGCTGGTCAGGATGGACCAACCTTATGCGGCTTTTGCGAAAACATTATTGGAAGCCCAGCGCTATCCGAATTTGCGAGACGAAACAGGACATCCAATTGCTCCTTACGATGTGACCGCGCACACTTTGCCCTTGTTGATGGGCGTCACGGTACATCCGGTTAAGTCGCCTTTCAGATACTCGCCATTTACCGGGCCTGTCGTAGAAGGCATTTCCAATCCAGACTCTTGCGGCATCGCGTCCCGTGCAGACTTGCCCGCCATCTATCATTCATCGATGCCAAGCCAGGACGAGGGTTGGACCAGATGGATCATGGATTCGAAGCAATTCACGTATGGTGTGTTGGGTGATAAAGAACTGCGTGCCGGTATCACCGTGTTCAAGCCTTCTCCTGGTGTGACCGGAAAGTATTACGTGATGCTGATCCCGGATCAGTCAGCTCGTAATCTGCTGGAAGGCTATCGCAGCGGCGCGATGCCGCCCGAGCTCACCGGCGGACTGGGAGAGCAGGGCGTGAAGACGCTGCGCGATTTTGCGGAACAGGGTGGCACGATTGTGTTTCTGAATCGTGCGTCAAACTTCGCGATTGAACAGTTCAAACTGCCTTTGCGCAATGTCGTCGCCGGATTGCCGCGCACGGAGTTCTATGTGCCGGGATCGATTCTGCGGATAGAACTCGATACAACGCATCCGATCGCAAATGGAATGCCGAAAGAGACGATTGCGTGGGCTGAAGATTCCCCCGTGTTTGAAGTCACTAACGATCCCAACGCCAGCGTGCCGGCGTCGAACGTGCATGTGATTGCATCGTACCCGGCCGACAAAGACCCGCTGCTTTCGGGGTGGCTGCTTGGTGGTGATTTGATTAAGGGCAAGGCAGCGCTGGTTGAAATAACGATGGGGAAAGGACGCGTAATCCTCTTCGGCTTCCGCCCGCAATACCGCGCCCAATCTCTCGCCACTTACCCGTTATTCTTCAACGCTTTGAGTTCGAAGTAGGAGTTTCACACAGATAAACGCGGAAGAAATCCGGATTTTATCCATGTCATCCGGGTTGAACTTTTCATACGGACAAGCGTATAACTTAATGCTTGGCAAGGTTGAAATGGCACTTCAAAAACCTTGCCGGACCCTGATGGTCACCCTTCTATTTACTGCGGTTTTCGTCTTAGGCTTAATCGTTATCGCCGTTTACTTCTGGCAAAAAGCTGCCAGCACATCGCAAGCTATGGAGCTGCCTTTGCCGCCAAAACCGCCCGCAGGGCTGTTTTCCGATTATCAGGCGGCTCAACTTCCACCAACAACCGAAGAGCCGCGCAAAGCATTACTCGAGCTTGCAAACACCGGTGACAAAAAAGCTCTGCACGATGCCTTCGCAATTAATGATCGGGCGTTATATGACGAAGTGCTGAACACACTCGTCACTCAAATTCATACCGAGGCACAACTGCTTTCATTGGTATCGCACGTAACCCGAAATGAATTACCCGTAAACAAGACGTTGGCCCAGAAATCGATCGACTATGGGAAACGATCGCTCGATCGTAATTCCACTGCCAAACTGCTGCATATCGCCGCGCTCTCAGACGATGCGGAAACTTATGGCCAGGCAGTTGAAGTAGTGCTGAACTCCTGGCGCGAAGGTAAGCTCCAGGATGTTTCCGCGGTCGAGTTGCAGTCGTTATTCCACAGCGAGTTTTGGTTGCTGTCGTCCAACACACGCAGTTCCGGAGCCGGCTTCGTGCTTAAACGAACACTGTCGACCGCGAAACGTGAACTCGAACTTACAAACAACCCGATCTAACCATCAACTGCCTCCAGTTGAACTGAAAGAGAAATGCCATGCAAAACTTTGAAATGAATTCTCTGTTGTTTTGGGTCCTCATTGGCTTCGCTGTTTTGATCGTCTTGATCATCTTCGGCAGGCTCTTCTTCTCAAACGTGAAGGCGCGCGAAATCGCCATCAAGGAACGAAGATATTGGGGCACAAGAATGCCTCCGGGAAGAGTTGTAGCTACCGAAGGAGAAGTCGGTATTCAAGCTGACGTGCTGAAGCCCGGACTGCACTTCATTCTGTTTCCTCTCGAACGCATCGTGAAAAAGGTGCCTTTGATTGAGATCGGCGCCGACGAGTTAGGCATTATCGAAGCCGTCGACGGCGAGCCGATGGCGACTGGCAACATCTTCGCGCCTGACCGCGCTCAGAACGCTCATAACAACTTTCAGGATCCAATCGCGTTTATCAAACGTGGCGGCGTTAAAGGTATCCAGTTACGGACACTACCTCCCGGTCTATGGCCCATACATCCGTACCTGTTCCGTGTTTCCGTGGCGAAGGCGACGATGATTCCGCAGGGCAAAGTTGGCGTTGTTACAGCCGCAGACGGTGCGCCACTCGATCCGGGTCGCTTGCTCGGTAAAGCAATCTCCGATCACCACAACTTCCAGGACGCGGAACAGTTCATCGCCTCCGGCGGACAAAAGGGACCGCAGGTCGACATCCTGACGCCTGGCGTCTACCGCATACTGGTCCAATCCGGATCTATCGAGGGCACGACTGAAGCGAAACCCGGACTTTTCAACGTCAGGCTCTTCGATGCGACTGTCATCAACGAGAACCAGATCGGACTCGTTGAAGCGCTCGACGGTGCGCCGTTGAATCCGCGCGACTACGTCGCCGAATCATTTGCCGGCCACGACAACTTCCAGGATGGACATGAGTTCATCGGCAAGGGCGGTCAGCGTGGACCACAAAAAGACATCCTGCTGCCGGGAACCTATTACATTAATCCGCTGCTGTTCAAGGTCATTTTTGAGACGGCGAAGGAGATCCAACCTGGTGAAGTCGCAGTAGTAGTCTCAAACGTCGGCAAGGATCCTTCCGAGGAAGTCAGACGTCGGATGGCCGAGAAGGTGCGCGAACGTATGGAGCGCGAAGAAAAGCAGCAGGTTGAAGAATCGGCAGCTCGCCTCGACATCATGGACAACAAGCGCACCGCCGAGGAGATAAAGGCCGACCTGATGACGGGTGATCCTGCGGATCGACGTCTCGACGAAGGCGCCCACGAAGCTTACGTCGTGCCGGAAGGTTACCGCGGTATTCAGGAAACGGTGGTTGGACCAGGACGTTACTACGTCAACACACTCGCTATCACCCCGATTGTTATTCCCACTACGAACCAGACGGTGGAATGGACCGCGGGTGAAGTTGCAAACACGTTCAATCCGTTTGAGGTGATTTCGAAAGACGGTTTCACGATGCAACTCGAAGTGCGCGTGGTCTTTCGTGTGAAGCCTGAAGATGCGCCGTTCATGGTCGCTAAGATCGGCGGTATCGAACGTTTGATTCAAAACGTGATGCACCCGCTGATCGACTCGATCTTCCGTAACCAGGCGTCTGAATCATCGGCGATGGCGTACCTGCAAAACCGGCATGAGGAGCAGGAACGCGCTGAGGCTCGCGTGCGAGCCCACTTGCTGAAGTATCACGTTGACGTGGTAAACGTGCTCATCTGCCACATTCATCTGCCGGAAGAGTTGATGAAAACACAGACTGAGAAGATTCTCGCCGAGCAGCGTCAGAACATGTACAACGCGCAGCGCGAGGCGGAGGAGAAACGCATTCAACTCGAGAAGACCAAGTCGCACGCTGACAACCAGAAGGACCTTGTTGCTGCGACTGTCGGCGTCGAGATCGCGAGCAAACGCGCCGAGCAGCGCAAGGCTGAAGGCGAGGGCGAGGCTCACTACATTCAACAAACCGGTCGCGCTGAAGCTGAGAAGGTTCGTTTGATGGGTGAGGCGCAGGGTGTCGCTTATCGCGAACAGGTGAACGCGCTCGGAGCCCAGGGTGTGGCGCTGGTGGAGACATTGAAGGTTATTGGCGAAAAGAATGTTCGCATTACTCCGGACGTGTTGGCTACCGGCAGTGGCAGTGGAGAGGGCAGCGGCGGCATCGGCGCGCTGCTCTTACTCAACCTCTTCCGAGATCGGCTCAACATGCCCGCTCCGAACGGCGAGAAGGCACCTACCCGGTAAAGAAGGTTTCACGCAAAGCCAAAGCCGCAAAGGCGCAAAGGGGGAATCAAATATCCCTTTGCGCCTTTTGCTTTAACCTTTGTGCCTTTGCGTGAAACTGCCTTTATTTCTCGAGGTACATTTGCGCCGCCATCTTCGTGAGTTTCCAGACTCGGGACCACGCGATTCGATTCTCGCCATCCTCGCGGCCGGTTAATTTGTCGAAGATGAGTTTTCTAAACAACCGGCCTTCGCGTCGAAGCATGAACTCCTTCGCAAACGGCTTCGCAGTCTCAAAGAAACTGAACCCCGGATCCGTCACCACACCAATGCCTTCGAGCGTCATCAACGCACGCATGATGTAAGTGAAATTCGACGGCAGACGAAACGGATACTCATAAATCACTTCCGCGAGGTCGTACGTCAACTCCTTGAAGTTCACTTCCCCAAGCTTGAGGTTGAGATAGTGCGTAAACAAACTCTCAACCACCGGCCGCACAGTTTCGGGATCCACACCCGGCTTTAAGAAGTTGAGATTGATGATGTCCTGACCCAGACCATGAACGTCGCGCGCCACTACGTGGAAGAACGCATCGATCATCTGCGTCTGTAACTGCGGACCAATACGTCCGACCATTCCGAAATCGAAGAACGCGAGATGTCCGCTATCCATCACGAGCAGATTGCCGGGATGTGGGTCAGCGTGAAAGAACCCGTCCTCGAGTAGTTGCTTGAGGTACGTGCGAATCAACATGCGGTTGACTTTAACCGGCGATATGCGATTCGCGCGCAGACCTTCGAGGTCCACTACTTTGGTGCCGCGAATGAAGTCGAGCGTGATTACGCGCGTGTTCGTGTGCGACCAGTAGATCTTCGGTACTCGAATCGCGCGCCACGTGCGGAAGTTGTAACGAAACCTGTCCGCGTTACGTCCCTCTTTAACGTAATCCATCTCTTCAAAGATGGTGGTGTGAAACTCGCGCAGCATCCCTTCCCAATCGGCGTTCTCATTCGCTTTCGGAAAGAAACGATTGGTCAACTTCACGAGCCGAAACAAGATTGCGATATCGAAAGAGATCGTCGATTCGAGATTCGGTCGCTGAACTTTTACCGCAACTTCTTCGCCGGTCGCGAGACGTGCGCGATAAACCTGACCGAGTGACGCCGCCGCGATGGGCTCCGCGTCGATTTCAGCATAGGCTTCGTAAACCGGACGACCGAGTTCTGCTTCGACGATCGCAAACGCTTCCGACGTGGGAAACGCAGGCACCTGGTCCTGCAAGGTCGCCAGTTCTTTCACGTATTCGAGCGGCAGTAGATCCGCGCGTGTACCAAGCGCCTGACCGATCTTGATAAACGTTGGGCCAAGATCGATCAACGACTCGCGCATCCAAACAGCCTGCTGCTCGAGTCGCCCCTGTTTGCGCGCCGAGCCTTCCGCGCCGCGGAATACTACGTAGCGCAACACGCGCATGAACCGATCAAAGAGAACGTAGAGTTGCGCCTTGATCCAGGCTTCGAATTGCGCGCGGCGTCCGCGCTGGCGCGCGAGGTCACGAAGTCTTGTTATCGTGCGACGATTGAAATCCGCGCGCACGTCGTAAGTATCGAGAAAGAGATAAAGCGAAAAAAGTCCCAACACACGCGCGACACGCGCCGCGCGCAACCAGCCACGCAAACCTCGGCCGGCGAGCAGTTGATCCACCAGCTCCTCAGTCAACGGCTGCACTTGCGCGGGCTGTTTCTGCGGCACACTCGCCGCCAGGTCGTTCCCGTTTACGTCGCTTCTTTTAATAAGTGCCTGATTCGAACTCATTTTATATAACCGAAAGCATGTGCCTGGTACCGGCTCGTTCAAAATAACTATCTGCGCGCTGCACGTCTCGCGCGATCTGTGTTTTCAATTGTTCGATTGAGCTGAACTTCCGCTCGTCGCGCAGGCGATACAGAAAACGCACCCGTATCACGTCACCGTAAAGATCGCCCGCCCAGTTCATTACGAAGGTCTCCACCGAAGGTTCCGTGGCGTCCGCGAACGTCGGCCTAAGTCCAACATTTGTAACGCTTCGGCGCCATTGTCCATCAATCAACGTGCCAGTCACGTACACACCATTCCGGGGTATGACGCGGTTATGGGGGTGGAGGTTGGCCGTTGGAAAACCGAGCTTATGGCCGCGTTCTGAGCCACGCTCAACGCGACCTTCAACGCCGTAAGGACGGCCCAACATGCGTCGCGCGAGATTCACCTGGCCTGACGCAAGCAACTGCCGGATCTTGCTCGAACTCACGCGACAGCCGTGCAGTTTAACCTCCGGCACTTCGCCGGCAACGAAGCCGAGCTCCCCCGCCATCCGTTTGAGCAACTCGATGTTTCCTTCGCGATTGTGACCGAAAGCGAACCCCTTGCCGAGATAGACTTCCTTCGCGTGCAAACGATCGACGACGAGGTCCCTCAGAAAATCTTCAGCACGAATCGTTGAAAACTCTTTCGTGAAACGCACCACGATTGTCTGTTCAACTCCAAGCACACCGAAGCCCTCGATCTTCTGATCGAAAGTTTGCAACAACGGCGGCGCTGATTCGGGATGCAAAACGGCACGCGGATGTGGATCGAACGTGATCACTGTCGGCACGGCTCCGGTGGCGCGTGCCCGTTCGACAACAGTCTGCATGATCAACTGGTGTCCCAGATGTAGACCATCAAACACGCCGAGCGTGAGCACTGTCGGTCGTTGAATCTCTGCGTTGTCAGTTCCGTGAAAGAGACGCATCTTTAAGAATCACTGATCTGCTCTGCGGTCTCTGCGTATCTCTGTGCTCTCTGCGTTTATAGGCGCTTTTGACGCAGAGATCGCAGAGATACGCAGAGCTCATGTGAGCACCAGTCCGTCGTAAGCAAATTGGACACCTGCGGGCAGCCGCGCTGAATCGCGCTGGTGTTTGATGTCGTGGGCGATGTGAGTAAAGAAAGTGCGGCGCGGCTTTATTTGATCGACATACTCGAGCGCTTTATCGACCCATAAATGTGTCGGGTGTTCTCGGAAACGCAGACAATCAAGCACCAGCACGTCCAAACCTTGCAATGCATCGATCGTGACCGCCGGAATCTCGCTGAGATCGGTCAGGTAAGCAAAATCGTTGAACCGATAAGCAATCACCGGCAGACGACCATGAATCACTTCCAACGGCGTGATCAGCAACTCACTGCCGATACAAAAACTCGCGCCAGGCGTAATAACATTTGGAATCACTTCCGGCAGACCGCCGCCGTAGTATGTAGGCTCGAAGATATATTTGAAGATGCGCTTGATATCAACCCACGCGCGCTCATTGGCATACACGCCGAGGGCGCCAAAACGAAAGTTCAGCGGGCGAATGTCGTCAAGACCAAAGATATGATCGGCGTGACAGTGTGTGATGAGCACCGCATCGAGATGCTTCAGCCCGTAGCGCAACGCCTGTTGTCGAAAATCGGCGGACGTATCAACGAGAACCGTGGTGCCGCCGTGTTCGATGATGATTGAAACTCTCAGACGTTTGTCGCGAGGATCGTCTGAGGTGCAGGTCTCACATTCACAGCCGATTGACGGGACTCCGGTGGAGGTTCCTGTACCTAAAAAGGTGAGCTTCATCTCCCCCCAGTGATATCGCTTCCCGTGAACTTGCGCCCCTGTTGCGGCGAGTTGACGAGGGAGACGTACTGCATACGCAGATCGGCAAGCAGGCCCTCGAGCATCCGCTTCTCTTGCGGCGTCACGTTGCCGGCAGTCTTTTTCTGTAACATGCCGAGCACGTCGATCCAGTGTTTGCCCAACTCGACATCGACTTCGCGCTGGTGCGTTACCGGGTGTTCCATCATCCCGAGCGCGGAAGCTGCGTTCGAAGCAATCGACATGATAAAGGCCACGAAACTCGCCGGATCGCGCGCGTCAGCCAGCTCAGCTTCAGTGAATTCCTCTTCCGGCTCCGCGCTCGCTTCGGCCGGCATGGCAGGCTCCGTTTTCGCCTGTGATTCCGCAGGTTTGGCCGCTGCCGCAGCTTCCGCCGCTACCGCAACTTGAGGCTCCGGCTTCTTCTCCGGAGGCAGATCTCGCGGGCTTCCATCGGCATTGAACAGACGCCTGTCAGTAACTTTGAAATTGGGTTGTTCTTCGTCCATAGACTTTATTAAACCATAAAACTTAGACTAGCCGCATGCCTGCCACATTCGCTGATTTAGTTTCACTAATGGATCGTCTGCGCGCGCCAAACGGTTGTCCGTGGGACCGCGAACAGACCTACGCCACACTCGCGCCGATGCTGCTTGAAGAAGCTTACGAGGCGTTCGAAGCAGTCGAGGACGCGCGCGAAGGACGGCCTCGAGAGCTCTGCGACGAGCTTGGTGATCTGTTGTTTCAGATCGTGTTCTACGCACAGGTCGCAAAGGAGCGCGGCGAGTTTACGATTGACGACGTTATGAGTGCGATTCACGACAAGATGGTCCGCCGGCATCCGCACGTGTTTGGCGATGTAGAGGCAAACGATGCCGCGACAGTGCTGTTGAACTGGGAAACGATGAAGGCCGAGGAGCGACGGGCAGCAGGGAAAACAGAAAACACGAATACGTCGCTGTTGGTCGGCGTATCGTCAAAAGCGCCGGCGCTGATGGAAGCGCATCAACTGTCGACGAAGGCCGCGCGCGTCGGTTTTGACTGGAAATCGGTTGACGACATCTTCGATAAGCTCCAGGAAGAGATCGAAGAACTACGCACCGCAATCAGGGATCATTCAGCACTCAAAGACGAAGCGAATCACGGGCGTGTCCGCGAAGAGATTGGCGACCTGCTGTTTGCGGCAACAAACATCGCGCGGCACATGCAAGTCGAACCTGAAGCCGCATTGAAACTCACGAACCGTAAGTTTCGGCAGCGCTTTGGATACATCGAGAACGCGCTGCACGAACGCAGACAGGCGTTTGATCAAACGACAATTGAAGAGCTGGAAGAACTTTGGCAGGCGGCTAAAACAGCATCCACAGATTACACAGATAGATCTGTGTAATCTGTGGATGGCTTTGGTTAGTCGTTGATCCGCACTGATTGCATGATCGTCTGGAACGCATTCTCGAAATTGCGTTCATTCTGCGGCGCCACGGCAATCATGTAGAACAATTGTCCGTTACGCAACAACGTCGTGATCACGCGCACATTTTCCGGCCGACCGGTCGCTTCATTGGTATTACTCAAGGTCGTGAAGAGGGCGTTGCGGCCCGACATCGTCGTCCGTTGATAACCACTGCTCGTGCGCAGGTTGTTGTTTCCCTGAGCAAGGCTGTTAACTAACTCCTGCGTGGCGCTCTGCAAGTTTCGACTATTCGTTTGCGCCACACCGAAGCTCGCGCCATGAGTGTAAACAGCCTGACCGTTGTACTGGCCATACGCTCCTTCCGGCACGAACCACACTGAACTGCCATCGTTAACCTGACGCCAGTTGTTCGGCACACTTACCTGAACGCCACCATTGAAGATGGAGTAGTTCTCGTAACGCGACGACGGGTACGAAACACGCCCGGTGGGCGGATTGTCCGGCTGGTTGCCGGTATTTTCACCAACGGGATACCTCTGCCCGCTGCGCTGGATCTCCGCCATCGTTGGAGCGCGCTGGTAACCACGCAGTCTCTCCTGGATACGAGCAAACTCGCGCGAGTCACCACGCCCGCCGGTAACGCGAAGCATCTGCGCTTCCTGATTGATGCGAGCAAAACGATCGCTGGGGCTCGGGTGGTCGCTCAGGAAGCCTCCACCACCACCGCCGCCCTGCTGTTCGATAGTGCGAAACATGTTTGCGAGGTCACGCGGATCGTAACCAGCCCGGGCCATGATCTGCGCCCCGAGCACATCGGCTTCAGTTTCGTATTCACGACTGAACTTCAACAGGTAGACCGCAAACGGCGCCTGGGCCAACTGGCCCACGCCTGGTCCACCGAAAATCGTTCCGGCGATTCCGGCAATGCCGGCAAGCACCCCGTACTTCTGTCCTTTAGTCGCCTGCGCGGTACCGTGTCTAAGCGCGACGTGACTAATCTCGTGGGCCATCACGCCCGCCATCTCGCCTTCAGTCCGCGCCGCTTCGATCATGCCGCGGTTCACGTACATTGGACCACCAGGTAAGGCGAAGGCATTGATGTCACGGGCATTGACGACTTTGAAGTAATACTGAAATTCCGAATGTTGAAATTCAGAAGGAATGGCAGCCACAAGCCGTCGACCTACATCCTCTACATAGCTTCGCACGGTTTCATCGCGAAGCAATGGAAACTGGCCTTCAGCTTCCTGCGCAGCCTGCCGTCCGAGTTTGACGTCGTCCTGAGCACTATATTTGTTGCTGTGATATTTGATCTGCGTCTGCGCCAAAACCGAAAACGGCATCGCGGTAATCGCCACGAGCGCTATCCACGCAATCAAAGTTCTTCGATTAAATTGACTGATCATTGTTACCTCCACCGATAACTACCCAATCCTATTCTTTTTCCGAATCTTATGCACCAAAACGAAACGCACGATATACGCGGAACAGGCCGGTTTTACTTCGAGATTTCGGCCAATCAGCGTACTGACCTTGTCCGGAGGGTTACTAATGCAATGAAAATGCCAGTAGTGGGGCTAAGTCTGATTTCGGGGCTCGATGTGTTGGTTAAACCACTTCCCGGGTTCCTCCAACGGGGCTATTCGATGCGGCTCGCCACGCCACACCCGAATCATCGAAATAATCAGGAAAATCGTCGCAGCAGTCCGGAATAAGCCGCTACCAAAACCGCCACCGTCGCTGATCGCCGCGATCGCTCCCAGCACCGTTGAAATGATGAGGATGGCAACATGTAGTGCGAGTGCCTGCGACGCATGAAAACGTACTTTGATCTCTCGTCGCGGAGCCAGCAAAAGTTCGATGAGTGAAGCAATTAGCCCGATATACGGCACGTACGCCAACAGCAACGCCCAGCGCTCAGGAATTCCGACTCCCGCGACGGTACGATGAGCCGTTGGTATATTGAGAGCCGCCTGATACGGATATTGCTGAGGCTGTTGATACTGCTGTGCCGGCGGCGCGTAAGTCGGCGGTACGAACACTGACGGATATGGCGCTTCAAGCGGTGGATTGTCGTAACGACGAGTGGGCGCCTCGGAATACACGTTACGTCGCGCATCCTCGTTTGGAGTGTTTGCCACTTCGCGAGTCGCGCCACCAACCTGGTGTGTCGGCGTCGAGCCACCGAGGTCACCCCAAACCTCCTCGGCCTTCCGTTCCACGTCCGGATCGAGCGGGTTAGTGTCGTATTTGCTCTTCTTCGTCTCCATCACTCGCCACAAAAAGGCACAAAATGCTCAAAATATAAATCTAATACGGCTAAAGGCGTCAATCTGTTTTGTGCCTTTTGTGCCTCTTTGTGGGTCAATACTACTCGTCCGCGATCTCATACTCAACCTGTTGCCAGCGCTGCTCACGCTCGGAAATCGAAAAGGCCTTGATGACGGCCTCCATGCCGCCGAGACCGATAATCAGGTATTTTGCTGAAGGATAGTACGCGAGGCGTACGTCGGTCTCGGATGGCTGTGGGTCGGGCGAGCGTGGGTGGGAGTGATAAATGGCCAGCAGTTCCTCGCCGCGCTCACGCATCTGTCGCTGCGCGGCAAACAGGTCTTCAGGAGCGGCTTCGTAAGCTGACTCGGGACGCGGAGTGACGTTGCGGAGACGATACAGCGTGACGGCTTTGATTTCAGAAACCCCACCGATCAACCCGCAGCACTCCTGCGGCGCCGTTTCGCGAGCATGGGCGATCATCGCCTCAACATGTTCGCGACGGAGTTGAATCGGTGGCATGGTCAGTCTGAAACGACTCGCAGATGCAGTTCTTCCAACTGTTTTGGATCGACTTCGCCAGGCGCGTCAATCATCAGATCGGCGGCTGAGGCAGTCTTGGGAAATGCGATCACATCGCGCATGTTGTCGGTACCGGCGAGAACCATCATCAGTCGATCGATTCCGGGCGCGATGCCGCCGTGTGGCGGAGTGCCGTATTCGAGTGCGTCGAGAAAGAATCCGAAACGCTCACGCGCTTCTTCGGTAGTCATTCCGAGGGCTTTGAAGACCAGACGCTGCACGTCGCGACGATGAATACGGATCGAGCCACTCGCCATCTCCACGCCGTTGATTACAGGGTCGTAAGCTTTCGTGCGAATCTGGCCAAGTAAATTCGTCTCACCACCTTCGACTGCACGCTCCAACAACTCGAGATCTTCGTCGACCGGTGACGTGAACGGATGATGCATTGAATAGTAACGACCATCTTCTTCGTGAAACTCGAACATCGGGAAGTCAGTTACCCAGAGCGGCGCGTACACATTCGCCGGGATCAGGTTCTCGCGTTTTGCGATTTCATTTCGCAACGCACCAAGGCTTGCCGCAACTACCTTCGACTTGCCCGAGACGATCAGAACCGCATCGCCTTTTTGCGCGCCGGCAACATCCGCAATGCGAGCAACGATTTCGGCGCCGAGCGCTTTCAGTAACGAAGACGAAGTCTCGTCGCCCAATTTGATCCAGGCCAGCGCGCCTGCGCCATACCGTTTTGCAAACTCCTGCAACTCGTCCAACGTTTTGCGCGAGAGGTTTGCGCCGGCGGGGACAACCAGTCCTTTGACGTGTCCGCCGGAGCTCAAGGCTGAAGTGAACGGAGCGAAGTCAGTGCCTTCCACTGCGTGGGCCAGATCCTGTAGCTCCAGTCCCTTGATGCGCAGGTCAGGCTTGTCCGAACCAAAGCGCCCCATTACTTCCGCGAACGTGAAACGTGGAAAAGGCGTTGGCAAATCTACGTTGATGAGTTTGAAGACTGACGCGAACAACCCCTCGATTAGCGAGTAAACCTGATCGAGCGTGGCGAAACTCATTTCAACGTCGAGTTGGGTGAACTCAGGCTGACGATCCGCGCGCAGATCCTCGTCACGAAAACAGTGCGCGATCTGAAAGTACTTATCGAGCCCGCCGATCATGCACAACTGTTTGAATAGTTGCGGCGACTGCGGCAGTGCAAAAAACTTTCCCGGGAAGATGCGAGACGGGACGATGTAGTCGCGCGCGCCTTCGGGTGTTGACTTGATCAGGATTGGAGTCTCGATTTCCGAGAATCCCTGTGCGGTCATGTAGCGCCGGATTTCGTTGAGAACTCGATGGCGCAGAAGTAAATTCGCCTGTAGTTGCGGGCGACGCAGATCGAGATATCGATATTTCAAACGCAGATCTTCGCTCGCGAGTGCTTCCGGACCGGCGTCGAGTTGAAACGGCGGCGTGCGCGCGTCGTTGAGCGTGAGCAATTGCCGCGCGTGTACTTCAACATCGCCGGTCGCTAATTTCGGATTACGTGTATTCTCAGCTCGTGCGACCACATCGCCCATTACCGCGATTACGTATTCGTTGCGCAGTTCCTTCGCCTTCGCGTGAGCGTCAGCCGCGTCTTCAGCGTTGAAGACGACCTGCGTGATGCCGGCGCGATCGCGCAAATCGATAAAAGTGAGTTCACCAAAATCGCGACGCTTCGCGACCCAACCCATCAACACTACCTGCTTACCGATGTCAGCAGAACGCAGATCTCCGCACGAATGCGTGCGTTCCAGATTTCCGAGGTTATCCAACATTCGTCTTACCCTTGCGCTATCTCCAAACGATTCCCCCCTGGATCGCGAACATAGAAACGGGACCAGCCCGGCGTTGGTTGGTCGTCGGGAATAATCTCGACGCCTGCATTCCGAAATCGCTCCTCAGCGGCGGCAAGATCAGCCACTGTGTAACAAACGTGTCGTTTACTCAGCGGCGCGCCGTCCAGATTCTCAATCGAAAGATGAAGTTCCAATGGTCCAAGTTGATACCACGCTCCGCCACGGCCGCGCGACGACTCCGGCTTGGGCACTTCCTGCAAACCCATCACTACACCATAAAAGTGCTTCGCCGCTTCTTCGAGCGACTTCGGCACGGTGACGTTCACATGATGGACGCGCGCGTTCATTTGTTTTTCGCGCTCATGGACGAATTAAACTCCGCCGAGCGATTGCGTGGAATGCTGAGCGAATTCCACCCCGCTGAGCGAAAGTGCTTGGCGAGAAAAACGATCTGGCCGATGTGATACGCGTAATGCATCAGTTGGCGATTGATTGCCTGCACGATTGTGTGCTTCTCGCCGCGGATCGTGACTGTCTGTTCGCAATCTTCCGGGCGCAAAGGTTCGAGCGCATCGAAGACGCACTGCCAACCGCGTTCCCAGTAAGCAAGCACTTCATCTTTGGTGGTGGTTGGTTCGATCACAAACTCCATATCGCGATTGCGATTCGGTTTCTCGCCGTCTGAAGTCAGGAAATCGGTCCAACGCGAGATCATGTTGCCGGCCATGTGTTTCATAACGACGGCCACACTATTTGCCTCTTCGTCCAAAGTAACAAAGAACTCTTCGTCTTTGAGTTGCGCAATCGCCTTCTCTGCGAGCTTCTTATAAGCCCGCATCGCCGACCGTGAATCGTCAAGGTAGTTTTGAACTATTGCTTCACTCGACATAACAATCTCCAGACCCGGTTTCACGCAAAGGCACAAAGAAGGACGCAAAGACACAAAGAAGATGATTTAACTTTGTGCCTCATCTTTTGACTTTGCGTCTTTGCGTGAAAATTCTTCTACAAACCGAGCAGCATCGGCACGCGCGACGCTGCGTTGCTCGCCACTCCTCATATCTTTCAACGCCACCTGACCCTTCGCTCGCTCATCATCACCAATCACGGCCACAAACGGCACGCCCACCGACGACGCGTATTTAAACTGCTTCCCGAGCTTATCAGCCTCCGGATACAAATCAACCCGCAGACCTGCGGCACGTAACTCGTGGGCCAACTTGATCGACTCTGCAATCGAGTCGTCATTCCACACTGCAACCATCACATCCGCCGGCGCCGTACCAACGCTCGCGGGAAACATCCCTCGCTCACTCATCACCACCAGAATGCGTTCGAGTCCCAGCGAAAAACCGCACGCCGGAATATCCTGGCCCAAAAACATTCCCACCAGATTATCGTAACGTCCACCACCACCGAGACTGCCCGCGAGATCCTTCACATTGATCTCGATGATCGCACCGGTGTAGTAAGACAACCCACGCGCAAGACTCGGATCGATCTTGAGTCGATCAGACAAACCAATCGCATCCACATAATCCAGGATCGACTGCAACTCAGCAACGCCCTGCGCGCCTAACTCGTTGTCACTTACAAACTCAACAATCCGGCCCAGCACGGCTTTATTCAATGCCTGCCGCGACTTCTCTTCAGCAACAATCTCCGCCGCGTGTTCGAGCGAGGCCAGGTCTGAAAAGAAATTCAGCAGACGCTCACCCGCGACCTCACTCACACCCCGTGCGGCAAACTCTTTCTTAACCCCGTCAGTTCCGATCTTATCCAACTTATCCAACGCAACGAGCGCCAAGTCGTGATGCTCCAACGCGACACCCGCAAC
>Ga0207708_10000087_pt1 | contig 73043 bp, 80 predicted proteins | sample KBSK5101metaG_FD_184340 | JGI IMG/M metagenome (GOLD analysis project Ga0207708, IMG submission 184340) | Corn, switchgrass and miscanthus rhizosphere microbial communities from Kellogg Biological Station, Michigan, USA - KBS K5-10-1 metaG... | ecosystem: Host-associated > Plants > Roots >...
GGGAAATCAAGCCTTTTTCACTACTTAGCGGCTCTGCGTTTATGTTTTTTCCGTCACGCATAGATGCCTCTCATACGCGTGTCATAGGCCACACGGTCTATCGCCAACATGTACGCCGCGGTCCTTGTGTCGACGTGGTGCGCATCGGCATAACGACACAGATCGTTGAAGCTGGCGACCATCTTGTCCTGTAGTCGTTCGTTGACCACATCTTCACGCCAGAAATACCCCATACGGTCCTGGACCCACTCGAAATACGAGACCGTAACGCCCCCCGCGTTGGCCAAAATGTCGGGCACAACGAAGATTCCCTTCTCATGAAGTATCTCGTCCGCAGCCGCAGTGGTGGGTCCATTGGCGCCTTCGGCCAGGACCTTGCACTTCAAGTTGTCAGCATTCTGCGAGGTTATCTGGTTCTCGGTAGCCGCAGGGACCAGCACGTCACACTCGAGCTCGAGCAGTTCCTGGTTGTTGACGAATTCCACTCCTTCGTAGCCCTCGAAGGACCGTGTGGTCCATAAATACTCTAGCGCCTGGGAAATGTCGATTCCGTTCGGGTTGTAAATCCCTCCATGAACGTCCGATATTGCTACAACCTTGTAACCGGACTCGTGGAGCAGCTTGGCCCCAATGCCGCCCACATTTCCCGAACCCTGCACTACTACACGGGTCTCGCTCGGGGTCATTTTGAACCGCTTGATGGCTTCGTTGACGACAAAAAGTATGCCGCGACCGGTGGCTTCGCGACGACCCGCGGAGCCGCCCAGGTCGATTGGCTTGCCCGTGACGACAGCGTTGACGGTGTGGCGCGCGTGCATGGAGTAGGTGTCCATGATCCACGCCATGGTCTGCTCGTTAGTGTTCATGTCCGGTGCCGGCACGTCCTTTTCCGGTCCAATGAAGTCGAGCAACTCAGAGGCATAGCGGCGCGTCATGCGCTCCAGTTCTCCCAGTGACATCTGCTGCGGGTCGCAAATGATGCCGCCCTTGGCGCCGCCGAAGGGAACATTGACCACTGCACACTTCCAGGTCATCCAGGCGGCCAGCGCGCGCACTTCGTCGATATTCACGTCAGGCGCGTAACGGATGCCGCCCTTGGCTGGACCACGAGCGAAATTATGCTGGACGCGAAAGCCTTCAAAGACCTGAATGCGTCCTGAATCCATCTTGGTCGGGATATAGACCTTCAACTCGCGGTTTGGAACTCGCAACACGGCATAGAGGTCCGGATCGAGATCCAGCAACTGCGCGGCGCGATCAAATCGCGACATCATCGACTCAAACGGGTTCTCTTCTTTGATCTCTCGAATATCATCGACGTATGTCGTGCTAAATGTGCTAACCATGCGAGCCTCACTCCATCCTGGTATCTAAAACCTCATTCATCGATCCACTGCGAAAGCCTTCGAGATCGAGCGTCACATACTTAAATCCCAACTTACGAAACCGCGCCGCGAGTTCCTGGAAAACTTCTTTCCGCAAAATATGGTCCATCTCCGCGGCGGCAATCTCGAGCCGGACCAGTTGATCGTGATGTCGTACGCGAAACTCTCGAAAACCAAACTCGCGCAGGATCTCTTCGCCACGATCGACCTTGCTGAGCCGCTCGATCGTGACCGTTGTACCGTAAGCAATGCGAGATGAGAGACATGGACTGGCGGGTTTGTCCCAGGTTGGCAGTGTCGCTCGACGGCTTAACTCGCGAACTTCACTCTTACTTAGACCAACCTCGATTAAAGGACTGCGCACCGCATGTTGCGCCGCTGCTTGTCGCCCAGGGCGATAGTCTCCGAGATCGTCAACTGTCGAACCGTCAACGATGGTCTGGATGCCGCGTCCACGCGCGACAGACTCGAGCTTCGTATACAACTCGTCCTTGCAAAAGAAACAGCGATCGGGATTGTTCGCGCTATATGAGGGATTTTCCAACTCATCGGTTTGAATTACTTCATGTTGAAAACCGAATTTCTCAACTACGCGATCGATCTCGGCGCGCTGAAAGACGGGCAAGCTGGCTGATTGTCCGGTGATACAAACTGCGCGTGGTCCCAGTTCGGCATTCGCGACATAAGCAACATAACTGCTGTCAACGCCGCCTGAGTAAGCGACGATGACCGATTCCAACTCACGAAAAATCCCCCGCAGTTGTTCTTCCTTGGCAATCGCGTTCATGTATCCGGTGTCCCGCATGTTAGCTCATGCATCATGGCAACGCAACCAGCATCAAAGCTACGAATCTGTGCGTTGTGTGGCAGAGATTACGCAAAGGATGTGCTACCATCGAAACCTCCCCGGATAGTTCTTCAGATGCCTGATTTGAACGCCTCATTTTGGAAAAGTTTGCTGCTTACTGCTACGTGCCTCGCGCTGTTGTCGGCGTGTCCGGCGGCGTACAGCCAGGAAGCATTCGGCGACGATGCCGCCGATCCGGTGCGTTTGTTTGAACGCGGACAGAGCGCGCATGCGCGTGGCGAGTTGGAAAGAGCAATCGGGTTCTATGAACAAGCGCTGAAAGTGCGGCCCGAGTTTCCGGAAGCTGAGTTTCAACGCGGCAGCGCGCTCGCCTCGCTGGGACGTTTGCCTGAAGCGGAAGCTGCGTTTCGTCTGGCCATCTCTTACAAGAAAAACTGGGTTTTGCCCCATTCCGCGCTTGGCGCATTGTTGATGCGGCAAAGTCGTGACAAAGAGGCCGAGCAGTCTTTCCAGCAAGCACTCGCAATCGACAGCAAGGAAAGTTTAGCGCTGCGACTACTTTCGGAGATCAAACTACGAGCGGGTGATGCAAAGTCCGCGCTCGAACTCGCAAAACGAGCGACCGCGATCCCAGAAGCGCCTGCTGCCGCGTGGGTCGGACTGGCCATTGCCGAGAAGGCAAACGGAGATAAGGCTGCCGCTAAAACAACACTGGACCACGTGCTGGCTGATGAGCCACAGAATCTCGCGGCACTCATGGAGCGCGCTGATCTCTACGTTGACGAAAAGAATTTCGAACTCGCGATCACAGATCTGAAAGCAGCCGCGAAACTGAAGCCTGGCGACAAGGCAGTGCTGTCGCGTCTCGCTTATGCGCTGCAACAGACAGGAAAAACAGACGAAGCCGCGGCGGTCGCAAAAGCCGCTGGTCTTGAAGTCCAACAACCCACGGGCAACGGCGCCGCCGGAGTGGTCGGCACTCCCGAAGAGATCGAGGCAGCAAATAGCAGCGATCCGGTCGTTGCTCGCAAGGCACTCGAAAACCTACTGGAAAAGAATCCACGCAGCGCCATACTGCTCGGTCATCTCGGCGCTTCGTATCGTACCGACGATCCGGCCCGCTCACTCGATTTCTATCGACGCGCTGCTGAAATTCAACCCGACGCTCTCGAGTACGCGCTCGGTTATGGAGCAGCGCTGGTCCAGGCGCGTCATTTCGCAGACGCTGTACAGATCCTCAAACGAGTCGTTAGGGCGACTCCCGAAAGTTATGCGGCGCACGCGAATCTCGCGATAGCGTTGTATGAGGCGAAGCGATATCAGGAGTCGATTCCGGAGTATGAATGGCTCCTGACAAAGAAGCCTGACGCAGTAGTGGCTCATTATTTTATTGCCACTGCGCATGATTATCTTGGAGAATACCCTCAAGCACTCGCATCGTACGAAAAGTTTTTGTCACTCGCTGACGCAAAGACAAATCAACTCGAGATCGATAAAGTCAAACTGCGACTGCCTTCGCTCCAGCGACAAATTAAATTAGGACAGGGCGTAAAGAAAAAGCCCTGACGACTCCGCTCATGACTCGCATCGCACAACGCAACATCGTCATTGCAGCACATCTGCTGTTGCTGGCGTTTGTGTTTCTGCCGGCGGTCAACGCGCAGGAGTCACAACCAACACCGCAACCAACACCACTCACCGCGCCACCGCCGTTCAAGATGATCGTCAAAGAGGAACGCGCGGCACTCGACGCGGCCGTAAACGATCCAAAAAAGCGATTGAAGTTAACGATCGAATTCGCGGATGGTCATCTAACGAATGCCGAACAACACACTTCGCGGGAAAACTACGAAGCAGCGTCTACCGAAGTCGGCATGTATCAGGCGCTGATCGAGAACGCGTTGCAGTTTCTCAGCACCTTCAAACGCGACAACAACAAGACGCGCGATCTCTACAAACGTCTCGAACTGGCACTGCGCGCTGATGGTCCACGTTTAACGGCAATGCGACGGACCACGCCACTCGAGTTTGCAGTCTGGATCAAGAAGGTGGAAGACTTCGCCCGTGATGGTAGAACCGAAGCGCTCAACTCGTTTTATGGTCACACGGTTGTGCGCGAACCACAGAAGCAAGAAAAACCTGAAGAGAATCAGCCATGATCACTCGACTCCTGTTAACGTTTGTTATCTTCCTGTTACTTGCAAACACGGCTCTGGCGCAGCGGGATTACCTGACACCGCAAGAGGTGGATCTCGTAAAGGAGGCGCAAATCCTCGACAAACGTATCGACGTCTTCATCAGAGCTGCAGAGCGTCGCCTGATTGTCATCAACGGTTCGGCCGCAGCAAACGCGAAGCCACTGAAGAAGGAGTCGGAACGCTGGGGCGAACTGCCGACCGGCTCGCGCGCGGAACTGGTTTCTGATATTGCGCGAATTATCGATGCGGCAATAGACAATATCGATGACGTGAGCCTGCACGACGAACGAAGCCCGCTGATCGCAAAGTCACTGCGAAAACTCGCTACGTCGGTTAATTCGATCATGGCCCAGTTAAAGCCGCTCAGTGCGCAGGCGAAGAGTGATGCCGAGATCGCGAGTTTCGAACAGCTAAACGAAGGCGTGCAATCGATCATGGAAGCCGCTACAAAGCTCCCACCCGAAGTCGAGAAGAAAGCCAAGAAAGACAAAAACTAGCCACAGATTACAAGAACGATCTTAAAGAGATCTGTGTAATCTGTGGTTAAAGAGCCTCGCGCAAAGTGTGTGTCACGCGTTTGATTGCGTCAACAATCCGCTCCAATCCCTCTTTCGCATTCGTGGTATTCCGATCGTCGAGCGCCTGACGAAAGTCCGTCAATGGTTGGGCGGCGTAACCGGTGTAAAAACCTGGGGCGTAGATCTGGTGTTTGTACCACGCGCGCCCGCGCAAACCTCTCTGATCGAGGAACTGCCGTTCCGCCTCGACCAGCGCGTCATTGATCTTCGCGAGCTTCGCGCGATTAGAATCGCGAACCGCATCCAGCCGCGCTTTCTCAACCCGCTCAGCCTCTTGCGTGAAATCATCGAGCGCTGAGGTCATCGCCTTTTCATCCAACGAGCCGGCGAGATTGCGAATGCGCGCGAGCTTCATCGCCTCCGTGAAGTAATCACGAACCTGACGAGCATAATCAGTGTAATCAAGCGAGAGGCCATCAGCGTCCGCGAGGCGCATCGCCAATGTACCCCAGAGTTGCGCCGCGGCAACGTGATACTGAAATCCCGGATCGCCGAAATGATCCATCCAGTAAAACGAATCGTAAGCTGAGTGATAGACGCCGTAATCACCGTCGAATCCCATATCAGTGGACGGCACGCCAAGGTGTTGCAGAAACGGTGTGTAATCCGATCCCGAACCAAGCGCTGCGATGCGTGCTTCACCGGCGTTTTGTTCAGTTTCCGGGCGATTTTCGCGCGCGCGATCCTGCCACTGCTGATAGATGCTCTTGCCGGTCTTTGGATCCTTCACGTCGCGTGTCGCTGCGCGCATCAGTTTCCACAACGAAGGGACCGACGAAGCTCCGAAGTTTGCACCTGAGACCGCGGCGTCGAGATTCAGATAAGCAACAGCCTTCTCTTTCAGATCCTTTGCCAGCTCCTCGGCCCACTCAGTCGAACCGATAAGGCCATACTCTTCCGCATCCCAACTGCAAAGTATGATCGTGCGTCGTGGCTTCCAACCTTGTTTCAACAACTCACCAAAACCATGGCCCAATTCTAACATCGCCGATGTGCCACTGTTTGGATCCACTGCGCCAAACACCCACGCGTCACGATGATTCCCAAGCACTACCCAACGATCCTTTTCCTCGTTGCCGTCGATACGTGCGACGACATCCCAGATCTTTCGGATCTTGTAATCCATGTCCGTCTTCAATCGAACCTTCACGTCGTTAGTGCCGCCGACGTGATAGGCAAACGGCAATCCACCTTGAAAACCACTCGGACGCACTGGTCCTTTGAGTTGGTCCAGGATCGTTCTGGCAACGTCGTAAGCGATTGGCTGCACGGGAATGCGCGTGAGATTCGTCGCCTGTTCCGGTTTCAAACGAGTCTCGCCGGGGATCGCAGGACGGCCGGGCGTTAGAGGATCGCCGGGATAGTCAAACAGGTATTGCACTGAACCACGTTGGCCCGAAGCGACCGGACGCCATGGTCCTTTCGGGTAAACATCGCCCTGCATGTAACCGTCGTCTTCGGGATCGGAGTAGATGATGCATCCGACGGCGCCATGATCTTCCGCAACTTTCGCCTTCACGCCGCGAAACGAGTTGCCGTAACGCACGATCACGATCTTGCCTTTGACATCGACGCCGGCTTTCTTAAGAGCCTCGTAGTCAGGGGGCAAGCCGTAGTTTGCGTAGACTACAGGTCCAGTGACATCGCCGCTTGCACTGTAACCGTTGAACAACGGAGTGATCCTGGGATTCGATGACGTCGGATCGCCGGGCACCACAGCTTCGCGAGTATTCAGTTTCTGGCGGCGTGTGGTGATCAGTTCAAGCACGGTCGGCGTGTTTGGATAGTTCAGCCAGACCTCGTACTCCTTCAACTCCGCCGCGAGTCCGTAACTGCGCAGTTGATCGCGAACGTAGACGGCAGTGTCGTAGTCTTCTTTGGTGCCGGCGATGTGCGGCTCGAGCGTGAGACGCCGCAGGTGTTCGCGTGCCGATTTTGGATTGGGTACAGCACGAAACTGTTCTTCCCAACGACGCTCGGCGGCGGCGCGCTCCGCGCTGAAGCCGTCGATCGCAGTCTGTGCGAACGTTAACGATGTCGGCAGCGTAATGACGACAAGTAAAATCGGAGTCAGTATAGTTTTCATAGCGACATTAGAAGAGTGGAGGCTAGTCATAGATGGACAGTAGATATTATCCGGGTGTTGAAGCCGATATTCCCAAGCTGAGTGCTGAGTTGCGCAACGTTTTTGACAGCGAGTATGAAGTGCAGACGTTTCAGGTTTCGACCACCAGTGTTATCCAGGCCCGCAAGTCGAGTATGTTAAGAGATCTCACCGGACTCTCTTCAGCGCTCACGATCAAGATCACACCCGAGTCCGCGGGCACACGGGTGGAGATCGGAATGCAGAAGTGGTTCGACAAGGCGGCTGTAGCTGTCGGCGCTGTTTTCGTGTTTCCGCCACTGCTCGCACTGGCGGCACTTGGCGCGTACTGGCAATACAAACTTACGGAAGACGCCTGGAAGATAATCGAAGATCACATCGCGCGCAAAGGAGGCGGGTACGTGCCGCCGATGCCGGGACGCTGCGGGACATGCGGCGCCGCGAACATCGCGGGCTCTGATTTCTGTTCAGCGTGCGGCGCGAATCTAAAGGTTGGTCAAAGTTGTCCGTCATGCGGCGCGCCGCAGAGAGATTCATCAGCACGATTCTGTAATCGCTGTGGGAAGCCGTTGAGCGGGTGAGAAGAGTTTCACGCAAAGGCGCAAAGAAAGACGCAAAGGCGCAAGGGAGATCCTTCTTCTTTGCGGCTTTGCGTCTTTCTTTGCGCCTTTGCGTGAAACCTAGTCGTGGCGTAGGGCGCGAACAGGGTCGATGCGTGCTGCCCGCGATGCCGGATAAAGTGCGGCAAGAATCGACACGATAAGAGCGAACAGAATCGCTCCGAATGTTAAATAAAGCGGCAGGTCGAAGAAGTCGATAAATGACGCGCCTTGTGGTTTGAGAATGAATCGATAGGCCAAGCGGTTAGCGACAGCGTCGATTCCCCACGCCAGCAACACACCGACCACGCCACCCACCAGACCAATCACTGCCGCTTCAACGAAGAAGATCAACTTGATCTCGCGATCTTCCGCGCCGATCGCCTTCATGATCCCAATCTCGCGCGTGCGTTCGAGGATCGACATGATCATCGTGTTCGCAATTCCAAACGACGCCACCAGTAACGAAATACCACCAAGCAACCCCAGCACGGAGTCGATGATCAGAAACACTGTTCGTATCTGGTCCAACTCATCGACGATCGAAAAACTGCCGAACCCGAGTTCCGTGAGCTTCTGTCGCACCCCAGTCAACTGCACGGGATCAGCAACGCGCACCACCGCCGTGTCGTAACCTTCCGTCTGACCTTCGGCGAGACTTCCGCCGCGACGCGCAAGCGCCAGTGCCACCTGGCTCATCGGTCCACGATGAGTGATGGTCCAGTCATGGGCCATCTGCAACGGAATGTAGATCCCCGCGCCCGGCATCATGCCGCGCAAACCTCCCTGCCCCGCGCCCTCTTTTATTTCCGTGCCGAGAACACCGGCAATACGAAACGTTCGACTCTCAATGTCAGGACTCGACTCATCGATGCCCGGCTCGTCCAAAGGTATCCCGAAGAAGTTTGGGGTCTCTTCCTCTTCGTCAGACTCGCTCTTCTTATCAGGCGACTCAGACGGGGGCGCCAGCAGCTCGAGAGTCTTTCCGATCGCATCGGCAGGCGTCGCATAACCAAAGTCGCGCACGAACCGTTCGGAGACGACTGCTTCCGCAACCGTCGGAGACGAGATCATCTTACCCGCAGCGAAATGCTGGAAACGTGTTGAAGCGTTTGGAATGTTCGCGCCGCCAACAAACTGGCTCAACAGTTTCCCGTTCGAACGAACATAAACACCGAAATTGACAGTCGGCTCGACATAAGCAACACCGTTGATGGCTGAGATCTCTTTTATGCCCGCATCGTCGAGGATGCGTGTCGGTGTTTTGTCGGCACGTTGACGCCGGCCGTCGCCTTCCTGACGCGGACCGGAGCCGCGTTCGAGGCCGGCGAGATTGCTGAGACCACGACCGAAGACCTGTATCTCGTTGAAGAGGTCAAGCGCTTTGAAACGCGCGAGCATGTTGCTCTGCAAGCCGAGCCCAAACGACACCATCGTCACAATCACGGCGACGCCGACGATGACACCCATCATCGTCAGGATTGCGCGCAACTTCGCCTGGCGCAGGTTACGTAACGCGAGATGAAGAATGTCCAAAAAGCTCATAACTCTTACGAATACACCAGTTTGACGGCATCAACCGTCCAATCAGCGAGACTCGCAGTCACAACCTCAGCGCCCGCAGCACGTAGCGCATCCGCGGAAACTGTGTTCGTAACCCCCAACGTCCGCATGCCCGCAACGCGCGCCGATTTAATCCCCGGTGGCGAGTCTTCAATCGCCAAACACTCAGACGCAAGCAGTGGCAGTTTGCGTTCGTGCTGTCGCTTCTCGTTCAACTTCAACAACCCTGCAAGGTAACAATCTGGCGCCGGCTTACAAACTGAAGCATCCTCGGCAGTCACGACTACGGAGAACAGCGGCGTCAGGTTCGCACGCTCAAACACGTAACCAACCTCAACCTTGTTGGCCATACTCACGAGCCCCAGCGAAAACTCACGCGCCGTCGCTTTGAGAAATGTGAGCACGCCTGGAAACAGTGGCAGCACTTCGATCATCTGCCGGTGTAGATTGGTCTTCGCATCCTGCACCGCGTCAATCGTTGAATCGGTCAAGGGTTTCTTGGCGCGCTCAAACATCGCCTTCACAAACGTCCGGTCGTCCATGCCAAGCGCACTCATGTACGCCTCCTCGGTGACCTCGACCTCATGCCCGCGCAACACTTCCTGGTAGGCCTTCATCTGAATTGTTTCGTCGTCGATGATGACGCCGTTGAAGTCGAAGAAGATGGCTTTGATCATTTGGGTTGTGCTTTCAAGTCCTCGATCAGTTTTGGCAAGCGTTCACTCTCGAGCACATCCAAACGGCGCAACACTTCAGCGAGCGAGAGTTCGTTTTTGAGGTTCACCTGGTAATCGAGATCGGCGCGCAGGCGATCTTTTTCGCCCTGCCGGTTCTGCGACATCATGATGATCGGCGCCTGCATGCCGGCGATCACTGCCAGCACCAGGTTCAACATTTGATACGGGGCCGGGTCGAATCCGCGCACGAGAATGATCGAGTTGAAGATGATCCAAAACACGATTAGAGAGATCGAGACGCCGATAAACTTCCAGCTACCGCCAAACTCCGCGATCAAGTCGGCGGCGCGATCAGCGACGGTCGAGCGCGCCCTTTCCTCCTCGTTGACGTTGCGCGAGACTCGCGACCGGAGGAGTTCGTCAGTACGACGCAGGCGATCGGTTAAAGCGGAGAGCATCTCGAGTGCGACGTCAGGGTTAGTTCTGACGAACGCGAGAAACGCGTCGCGCGAAAGAACCGCGAGGTTCGCGTCTTCGATCACTTGAGCGTCGGCGGATCGCTGCCGGCCGTCGATGAGCGACATTTCGCCGAAGAAGTCGCCCTGGGCTAACTCGGCGAGCGTGAGTTCCGCGTCATCATCGTCACGAATACTGATGCGCACGCGCCCGCTCTCGATGAGATACATGGCATTGCCCTGATCGCCCTGCCGGAAGAGACGCGTGTTCTGCGGCACAGTTTTAGTCGAAAGCAGATCGCGTAACTCGGTGGCGGCCGCATCATCGAGCGAAGCAAAGAGCGGCACCGACCGGAGCGCCTCGAGCGTCATTTGCGAAGCAGATTGGGGCATGGGATCCTCCAAAATATACGGGTCTCCGCGTATCTCTGCGGTTCTCTGCGTTAGAGGCTTTTAAAACGCAGAGGGCGCAAAGATACGCAGAGAGCCGCAGAGAAATGCTCAAACAATCCTTCCATCCTTCATGAACACAATTCGATCGGCAAAACTATTCGCCAATTCCTGATCGTGCGTGACCATTAGAATCGTGAGGGCATCGTGGTCCACCATCTCGCGCAGCAACCCGAGCAACTCATGAGCACGAATCGAATCGAGATTTCCGGTGGGCTCGTCCGCCAGCAATACTTTCGGGTTGTTGGCAAGCGCACGTGCGATCGCGACGCGCTGTTGCTCACCACCGGAAAGTTCTGAAGGTTTATGTTCGAGACGATCGCCGAGACCAACACGCGCCAGCAGTTCGCGCGAACGTTCGCGTCGTTGTAACCCGCGCAGACCGCCGAACGCGAGCGCGAGCGAAACGTTCTCGCGTGCACTCATCGTCGGAATGAGGTTGAAGTTCTGAAAGATCATGCCGACGGAAAAGCGCCGGTAACGCGCCATCTCTTTCTTCGTAAACGGCCCCAGCGGTCGCGACGCAAAAAACACTTCGCCCTTCGTCGGGTGATCGAGTCCGCCAAGCATGTTCAGCAAAGTTGATTTACCGGAACCGGACGTGCCCTGGATCGCGACAAACTCGCCTTCGTTGATCTCGAGCGACACGTTGTCGAGAGCAGCAACGCTGTTACTGCCCATCTGATAGATCTTTGATACTTCGTGCGCGGCCAGGAGGGCGGGCATCAGCGCCTACTCACCCTCCATAATTCGAAACGTTCGTCATCAAAACCCTTCAACAACATATCAAACTCTTCGGCGGCTAAATCTTCCGACTCGATCAACTCACGCACCTTCGCGTCCTCGTAAACGGAACGTGAGATTATCACGTCGGAGCCGCACGACAGACCTTCGAGACGGGCGGCCATGTTGACTGTCGAACCAAAATAGTCGAGCCGATCGTTCATCGTTACGGCGATGCATGGTCCAGTGTTCAGTCCGGCCTTGAGTTGCAGCGGTATGCTGCCGTCAGCCGGTTCGGCGAGAGCGCGCTGCACTTCGAGCATCGCGAGTAAACCGTCGGCTGCGGATCTAAACACCGCCATCACCGCGTCGCCGATCGTTTTCACAATCGCGCCATCGTGTTCGACGATTGATTTCCTCACGACGTCGAAGTGGCTCATGACGCGGCCAAACGCGGTTGCGTCACCGATTTGACGATAGAGTTGGGTGGAATGACGCAGGTCAGTGAAAAGCACGGTCAACGTTCCGACTGAGATCTGTTCCCCAGGTCGCAGCGCTTCGCTCGCAAAGAGATCTCGAAACATTTGCAGCGCAGTTACTTCAGCGGCTGTCGTTGCTTGATCGCTCCACTCGAGACGTTCGAGGATCAACAGTTGTTCTGCTTCAGTCTCATTCTTTAACGTCAGCGCGAACTGCTCGTTAACATGCAGAGTGTCCTGACTCCAACCGTTGCCCGTGATCGTGACCTGTGCTGAAGGTTCGCCATCGGCGGAGACCGCGACGTCTTGAGAACCAGGAAGCTCATGCGCACGCAACCGATAGTTTCCGCTTTCCAATGGTAACGAAAGCTCACGCTTATCTCCTGCCGGAAGGAGTTGCTGGGCGACGACGTGCGGCGTCCAATGCGGACTGCCGATGCAAAAAGACGCCACTTGCAAACGTCTCACCGCTGCGTTTGGTCGAAACGTCAATTCAACGTAGCGATCGAAGTTGACAGTGAAATCGATCTTGCAGGTGTCGCAGTGAACACTGCTTTGGATGTCTTTCAACGAGCTGCCGCTCTCCTGCGGTCCACGACAAAGCGGACACAACAAATCCCACTGAAAATCGAGTAGACCGATTCTCGTCGCGCGCAGGCAAACCTCGAGCACTGCTCGTCGCGGCAATTTCCAATCGTCGGCGAGCTTGTAAGCGCGAATACGTGCCACCGCGAAGTCGTCGCCGCGTTCGAGAAAGTCCGCGAGACGTTCAGCGATTGCGATACTTTCCGGACTCTCGAGATCCGAAATTAGTTTTTGTTTGAGTGAGGTGAGTCTTTGCAGATCGAATGACGACTGTGAAGTGTTCGGTTCAGCAGTTTCGAGAGCCGCACCCTGCGCGGCAAGCTCGTCGTACTTCTGAATGGAGTCGCGAAACCGGCGCGCGACCACGAAGTTCAGTTGCACCGGTATCGCTACCGCACCGGGAATGTTTCGCGGCGTGGACCACACCTCATAAATCAGGTGCGTTCCGCCCTGCGGCAGTGGTTGTAACTCGGCACGCATTCGCAATCGCGAGAGCGGACCTTTGTTGTACACACGTTCGACACCAAAGCGCACCGGCTTAACCCATTCGAAGGGTTGTTCTTCCCATTCGACCGGCAAACCGTAAATCGAGAGTCGCAGCTTGCGACGCGCATTGCGGCGGCGGGACTTGTCAGTTGAGTCTACTTCGATTTGCGGCACACCCGTGTCGCGATTGAACCTGTTGGTATCGGCAATGAAGGACCACAGTCTTTCGGGATTTGACTTGAGATCAAACTCCCAGCGTTTGTGATACTCGCGAAAAGACATGGCGTAGCTCAACTACAAATGACTATCCACAGATTACACAGATTCTTTTCTGTGTAATCTGTGGATCGCTTTGTGGTTGGTATCTGATCAGACCTCTTTGTACTCCGAATCGACATCTTCATGCGACAGGGCGACGCGGTAGTTCTTCGATTGCAGTTGCTTCGTGATCAGCAAATCATCCTTGGTCTTGAGAAGGTCGGCCCGACTGTAAACCGACAATTCAAAGTTGTAACCATGAGTGATCGCATCCTTTGGACACGCCTCGACACAATACCCGCAGAAGATGCAACGACCGTAATCGATGTTGTAGACCGCGGCGTAACGTTCATCGACCCCGATGCGCTGCTCGGGCAGTCTCGGATCGTCGGCGGCGACGATGTAAATGCACTCGGAAGGACAAGCCGCCGCGCACAGATAACAGGCCACGCACTTCTCTCGCCCAAGTTCGTCTACGTGCAGCAGGTGTTGCCCGCGATAACGCGGCTGCACGGTGACCGGCTCGTCCGGATACTCAACCGTCCATTTGCGCTTCGGAATGTAAGACAACGTCACACCCATTCCCTGGATGATTGCTTTCGTCGATTCAATTACGTCAGTGATGATTGACATGGATTTATAAGTTGAACTGTGTACTTCCTGCTTCTTTGATTTCGGCGCCGGTTGCCTGCCAACGACCTTCGCGCCACACAAACTTATCCGTAAACTCAAACGCCGGTTGTCGATTCCCAATAAAGTAAGTGATCTTGCCTGTCAGCGTCGCTCGATCTCCGGTCAGCATTAACTTCAGATCGCTGAACTCCCATTTATCGACCTGTGTGTTGCGCTCGATCGTCCGGATGTAATCGGCTTTGCTTTGCAGTTCGCCTTCCTCTCCCTTGCCGACAAAATCATCAGCGAGAATTTGATCCAGCTTTTTCTTGTCGGCATTGAGGTTCGCGACTGTCCACTCGTTCTCGATATCTTTCAACTGCGTCAACACTTGCTCGTGGTCGGTTGGCACCGGCGCGTCAACGCGTTCAGTTGTATTCGTGTTCGAATTAGTCTCGGGCGCAGTGTTTGAATTCTCTGCGCGGCGGTTTACGTTGCTGTTAGCCTGCTCAATTTGTCGCGCGATCCGTGGCGCCAGCATCGCAGCCGCGATCCCGATCGCAAGAATCCCGAGAATAAAGGCGCCCGCAAGACCGACAATCCACGGCCACGCACGTCTGCGTTTCCGCACTTCACCACCCGGAGGAACATACGAACGCGGCGGTTGATAAGCCACCGTATTCCAATTGTCTGCCTGAGTATTGCGCGGCGTTACGACAGTAGTGTCGTCATCGGGCTCGACGTCCGTCAACGGCGTGCCATCGTCGATGCAAAAACGAAGGTTAGGATCGGTAAAAGTCCGGTTGCAGGTGGAACAGCGTTTCATTTCCAGATGATTCTAACCACCGTTCCCACAATTATCCAAAGATCATGGCCAGAATGAACCAGAGAAACAGAACGAGGTAAAACAGGAGAGTAATTGACCCGATAACTACGCCGGCTACGGCAAATGGCTTTCCGCCAACTTTCTCCGGCGTTTTCTTGATCTGCGACAGCGCCAGGAGTCCCATGATCAAGGCCGCAATTCCCGGCAGCGGACCAAAACACCACATCCCAAACACGATTCCGGCAATGGCCGTAATCATCGACGCCAGCGCCAGACCCTGGCTCGGTCGCGCGTTAGTTGGTCGATATGGTGGAGGAGGGGGCGGTTGCCATACCGCCGGATTCATCGACGGCCGTTCATCGGGCGGAATCCACCCACCCGGCATCGGCGGTTGTCGCGGCAACCACTCCTGTTCGGAAGGAGTGTCTACTTTAGTTTCGCGTTTGGGTTCGCGAATGCTCGGATCCCAGTTGGGATCCATCGGCGGAGTCAACTCCTGAATCAGCGGCGTACCATCATCAGAGCAGAAACTCAGCCATGGTTCGTCAAACTGTCTTTTACACTGCGGGCAGTACTTCATTCGATCTCAAACGAGTTCCAGGCTACTGAAGAAGTAAGAGATTTCGATGGCGGCGTTTTCGTCTGAATCAGAACCATGAACCGCGTTCTCGCCGACCGACCCGCCGAACTCTTTGCGCAGCGTGCCTGCGTCAGCTTTAGCCGGATCAGTCGCGCCCATCAGATCGCGCCACGCTTTAACAGCGCCCTCTTTTTCGAGCGCCATCACGACGCACGGCGCACTCGACATAAATTCCGTCAGACTGGGGAAGAAAGGTCGCTCGCGATGGACCGCGTAGAAGCCTTCTGCTTCTTTCTGCGTCATGTGGATCAACTTCAATCCACGGATCTTGAAACCACTGTCGAGAATGCGTTGGATGATCGCTCCCGTGTGATTCGCACGTACTGCGTCAGGCTTGATAATTCCGAAAGTTAAATTAGACATTGTTTCTGTTTGTGCCTTTGGTGCCTTTTTGTGGCTAGAGTGCGGCTTTCATTGCCTGCCCGATTTCAGCCGGCGACTTCACAACGTGTATCCCAGCCGCTTCAAGCGCTTTCATTTTTTCCGCGGCCGTGCCTTTGCCACCGGCGATGATCGCGCCGGCGTGGCCCATGCGTCTTCCGGGCGGCGCCGTTTGGCCTGCGATGAATGCGACGATCGGCTTGGTCACGTTCTCTTTTGCAAACGCAGCCGCTTCTTCTTCAGCAGTGCCACCGATCTCACCGATCATCACGATACCCGTCGTCTCCGGATCTGCTTCGAAAAGCTTGAGCGCATCAACGTGCGTTGTGCCGACGATAGGATCGCCACCGATGCCGATCGCTGACGATTGGCCCAGGCCGAGTGCGGTCAGTTGTCCGACCGCTTCATAAGTCAAAGTTCCGGAACGTGAAACGACGCCGATATTGCCTTCACGATGAATATGTCCCGGCATGATACCGATCTTGCACTTACCCGGAGAGATGATTCCCGGACAGTTTGGTCCAATCAAACGAGTGGGCTTGTCACTGAGATACTCTCTCACTTTCACCATATCGAGTGTCGGGATACCTTCAGTAATACAAACCACTACGGGGATGCCGGCATCAGCCGCTTCCATCACCGCATCGGCGGCGAATGACGGCGGAACATAGATCACCGAAGCGTTCGCACCCGCTTCTTTAACGGCATCGGCAACTGTGTTGAAAACAGGAATACCTTCGTGAGTCGTGCCGCCTTTTCCGGGCGTCACGCCGCCGACGATATTGGTTCCATACTCAACCATCTGTTTGGCATGGAACGTTCCCTCTTTACCCGTGAGACCCTGAACTATCAGTCGCGTAGACTTATCAACCAGAACGCTCAAATGAATGCTCCCATCTGTGTAATCTGTGGATACAAAAAGACGAAAGTTTACACCAGCTCAACGTGTTCACCATACTGCGGCACGTGTACGTTCCAACCAAACTTTTCCTTGATATGTCCGGCCATCGCGTTCGCTGCTTCCGGCTCGCCGTGAGTCAGAAAAGTTTGACGGGGCACACTGTTTTCCATTCCTCCCAACCAGCGCAACACTTCTCCCCAATCCGCGTGCGCCGAGAAGCCCCCGATCTTTGCCACGCGACAACGAACCGGCACCCATTGGCCCATGATTCTTACTTCGGGCTCGCCTTCGAGTATGCGACGTCCGGTCGTGCCTGCCGCTTGATAACCGACGAAGATGATCGTCGCTTCAGGATCGGGAACGAGACGTAATGCGTGATGCAAAACGCGCCCGCCGGTCATCATGCCTGAGGCACTGATGATCACGCGCGCTCCCTGCGCGTCATTCAGTCGCTTCGATTCCTGTTTCGACGAAGCAGTCGTCATCGAGTGTGTGCGCAATGGATGCCGCTGTTGAGTGAGTATGCTCGCGTAGTCCTCGTCCTGCTCCTCTTTTCGATTGGCGTACGCAGTCGTAGTCGCGGCGGCCATCGGCGAGTCAACCGTCACCGGCAAGATCGGAATCGTCTTTTCGTCTTCCAACTCTCGAATCAGATAGACAAGCTCCTGCGTACGACCAACAGCAAACGCCGGAATCAGCACCGGAGCATTGCGTGCGGCAGCGTCGTTGATGATGCGCGCCAGAGCCACTTTCGGATCTTCCGGATCGTGCAAACGATCGCCATAGGTTGATTCAACTAATAGATAGTCGCAGGGCGGCGGTGGCACAGGATCGCGAATGATCGGTTGATCGTAATGGCCCAGATCGCCGGAAAAGAGCACGCGACGTCCCTGGCCATCGGCTAATGCATGATCGATCTCCAACAACACCAGACTCGAACCGAGAATATGGCCCGCGATTCTGAAGCTCCCGCGAATTCCCGGGGCAACTTCGACTGCTTCACCGGTGTTGGCCACGGGCTCGACAAACTCGAGCGCGGCATACGCATCTTTCTCGGTGTAGAGCGGAAGTGCGGGCTTGTGTTTGGTCAGGTTGTGACGGTTGCGATAGTCGGCTTCTTCTTCTTGCAAACGGCCTGCGTCAGGCAGGAGTATCTTCAGCAGATCCGCGGTGCCGCGCGAGCAGTAGACGGGGCCATGAAACCCCTGCCGCACCAGGCGCGGCAAGTAACCCGTGTGATCGATGTGTGCGTGAGTGATAAGAACCGCATTGAGCGAACGCGGATCGAATGGCGGATCCTGCCAGTTGCGCTCGCGTAGCTCCTTCAGACCCTGGAACATCCCGCAGTCAACCAGGACGCGCGCTTTGTTTGTTTGGACCAGATACTTCGAGCCGGTAACCGTGCCGACGCCGCCCCAGAATTCAATACTCGCCAATGATTAACTCCTTCCGAGTTCTGCGATAACCAAACCAGACAATCAACACCGGAATCAGCAGCGCCAGATTTCTCAGCGCTGTCTTGACTCCGAGTTGACTGGCAATGATGCCGCCGAAGCAACCACACTCGAGTGGTTCACCGTGAAGTGCGTAAACGTAATACAGCGCATAAGACGCAAACCCAATCAACAACACCGCTGCGAAGAACGCACCAACTCGCACCGTGCGCGGCACAATCAACAGCACCGCCGTTACTATCTCCGCGAGTATGACGACGATCGTCGCGGGCCAGGACCAACGCTGATAATCAAATCCGGACGAGCTCAGCAGCTCGCCCATGTTCTTGACGAACACGTTGACGATTGCGAGCTTCGCAATCGCGGTGAACAGAAACAGCGCCGCCAGTCCATAGCGACAAATCCTAATCACCCACGTTTTCGCTGTCGTTCTCTGAATCAATCCGCGCTTTTATCCGTGTCATCCGTGTTCAAGCAGCCAGCGAAACAACTTTCTCCGCGGCGTCCTTCATTCCGTTCGCAACCGTAAAGTTCAAACCCGACTCACGAATGACGCGTTGTCCTTCTTCAACATTCGTTCCTTCAAGTCGCACGACCACCGGAACCTTCACACCGAGATTACGCGCGGCTTCGACCACGCCGCGCGCCACCATGTCGCAACGCACGATGCCACCAAAAATGTTGATCAAAACCGCCTTCACGTTTTCATCCGCGAGCAGGATACGAAACGCAGCTTCAACTCTTTCCTGCGATGCGCCACCACCAACATCGAGGAAGTTCGCGGGTTCGCCACCTGCAAGTTTGATGATGTCCATCGTCGCCATCGCAAGCCCGGCGCCGTTCACCATGCAGGCGATATTACCGTCGAGTTTGATGTAATTGAGATCAAACTTCGACGCTTCGATCTCGAGTGGCTCTTCTTCATTGAGGTCGCGCAGATCGAGAAACTCCTTGTGACGAAAGAGCGCGTTGTCGTCGAAGTTGATCTTCGCATCGAGCGCAATCAGGCGATTGTCTTTGGTCAACAGAAACGGATTGATTTCGGCGAGGGACGCGTCCATCTGCTCATACGCGGAGTAAAGCGACTGCATGAACTTCACTGCCTGGCCCACGAGCGCCCCCGGCAAGCCGAGACCGAAAGCGAGTTTTCGCGCCTGAAACGATTGAAAACCGATTGCCGGATCGATCGTCTCCTTCATGATCTTTTCCGGCGTGGTGGCGGCGACTTCTTCAATGTCCATTCCACCTGCTGATGAAGCCATGAAGACCTGGCGACCACTCGCGCGGTCGAGCACGATGCCGAGATAGAATTCTTTATCGATTGGCAAGCCTTCTTCGATCAAAAGCACTCGTACTTCCCTGCCTTCGGGACCGGTTTGATGTGTGACGAGTTTCATTCCGAGCATCTGGCGTGCGAGCTCGCGCGCTTCGTCGGCACTGCGCGCGAGCTTGACGCCACCGCCTTTACCGCGACCACCGGCATGGATCTGCGCCTTCACTACGACGATCTCGCCGCCGAGCTCTTTCGCGGCCTGATAAGCCTCTTCCGGCGAACGCGCCACGATTCCACGCGGCACGGGAACACCGTACTTTTTCAGCAGTTCTTTACCCTGGTACTCATGAATCTTCATGCAACAGCCTCAGACAAGTTGAATCTTTTGGAACGCGCGAGTGTAGCCGCGCACTTGAGTCAATCGCAAGTTGACATCTATCTTTATCGGCAGAATGGAGCGTGCATATGAGCGAGGTCGTTGTTAGTTCACGAACAAACCTGCGCAACGAGGTGCGCTACGGCGCGGGTCACTCATTCATTACTGATGAACCGGTCGCAGCCGGTGGCGACGATGCGGGTCCCGATCCTTACACGTTGCTGCTCGCGGCGCTCGGCAGTTGTATTTCGATGACGGTTACTCTTTACGCGCGGCGCAAGCAGTGGCCGCTCGAGAACGTCACCGTTCGTTTGCGACAGAATCGAATTCACGTCAAAGACTGTCAGGAGTGCGCACAAAAGGAGGAAGGTTTCATTCACCGCATCGAGCGTTCCGTGTCTTTCACTGGTCCACTCACCGAAGAGCAACGCGATCGTCTCGATGAGATCGCACACAAGTGTCCGGTACACAAAACACTGCTGTCGGACATCGTGATCACCGATTTGAAAGATGAGTCGGGAACTTTTTAGATCCGGCTGTGTCTAAGAATTCATTTCAACTTTGAATAGAGGAGAAGTGTATGAGCGTGAACAAAATGGCCGGCGCCTGCTTAATCGTATTAGGGTTTGTAAACGTGCTGCACGAGATTGTGGTGCGGTCGACGGGACGAGGCGAGCCCGGAATCGGTTATGCATTTGTAACCGCACTGTTTTTCACTTTCGGAGCGGTTTTGTTTCTACGCCGCAGCACCACTCAAACTAACGCGCCGAAAGCAAAGGGGCCTTCAATCCTCGAAGGTTAATTTAGTCTAAACAAGAAATCCGTCACGGCTAAGTCATCGCCTTTTCGTACTACTGTCACGCTCAAGGGGTATGTCCCCTTGGTGGTCGTAGCCTTATAAACGATCTTGCGTGTAGATTCCGTTTTGCCCGTGTAAAGAAGTTTGGCCCCTATCTCATCGTGGTCGAACGTATAGGCGGTAATCCTGCCAAACTGGTCGTCAATCGAACGCACAAGCTCCCCAAACTTCTCCCGCGACATGATTTGACGGAATTCGTTTTCCATTTTTGCGTATAAAGCATCATGTCGACCGTTCACTATATCCTCCACGTAGGCGTCACTGAAGTTGCGCGCTTTCTGTGCATCGATGACAGTGAGATTTGAGGTTGAGAAACAGGCCGCACTTGATGCGGTCACAACTACTATTGCGAAGAGCCGAATGAAATAAGAATGTGACATCACAACCTATATCTCTTCCACGGCGTGGCCCACCCATTGGACCAGGCGTCCGCTTCGATCAAGCGTTTCTCATTGCATACTCATTCGCCGCGTTCGCGCGATGTACCGAGTGTGTTGAGTGCTGTGAGATCTATCATGCCGCGGTAGTACACCCAAGATCCCAGGCAAAGCAGTTAATACGTCGACGAGCTCTGTAACCGACTATAGATAACGGTCATGAGTGGTGATGTTGAACTCGAGTCAAAAACGCCGAAGGCGTTCGCTAATTTCAGCCCAGAGTTGGAGCGCAGCGACAACCTGGGAAAGCCATTAACAATCGTTTTGAACCCTGAAAGGGTTATTCCCGCACATGCCTAACCCTGTTCAGGGTTTCGCATCCTTTGGTTTTAGTAACCCATGGTTGTCGCTGCGCTCCAACCATGGGCTGAAATTGGCGAACGCCTTCGGCGTTATTGCTTCATGGTCCGCTGCTGGCAAGGATTCTCTCGACTATCATGTCCTTCTCTCGTTGATATGCTTCGCGGTTGTCATGGTGTATTTCAGACATCGCGATCCGTCCAGCAGCATTCAATTGCTACTAATCCAACGTTGCCGTCATCAAACACTTTGGTCTCGCATCTCACGACGGTACCAACCGGGAATTGCCACGACTCGTCACTCACATTATCGATGAGACGGAACAGGTTGCGACCAAGTGACCGGGCCTCCACCGGCCACCTCACGGCAACGCCTTCGTTCAAGGTTGCAACGTAGACTGTTTCCAACTCGCGTGCCTCGCGCCAGCCGAGGTCGTACCACGCTTGAACGCGCTTCGCCACAGCGGTGACGTCATAGTCCGAAGCGGACAAACCGAAATGGTGAACGATCTGATGGCGCAGGTATTTGGCAATGTCAGCCTCGGACGCAGATGAGGCGAGCTGAGTGAGCAGAGGACCGATGAGACAATCGTATTCGTCCCACGGTGCATCGGCGTGGGCCATGATTCCTATAGGATCCCAGTCGCACATTAGCTCACGGAGTTGTGACCAACGTTGCCTTAGCTCTCGCTTAGTCAACTTCATATCTTATTCCGAACGCGCTATGCCGACCAAAATGCCAGCAACGGATAAGCAACGATACATGTGATAAAAACCCAGGCCCACTTGTTGCCGAAATTGAAAACATATCTGCCCGCAAATAGAGCCGCATCAGATGGGTTGAAGTAGAAGACGCCGCCGTACACGTGCCGCGCATCAACCGGTCCCGCGAATTTTGCGTCTACGAACTTTCGTTTCATCTCTCGCATCACTGCAAGCAACCGATAGCCGTAAAATAGCGCACCGATGACTCCAAGTGCCGCCCCAATGACAGAAGTGATAAAAGCAGGTCGTGAGAGAAATTTAACTCGATCGAGGCTGAGAAAAATCGTGTCCAGTGATTCAGCGATCATCTTAAATGCAATGGCCCAGCGGAACCAGTCCCACAAGCCGGCGTTGAGGCTAAGAGATTGTTCCAGAAGCTTCCTTCGCTCGATGTCAACACCAGGCGACGCGACCGCTTGAGATTGGACCACGCCGAATTTCATCAACAGACAAACCGCTTGCATTACGACGGCAATCAGCGGGACGCGGAAAACTGAAAGCAGGCTCTTCTCCGCCCACGACTCAACCTCACCACTCAGGTTCAGAAACAAAGGCACGCGCCCGGGCAGCGCTGGATAGAAATACGCGAGCACGAGAAAAGGAAGAAGACTAAAAGCGACAATGAAAATCTCAAACGGAATGCTGGTGTAATCGCGCAAACGTCGGGATTGTGGGGGAGACGTTTGCATGTGTGGCTTTCAACCTTTCACCGCTGCGTCCAGGTCGAGACGCAGGCACGCAACGGCTTCAGTCGCTGCCGATCCAGTCCGGGCCGCAAGCTATTTAGGAGACCCATAAGTTGTTCTCTTTCAGGATTTCCCACTTCCCATTTACCTTCCTCAGCAAAACGTATTCACCCTCGCCACATAATCCACCACAAGTTTTACCCGCATACACGAAAGCCTGATCGTGCCGATCATTAAATCCAACGTCAGAAAAGAACAGGATCCCGGATGAGTTCGGGTATTTTTTATAGAACCTGCTCCAAAATCGGTCATATCCATCATCGGGAATATCGTTGTCTCTTACCACCACATAATTGATTCCAAGGTTTGCGACTCGCAATGGTTTGGGACTTTTGTTGGCTGCCAAATAGTTGTCGAGTGTTTGTGGCGAAACTTCGGGCATTGATTCTTTCAGCATCTCGTGGAGTGTCTGAGATTGACCCCATTTCTGCCTGGCAGATTCATCCTCGTACATCGGGCAACCCGTCGTTTCAGCCTGTAAGACGATCAACTTAATTTCATCATTGAAGCTGGATTCCCGTTGAACAAGCAAACGATAAATCTCATTTGCATCCTCAACTGAATCAACCAAAACAACCGGACTGACATCGCTGGCATTGATATTCCAGACTCGGTCCAGAAAGGCGCTCTCAAGATTAGGGATTAGCTGTAGTGTCCACGCGACTGCGATACCAATCGTAAAGGTCACTATTGCAACTAAGAGTCTGACACCATGGTGTAGCATCGAAGATCCTCCGTGCCGACATATTTCTCAGAATAGACCCCAACCCGGGCCATTTGTTCCCCCCCTTAAGATGCGATTGGCGTCAATCAAAAGAAAAGGGTTCAACGTACGGCCTGGAGATGCGTGCAATCTTCAGTTTGTCGTTTGAAACAAATTGATATTCATAACTTTCTTTCAAGCCGTCCATTTCAAAACGCAGGTCTTCAGGAAGCACCTTGCTTCCCGTGGGCACATCAAATTCAACATCGACCTTGATGAGACTGGAACTCTTCAGGACGTAACGAGTAGGAAGGAAAGGTTGCAGGCCACCATCCATTCAAAATATTTTGAGAAGCTCAGCACGCGTCATACCTTCCTTGATCGAAATGGCTTCAAAGTATCGCTCCTGGAGCCATTGGTCATGACTCCGATCAGGCTGCGGCAGACCAGAGGTGGCGCTGATCGTGAGCAGAACGCAAACAACGGAAAGAATTACTCGAGTCATAAAGTGCTCCCAGCTCGAAAATCAAAGATGGCCTACTCAGACGCATCACCGATCTCTATCATACTCGCGTTGCAGTAGGTAGCCTTCTCAAAATCCCGGATGTTCATCGAGATGATGTGAACCGCAGGAAGCAGCCGTTTGAGCGTCCGCACGACTGTTTCGGAGAGTGCCTTTTTCTGCTCCTGTGTGCGGCCTTCCATGATGTTGGCGAACACGTGCACGAAATGCTCGTGGGCATCGACGTTGGTGAAATGCATGTATGAACGGAGCCGTACTTTGATCCCGCCAACGCCGCTCTTCGCAAACAGTCCTGTCGACTCTGCGGCGGCGTAGACCGACTGCATCAGTTCATTAGGGTCTACGAAACTCAGGATCGATTCAGAGCAGTCAATTATGAAGTGAGGCATTTCATTATGGCCTTCGCGGCGGATCTCTCATTTCAGGTGCCAGCCGTTCAACGCGAAACAGAACATATCGAGCAGTCGGGTGCAATGAGTTGCTAGACGGCGCACTTGCGCAACCACTCTTCCCGCAGAACTGCATACAAGTATTCATCTCCCCACTTGCCCTTAAACCAAATGTTCTGGATAAAGTGTCCTTCCCGCCGCATCCCCAATCTACTTAATAAGGCCACAGATCTTTCATTCTCACAATCTGTGATAGCTATCACACGGTGCAGCGCCAGCTTAGTAAACGCATAATTCAACACACAAGTAGCCGCCTCACACGCTAACCCCTGACCCTGATGCGCACGAGAGAACGTAAAGCCGATTTCTGCCTGCTCATGATCTTCGATCTTCAATGCAACATGTCCGATGAGCACTCCTGTCGCTTTCAATTCAACGGCGAAGGTAAACCACTGCCCTGGCACACCCGGAACAAGATTCTGCTGCTTTTGGATTACATCTCTGGCTTGTTGCTCGGTATAGGACTCCCATGTTTGATAGCGAGCCACAAGGGGATCATTCAGGTAGGCGAGAAACGACGAGAGGTCTGCTTCGACGAAACGCCGCAAGCGCAATCTTTGCGATTCGAGTGAAGTAAAGAGTGCCGCGGCATCCTCGTCGTCCAGAGGCTTTGGCTGACTGCCTAGATTATCCATTTCGCGGGACTGTCGTCGAAAACAATCTGCATGGTCTCGTATTGATCTGAATTGTCCTCCAGATGTATCTCTATCCCGTTGTCGAGCTCGAGCACTATCAACCTGTCGGTTATGACTTCGCAACGTCTGACTTCCGTATTCATGATGTCGTAGAAACCGGGGTCCGGCCACTGGCCCTCTTCCCAATGGGCCACCAGTTTGCCATCACGAAAAAGGTTCACGGGAGACTGGATGGCGAAGTTGACGGAGCCGAACGTGAATTGGATGTCAAACTGCCCGACACGCACCTGTGTCGTGAACTGCCCGACAACGGGGGACAGGTCAAGCTCCTTAGGTATCCTGTACATGTGCTTCAGTCCAACGGTTGAGCTCACCTGCAAGCAAGCCAAATGAGAAACGGCTGCGGAATGCCACAACGCAAGAACGGCTGCCAGGATTGGCAGCCGTTCGTGTTGATAGAAATGGTCGGGACGACTGGATTCGAACCAGCGACCTCACGCACCCCAAGCGTGCGCGCTACCAGGCTGCGCCACGTCCCGTCTTCCTGACTTAGTATCCTGCCAAAGAACAAATGTCAAACGCTTACTACTTCGTGCGGCCTTTGGTTTCCTGTTCCAGCAACGAAAGCAGTTCGCGTAACTCGGAGGCCAGTTGTTTTAATCCCTGTCGCTCTTCCGCAGTGCGTGGCACAACCGATCGCGTATAACTCGGTGTTGGCGCAGTCTTAAAAAGTTCGCCTTCGCCGTTCAACTCGGTAGGCGGCGTTTCCGTTTGCCCATCTTCTTCACTGCCGACAACCTTCAACTTGCCGCCGCCGCGAAGTTCATTCGTTAATCGCTTCTTCGCTCCCGCGATCGTGTATTGATCTTCGTAGAGCAACTCCTTGATCCGCAGCGCCATTTCCACATCACGTTTGCGATAGACGCGCTGGCCGGCACGATTCTTTTGCGGCGCCAGCATCGGAAACTCCGATTCCCAGTAGCGCAACACATGCGCCTGCACTCCCGCCAGTTCGCAAACTTCTCCGATTTTGAAGAACAATTTTTCGGGTATGGCCACAGCGGGACGACTCATTCGGCTTATATCGGGCGTTGAAAAAGTTCGGGAAAGACTCTTGGCGAGTTCTGCCAATTCGTGCGACGCTGACCATGTTACTCGTGCCGCATTTAACGTGTCAACACTTACACTTAGCGCGCCTGACTTAAAACTTTTCTTAAAAGTATCGCCTGAGCATCAGCCGCTGCCGAACGCCATTCTGCGTTCTGAATCGAGACCTGTTATAATCCGCCTTCCCACGTACAAAGCCGGAAGGAAACGAATCCAACAGTGACAACCTCTCCAACGGTTCTTCGCCTCGCCTCGCGACTCGAAAAAGTCGGCTTCTCGGACATCGTCAAACTTCGTAACCGCGTGATGGAGCTGCGTGCTCAGGGCGCGACGGTCTACCAATTCGAAGGCGGCGAACCTTTCATGCCGACGCCTGAACCGATCAAAGAGGCAATGAAGCGGGCGCTTGACGACAATCAAACTCGCTATGCATCTTCATCAGGCATCGCCGAACTTCGCGAAGCAATCGCGCAAAAATTGCAAAGCAGGAATCGCATTCCCGCCCAAGCAAAGGACGTGATTGTCGTTAACGGCGGCATGCAGGGCTTGTTTGGAGCGTTTCAGTCGGTCGTTAATCCGGGTGATGAGGTACTGCTTTTTTCACCTTACTGGACGCCCATCAAGGATCTCGTCTCCCACTGCCAGGGACGCAGTGTGCTGGTACCAACTGATGAAGCTCGAGCATCAGGTTTTGAGCAAACACTGGCGCGCTACTCGACCGAGCGAACGCGCGCGATCTTTTTCAACACCCCACAAAATCCAAGCGGCGTAGTCTTCACACCTGATGAAGCAAAAGCAGTTGCGGCGTTCGCGCAGGATCGCGATCTCGTTATCGTCGCCGACGAAGCTTACGAAGATCTCGTTTACGATGGCCAACACTTCTCCATCGCTTCGATCGAGGGGATGTTCGAACGCACCATTACGAGCTTCACGTTCTCAAAGTCGTACGCGATGACAGGTTGGCGTCTCGGTTATGCGGTCGCAACTGAACCATGGATGACCGGACTCAAAAAGGCGACGCTCTATTCGTCCAATGGTGTTTCGACGCCGACGCAGTGGGCCGGCGTCGCCGCGTTGAGTATCGATCCATCAGTGCTCGCAGAGATCGCTAACCAGTATCGCTTGCGTCGCGATCTGCTTCTTAAAGGATTAAACGAGATTGGCTTGCACTGCGAATCACCCGCAGGCGCCTTCTATGCGTTCCCCAACGTGAGTCGCATAAATAAAGACAGCCGCGAAGCTGCTGACACGTTGCTCAATCACGCGCAGGTCGCAACCGTGCCGGGTATCGTTTTCGGCCCGCAAGGTGAAAGTCACTTACGGTTTTCGTTTTCAACTTCGATCGAGACAATCGAAGCAGGGCTTGATTCGCTTCGTCGCAATCTGTAAGGATGAAAGACGAGCACGAACAACCCGCTGCATTACGTCACGCCCAAAGTAGTTCATCAAAAAGTGAATTAGATTTCATAGCCTCATTGCGGCAACGTGTAACATCGTCTGCACTAAAGAGCGAATCGTTGATCGCAGGCATCGGTGATGACGCCGCAGTCTTTCGCAGCAGCGCCGGCAAGGAGACGGTAATCACCGCCGACCTCCTTGTTGAAGACATCGACTTTCGACGCACCACGACGCCGCCATATCTTCTGGGCCATAAGTCACTCGCAGTTTCGCTTTCCGATATCGCGGCGATGGGAGCAAGACCGATGTGGTCGTTGATCTCGATCGGCGTGCCCGAAGATGTCTGGCAAACGAAGTTTATGGATCACTTTTACGATGGATTACTCGGTCTCGCGAATCACTACGGTGTGCAATTAATCGGCGGCGATACTTCACGAACGACTGAAAGCATCGTAATCGATTCGGTGGTTGCGGGAGAGTGTGCGGCTGGAAACTCCGTTCTGCGATGGGGCGCGAGGCCGGGCGATCAAATTTTTGTTACCGGTTCACTCGGCGCCGCAGCTGCCGGATTACGACTGATCGAACGCGGCGCACATTTGGCTGAGCAGAATCTCGCCGATGAAGACTCACAAAAACTCGATCACGTTTTGATTCGCCAGCTTCGTCCCGAGCCACGTGTCGGTTGGGGCATGGTGCTTGGCGAAGAACATCTCGCCACCGCGATGATCGATCTGAGTGATGGTCTTTCGTCGGATCTCAATAGTCTTTGCGCGGCCAGCGAAGTCGGAGCATTGATCGACTCGGCTTTGTTGCCGATCGATAATCGTGTGGTGGAACTGTGCGGGCGACGCGCACTTGATCCGCTGCAACTCGCGCTGCACGGTGGCGAAGATTTCGAGTTGCTGTTTACAGTCAAAGCCGCAGATGTTGCGCGTTTGCCGAAACGCGTAGATGGTGTTGAGATCAAACGCATCGGCGAAGTAAAAGACGCCGTTAAGGGTATTAAGATTGCCGAGGGTTCGCGTGTTTGGGACCTAAGACCAGGTGGGTGGCTCCACTTCTAGAAGTTGTTTCACGCAAAGGTGCAAAGCCGCAAAGAAAGGCGCAAAGCAGGTTCATGAATTCTTCCTTTGCGTCTTTGCGCCTTTGCGTGAGACTGCTTTATCCTCGTTAGCCCATGCTCAGATTTCGCAACACATTAACCGGTCGCGTCGAAGAATTTCGCCCCATGCGGGAGGGTGAAGTCGGATTCTATTACTGCGGCCCCACCGTCTGGAATTACGGTCACCTCGGCAACTTCCGCAGCGCAGTCGCCGCCGACATCCTGCGCCGCTACCTGAAATTCAAGGGCTACAAAGTCACGCATGTGATGAACATCACCGACGTGGAAGACCGCATCATCGCCGAATCGCAAAAGGCCGGGTTGAGTATCGACGACTACACCGCCATCTACATTGCGGCGCTGTGGGAAGACTTCGACGCACTGGGTTGCGAACGCCCCGAGGTCGTTCCGCGCGCAACGCGTCACATTCCCGAGATGGTCGAGTTGATCGAGAAACTGCTCGCTACCGGGCACGCATATCGCTCCGACGAATCGGTTTACTACCGCATCAGTTCGTTTCCGGACTACGGCAAGCTCTCGAAGATCAACTTCGCCGGCAACATAGCGGGCGCCAGTGAACGAGTCGACACCGATCGTTACGACAAGGAAGACGCGCGCGACTTTGCGCTCTGGAAAGAACCAGCCGGAGAGACTGAAACCGCATGGGAGACGTCGATTGGTCGTGGTCGTCCGGGGTGGCACATCGAGTGCTCGGCGATGTCGATGAAGTATCTGGGAGAGACATTCGATATTCACGCCGGTGGCATTGATTTAGTCTTTCCTCATCACGAAAACGAGATTGCGCAGAGTGAAGGCGCAACCGGGAAACCGTTCGTGCATTACTGGATTCACTACGAACATCTGAAGGTCGACGGCGAGACGATGTCGAAGTCGAAGGGCAACTACTACACGTTTCGCGACGTTACCGCGAAGGGTTTCTCGGCCGCTGCCGTTCGTTACTTTTTGTTGAGTGTTCCTTACAACAAACAGCTCAACTTCACTTTCGATGCACTCGCCGGCGCGGAGCGAACGGTCGCGAGCCTCCGCGACTTCCGTGCGCGTTTGAGCGAGGCGAAGACAGAGCCGGGTAAAAATGAAAAACTCTCCGCAGCCGCCGCGCGCGCGCTGCAAGAGTTTGAAGCCGGCATGGACGACGATCTCAACACGTCGATTGCGCTCGCAGCGATTCACAACCTCTCACGCGAAGTGAATACGGCGTTAGCTCGCAAGCAAGTGCGTGCGGAAGATCAACGTGAGTTGTTGGCAGCGATCGATCGCTTCGATACCGTGTTGAATATTTTCGGCGAGCAGGAACGGGAGATGCTTGACAGCGAGATTCAGTCGCTGATTGATGAACGCCAGGAAGCTCGACACCGCCGGGACTTTAGACGAGCCGATGAAATCCGCGACGAACTCTCGCGCCGCGGCATCATCCTCGAAGATACGAAAGACGGCGTCCGCTGGAAAAGAAAATAGGCCACAAAAAAGCACAAAAGGCACCAAAGATCGCAGAGCCCTGGTGCCTTATGTCTTATGTGCTTTTTGTGGCTAGCCTCGCATTCTTAGCCTGCGGCGAGCAATCCCACCGAAGCCAACTAACGCGCTCCCCAACAACAGAATCGATGATGGTTCTGGTGTTGATGTTGTCGGAATACCGACATCACTCCCGGCAGCGCCGCCCTGGAACCTCACAAACACCGCATTGCAAATCTGCTGCGCTGTGAATCCCGAGAACGCCGCTCCCGACACGGTAAACGAAGCACTTTCACCCGGAGTCAATCCATCATTCGGTGAACCGCCGTTGAAGTTACCTGAATTGCCAGTGATGAAACCGAAGTCCAGCACTGCCGAGTTGAATCCCGGCACGGTACCCAGGGCCGCGTCCGAAAAAGTGAAATTTGCAGACAAACTCGGCGCCTGCATGCCGGTGAAGCCATTCAATCCCGAAGCACTCGCATTACCCAAGGGCGGTAAGTCAAACCCGATACCCGTAATCGTCGAAGTTCCGGGCGACGTATTCGTGATTGTGAAGGTTAAGGTGTTAGTTTGTGAATTGAACTCACAGACTATTGTTGCCGTTGAAGCCTGGCCTGTCTCATTACCGACAATCGTGATCGTATCTGCTCGCGCCGTCATTCCGGCGCTTGCAATCACTACTAGCGCGGCCATTGAAAAGACCAGTTTGTTAAATCGGGACATGAAAACCCCCTCCTTGTGACCTACTCCTTTGAACGTACACCGCCCGCTCGTCGTCGCGCACACTTCAGCGGAGGAGAGTAATCGCAAGAGTTGCGTGGCACTACAAATATCAACTGCGGGGTATGAGGGGAATATACTAGAGGCGTGCCCTATCGTGGTCAATCGATAGTTGGTGCTGTGACAAAATTTCCATAAGTTTCTCGAGCTGTTCGGGACTGAGATTGACGAAGCGAACGCCAAAACCCATGGGCGGCATCTGATGCGCGACTTCGCCGCTCAACTCCAGCCACTGGCCGTTTTGCAATCGCAGTTTGATATTGAGAATCTCCCCGACTTGTGACTCGCCGAGGCTATCGACGTAACAGCCGCCTTCCGACAGATCGGTGACGCGCGCAGGATGTTTCCCACTGTTACCGTCCCAAACAGCGTCAAGACAAACTTCCAATCTCTTTTCACTTCTGCGGTCGCTCATATGTGTCTGGGCGAGTAACTGGCCAGTGGCAGGGGTGAGCTCGCCTTTCTGGATTCTAACGCGCACGGTGAAAAAACGGAACGACTTTCTCGGCGGTCTCTTGTTATCATGCAGCAAATGTCCACCACTTCTCGTCAACCACAAACACAAGTCGCCCCCATTAGTGAAATTCGAAAACACTTCCCTGCTCTCGAACGCGTCCACAATGGTTACCCGGTCGCGTATTTCGATGGACCGGGTGGCACACAGGTTCCGCGATATGTCGTGGAGCAGATGAGCGATTACCTTTATCACCACAACGCAAACGTTCATTGGGCTTATCCGACGAGTGCTGAAACGGACGCGGCGTTAGAGTACGCTCGGGAGGTTTGCGCGGAGTTCTTAAACGCGTCGCCGGCGGAGATCGCATTTGGCGCAAACATGACGACGCTGACGTTTCACTTGTCGCGGGCACTCAGTTTGAATTACGAAGCGGGTGACGAGATCGTCGTCACGGAGTTGGACCACCACGCGAACATCGATCCGTGGCGGCGTCTCGCGGTCGAACGAGAGGTGACGATTCGCACGGTGCGACTGGATACCTCGACTGGTCAACTGAAATGGGAAGATCTCAAGCGCTTCGTCGGTCCGAAGACAAAACTCGTGGCGATCGGTGGGGCGTCGAATGCTTTGGGCACGATTAACAATCTGGCGGGCGCTATCGAGCTGGCTCACAATGCCGGCGCACTTGCGTTTGTCGATGCCGTCCACTACGCGCCGCACGCTTTGATCGATGTGCAGAAACTTGATTGCGACTTTCTGGTAATGTCCGCATACAAGTTTTATGGACCACACGTGGGTGTGATGTTCGCGAAGCGCGCATTGTTGGAGCAGATCAATTTTCCCAAACTCGTGCCTGCGCCGGATTACGTGCCTGAGAACGCCGAGACTGGCACTCAGAACCAGGAAGGCATGGTCGGCGCCGCGGCAGCGATAGATTTTCTGGCGTCGCTTGGTGCGGGAGCGAATCGTCGTGAGAGTCTGCGCGGTGTGTTCCGGGAAATGCACGCGCGCAACATGCAGATGTTTGAGCGTTTGTGGAATGCGCTGAGCGTGATGCCGCGAGTCAAACTCTATGGACCCCCTCCTGATGAAGCGCGTACATCAACACTCGCCTTCACGATCGATGGCTGCACTTCAACCGATGCCGCACGACGCTTCGCTGAAAAAGGACTCTTCCTGTCACACGGCGACTTTTACGCCGCGACTGTCATTGAACGTCTGGGACTCGGACCCGAAGGACTAATTCGCGCGGGCTGCGCTTGTTACACGACCGAAGAGGAGATCAATCGTTTGATCGATGCTGTAGCAGAATTCTGATCCGCGTGAATCCGTCTTCAATTCAGCGTCGATCCGCGTTTACAAAATCCGCCAGTAGTCCGTAAGCAGTGCTCTGCAGATTCGGACGGTGCGAAACGATCGTCAATCCCGGAATCGTGTCAAGCTCAAAGTGAATGGCGAGCGAAGTACCGCGCACAGTACCGAGTGGATCGGTCGTCGCGATCTGCTCCGGCCGTACAGAAGCCGTGACAGAGCCGTCAGGGTTAACAGAGGCCCGTGACACCAGCTTGTAAGGCTTGCCTTCAGCTCGCGCGGCTTGCAGTGTTGCCGGATCTAATCCTCGTATTCCCTCACGTTTCACGTCTGTTGGCAGCAAAGGTGCTCGGAAAATCACACGCACGATCGCGCAGACTTTCATAATCGAGTCCCAACCTTCTATGTCGTGCGTGGGATCAGTTTCGGCGACGCCGAGTTCCTGGGCCGTCTTCACGCCTTCCGCAAAACTGCGACCGGCTTCCATCGTCTCGAGAACCACGTTCGTAGTTGAGTTGAAAGCCCCGCTGAAGCTGCGCACCTTCGCGGCCGGTAACGTTTCGCGAAAGAGCGAAAACACCGGCGCGCTGTCGAGCACCGTCGCTTCGAACATGAATCGTTTGCCTTTGGCGATGGCGAGCGCATTGAGTTCGTCGTAGGCATAGACGATGGGCGCCTTGTTCGCAGTGATCGTGTGAGCGCCGGCTTGCAATGAGGCTTTTAAATACTGAATCCCCGGCTGGCCTGTTTCCGGAACGAGTGAAGTCGTTTCGAAAACAACGTCGGGCTTCGCGCGCGCCAGCCACTCATTTAGACCAGGCTCAGCGGATGTTTCATCGTTGCCCGCAAGCAAACTCGCAACGTCGATAGCGTTGTCACTCGCGCGCCAGCCCATGCGACGCGTGGCGACACCAGTGATCTCCCACTCGATGCCATAGTTATCGCGCAGCTCCGCCGTTTTCGAAACAAACAACCGCGCCAGTGCACGCCCAACATTTCCGAATCCGAGAAAGCAAAGTCTGTATCGTTTCATGTATGATATGACCGGATTTTCAGTGTAAATAGCTATGAAACAGTATCACGACTTGCTGCGATCGATCCTCAATCACGGCGCCGAACATCGCGATCGCACCGGTGTCGGGACGATCTCGCACTTCGGTTTTCAAACAAGATTCGATCTGCGCGAGGGATTTCCGATTGTTACAACGAAGCGGGTTCCGTTTCGCTGGGTTGCGGAAGAATTATTTTGGTTCCTATCCGGCGACACGAGCGAAACGAATCTGCGCGCGCGTGGCGTGGACATCTGGGCCGAGTGGGCCGACGAAGAACACACCGCAAAGTTCGGACGACCTGCAGGTGATCTTGGCCCAGTTTATGGTTACCTCTGGCGCTCGTTTGGCGGCGACTATCCCGAAAAGAACGGAGTGGACCAGATCGCAAACCTGTTGAAGCAGATTCGCACTAATCCGGATTCGCGACGTCTGATTGTTACCGGTTGGGATCCGCGCCAGGCCGAGAACGTCGATCTTCCTCCGTGCCACACGCTCTTCCAGTTCAAAGTCGAAAGTGGCCGCGTGCTTCATTGCCAACTCTATCAGCGCTCTGCCGACGCGTTCCTGGGGGTGCCTTTCAATATCAGTTCTTACGCACTGCTGACACATCTCATTGCGCATGTTACAGAGCTCGAAGTCGGCGATTTTGTTTATACACTCGGCGACTACCACATTTACAAGAACCATCTCGAGCAAGTGAATCAACTGCTCTCGCGCGAGCCGCTTCCGTTGCCGCAGTTAAAGATCAACGATCCGAATCGCGAGTTGCGAGGGCTTGAAGGGTTGTTGGCTGCCAGGTACGAACACGTGAATCTGATCGGCTACCAATCACACGGAAAGATTGCCGCCCCCGTCGCGGTATAAGAACAATGATCATCGGTATCGCAGCAGTCGATCGAAAGGGCGCCATCGGCAAAGGCGGAAAGCTGCCGTGGCACTACTCCGCCGACATGAAGTTTTTTCGAGAGACAACTACTGGACATGCGGTGGTGATGGGACGCAAGACGTGGCTCACGATTGGCAAGCCACTGAAGAACAGGCTGAACATCGTGCTTAGTCGCGACGCGAATATCGAGCCGCAGGAGTCGCTGGTGGTGTTCAGCGATATTGAGTCGGCGCTTTCATTCAGTCAATCACTCGCCACGGATCTGTTCGTCATCGGCGGCGCACAGATCTACGAAGCATTCCTGCCACACATCGAAAAGTGGATCATTACGGAAGTGCCGTTGACGGTCAGTGGCGCGGACGCGTTTATGCCGAAGGGTTATCTCGACGGATTCAAAGTCGTGGATTCAAAAGAACTCGGCGATGGCTTAGTCGTGAAGTTTTATGAACGTGTATAGAAGCGAACAAGTGAGGAAGAGGGGCTTGCCCCCGCTTCTAGAACAACGCGTCGAGTGCTTCGTCAACCGATTTCACACCGATAACCCTAACACCCAACAATCGCTCCAGCCCCGCAACGTTCGACGCCGGCATTACGATCTTCTTGAAGCCTAGCGCCTGCGCCTCGCGTGCGCGCACCGAAGCCTGCATCGCGCCTCGCACTTCGCCCGTCAGTCCAATCTCTCCAAACACGGCCGTGTGCGGATCGATAGTCATGTTTTTGAAACTCGAAACAATCGCGGTCACCACGCCGAGATCCGCTGCGGGTTCGTCGACTTCGAGACCGCCGGCGATGTTCACGAACACGTCGTCACCCGTGAGTTGCAAACCGGCGCGCTTTTCAAGCATCGCTATCAATAGTGCAACACGATTCTGGTCCAACCCCTGCGTCATTCTTTTTCCGGTTCCATATTTCGTTCCCGAAACAAGCGCCTGAATCTCGACGAGCAAAGGTCGTGTGCCTTCCATGCACGCGGTGACAATCGAACCAGCGACATTCTGCGGCCGCTCCTGCAAAAACATCTGCGACGGATTCGCAACCGGCATCAACCCCGCGCCCGTCATCTCAAACACTCCGACTTCATTCGCAGCGCCAAAGCGATTCTTAACGGCGCGCACGATGCGATGGTTGTGATGGCGCTCGCCTTCGAAATAAAGCACGGTATCGACAATGTGTTCGAGGATCTTTGGACCAGCGATCGAACCTTCTTTCGTTATGTGCCCGATCAGAAAGATCGGAACACCACGGGTCTTCGCCAGCATTAAGAACTGGTGCGCGACTTCTCTTACCTGCGAAACCGATCCCGGCGCCGAGTCGATCACACTCGAAAAGACAGTCTGGATCGAGTCGACGATGACCGCACCGGGCTTTAGTCTGTCGATCTCTTTGACGATGTTTTCGAGGTTGGTTTCGGGCAGGAGATAGACGTTCTTTGCGTCAACCGCGAGACGTTCGCCTCGCAACTTAATCTGCCGTTCCGACTCTTCGCCGGAGACGTAAAGCACAAGCGCACCGGAAGCGCTCAGTTTATCGGCGACCTGGAGCAGCAGAGTGCTTTTGCCGATACCCGGATCGCCGCCGATCAAGACGAGTGTGCCGGGGACGATGCCGCCACCGAGCACACGATCAAACTCAGTGACGCCCGAAGGAATGCGAACGTCGTCCTGAGATTCGATCTCGGTGAAAGCAATGGCGGAGACGTCGCGCAGTGAAAAGCCGTTGCGGCGGACGGGTTGCGCTTTCTCTTCGACGAGTGAGTTCCACTCACCGCACTCGGGACACTTACCCAACCACTTCCCGGACTTGTGACCGCAGTTTTGACAAACGAAGATTGTTTCTTTTTTCAAGTTGCTCAAGAGTTTATTTCACACAAAGGCACAAAGAAAAGCACAAAGGCACAAACCAAACCGGGAGTTTCTTTTTCGCCTTTGTGTCTTCCTTTGTGCCTTTGCGTGAAACTATCTCTACGAGAGTAACTCTTTCACATTCTCAGTCGGGCGCCCGAGCACGGCGCGATCGCCGCGTTCCACGATTGGTCGTTGCAGCAAGTCGGGATGTTCAATCATCAACGCAATCAACTCGCTGTCGCTATACTTATCCTCCGCCAAACCCAACTCCTTGTAAGCGGGTTCGCCCTTGCGCAGTAGATCGCGCGGCTTCAGATTCATCTTGCGCAGCAACTCGGTGAGCTTCTTGCGCGTCAGCGGCTGAACGTAATAGTTGACCTTCTCAAACGAGACACCACTCTCACGGAGCAGCTTGTCCATCTCGCGACACTTGGTTCAAGTCGGTTTTTCGTAGATCGTGATCTTGTCTGCCATGGTTTACGGAAAAATCCCCCTCATGCTGGTTGCTTCCGCCACTCGCCCGACCGCCAGAATATAAGCACCGGTTCGCATGTCGGTGTTGTAACGCCTGGCCGTTTCGTGAACCAGGTTGAAAGCGGTCTGCATCGTCTGTTCGAGAGTTTCGTTGATCTGCCGCTCTGACCAGAAGAACGAGTTCTGGTCCTGGACCCACTCGTAGTAACTCACGGTAACGCCGCCCGCATTCGCAAGAATATCAGGTATCAGCAGAACACCTTCATCCTCCAACACTCGATCCGCTCCCGGCGTCGTTGGACCATTCGCCAGTTCGGCAATGATCTTTGCTTTTACCTTGCCGACATTCTTGAGTGTGATTGCGTTTTCGAGTGCGGACGGCAGGAGAATGTCACAGTCAAAACTCAGAACATCATCACATTCCATCTCTTTCGTGCCTTTCAGGCCTGCCAGGGACTTGGTTGCCGATTTGTGTTTGATCGCTTCCGGGAGGTCGATCCCACTCTCAGCGTAGACGGCGGCCTTCGAATCGCACACGGCCACGACTTTCGCGCCGTCTTCAGCCACGAGCCGCGCGATGTTCAAGCCTGCGTTCCCGAAGCCATGGACCGCTACGCGCGCGCCCTTCAAGTCCATTCCCTTGACGCGACAAGCCTCGCGCAGCGCGTATAGACAACCGCGCGCGGTCGCTTCAGCACGTCCTTGTGAACCGCCTAGTGAAATCGGTTTGCCGGTGACGACGCCGAGTTCTGTGTGACCGCGCACCATCGAGATCGTGTCCATGATCCACGCCATCGTCTGTTCATCGGTGTAGACGTCCGGCGCGGGTATATCGCGGTCTGGTCCAATGATCGGTGCGATTTCGAAAGCATAGCGACGTGTGAGTCGCTCGAGTTCACTTTTCGAAAGACTCTTGGGATCACAAACTACGCCGCCCTTGCCGCCGCCGTAAGGAATGCCGACGGTAGCGCACTTCCAGGTCATCCATGAAGCCAGCGCTTTGACTTCGTCGAGCGTGACGTTGGGGTGATAACGAATGCCGCCCTTTGCTGGTCCACGCGCAATGTTGTGCTGCACGCGATAACCTTCAAACACCTGGACGTCGCCGCCGTCCATCTTCACGGGAATGGAAACAATCAGTTGCCGTTTGGCATTCTCCAAAACGTGACGCAACGATTGATCTAAATCGAGGTAATCCGCTGCGCGATTGAACTGTTGCTTGGCAATTTCGAAGGGATTTAGTTCTTCCTGGAACGCCTTTTGGGTCGCCATATGTGATCTGCTCCTGGGCTAAGTGTGGGACTCGGAGAGCGTGCTAATCCTATGTCGGCGGCGATTAGGTTTCAAGCCGGGAACTAGTTCGGGAAGGCGGTGTCTAATCTGCCGAGTAAGCTCCCGCGACCCGAACGGCACCGGCAACTTAGCGGAGGAACTCGATGTTTAATAATTTGATTGAATCCAGCTCGCATGCCAAAGAGTTCAAACGGCGCGGCTCGTTTCTACTGTTTACCACTGCGACGTACCTGGTCCTCTTCGTGGTTACCGGTGTCATCAGCATCTACGCTTACGACGCACGACTCGAGGAGCAAACTCTTGAAATCACGCTGATTTCACCGCAGGATTTCGCTCCGCAGCCGGATCCTGCTCCAGCAGCAACACAGCCCGATCGTCCACGAGACACGTCCAACAATCCGAACGCGATTACCGAGCGTGCCGTTGCGATGGCCACTGTCAATCAACCCTTAGCGCCACCGACAATTTCGACCACACCGAACGTTAACTTACCAATTCCGAATGGTGATTATGTGGTCACTGGCCGTGACTACACTCCGGGCCCCCCGGGTGGACCAGGAACTTCATCTAGTGGTGGCGGACAAATAGTTCCACCGCGGCAAGTGATTCCAGTCGACGATCAACCGCCACCGCCGCCCGAGCCACCAAAGAAGGTTGTCAGCAAGGGAGTGATTACGGGTTTAGCTACTTACCTGCCGAAGCCGGCGTACACCGAGATTGCTAAACGGGCGCGCGCACAGGGTTCGGTTAGTATTCAAGTCCTGATTGATGAGACTGGTCGTGTGATTTCAGCAAAAGCGTTGAGTGGTAGTCCGTTTTTAACGGTTGAAGCACAAAAGGCTGCGATGCAGGCTCGCTTCGCACCAACGCTACTGAGCAATCAACCGGTGAAGGTCTCGGGAATCATCACGTACAACTTTGTACTTGGTAATTAAGAATCCTGCCAAAGCAAAGAGGTACGGAAGAAGACCCTTCCGTACCTCTCCCGCCACAAAGATTTCTCTGCGGCCCTCTGCGTATCTCTGCGGTCTCTGCGTTATAGATGATTTTTGACGCAGAGGGCGCAGAGATACGCAGAGAGCCGCAGAGTTTTAAATAGCTCTTACCCAGCGATCGATCTCGTCCATCGCGTTTTCAAAAACCCGCTCTTGCGGCATGCCTAATTTTTTCGGAACCTTGAACGAATGATCACCACCTTCGATCACATAAATCTTCGCGGCGGGCTGGAGATTTTTTACGTAAGGTTGAATCTCGTCGGGTGTACCAAGCGCGTCGCGTGTGCCCTGCACAAACAGCATCGGTTTGTGAATGTGTTCCAGGTGTTCGACACGCAGCTTTGAAGACTGGCCAGGCGGGTGCAGCGGATAACCGAGAAACACGAGTCCAGCGACGTCGTCCGCAAACGCTCCCTTCTCTTCGCCGGCCATCACCTGTGACGCGATTCGCCCGCCCATCGACTTCCCGCCGATCACCACACGATTCTTTTTGAGTTTCTTGTGCTTCAGTGCGGTTTCGATCACGGCGCGGAAGCAAGCCTCGAGCTTTCCCTTTTGATCGGGAACGGATCGTCCCTGTTCCATGTAGATGAAGTTGAAGGTCATCACGTCGAGGCCACGCAACGCCAGACCTTTCGCAAACATCCGCATAAAACCACTCGTCTGGTTGGCGCCCGCACCATGGCCCAACAGGACCGTTATACCGGCGTGGTTCTTTTTATCCGCCGCATAAACAAGCGCGGTGACTGCTTCTTTATCGTTGACCTGAACGGTCAGGTTCTCAGCTTCGTCCGGCATCCGAAAGATCAAACCTCTTTCGCAAGCATTGCGAGAGCGTCCTGCAACTCATTCTTGAAACGGTTAGCGACTCCGGTTTGCACGCTCGGCGAACTCTTGCCGAAGTACGCCAGATTGCCGTCTGGTTTGCGCCGTCCGCGTTCAGCGTAGATCGCGCGAATGAGTTGTTCGTCATATTGTCGATCGGCGGGCTTACAACTCAGCTTCGCACAAGCGCGATGCACGATCGGTGTTCCCGGTCCATGTTGCACTGCGGTAGACCAGACTACGTTTTGCAGCGCATTACTTCGAGTGTTTATATCGACGGAGTCTTCACTGAGTATTTTGGCAACGAGTAAGTCGTAATGGGTCCTTTTAATGTACGCGTGCTGGCATTTTTGAAAGTCATCCGTCTGCTTGGTGGCGATTCTTTTCCAGCACGCTGAGAAGTCCGCTGTTCCGGGCGTGAGGTTTTGAAAATCCTGGAGCCATGGAAAAGTAGACTGCGTTACGAATCTTTCTGCCGTGCCGGTTTTGGTTGCCATCTGGTAAGAGCCGTAGGAAACACCACCCGGATCGCCGACGCCTGAAGAGACCGTGCCTGGTCCGCGTCCGCCGGTTTCGTATTTCGCTGAAAGTACTCCGAGCTCCGCCGCGATGGCTGCACCCAGCGCACCCGCAGACTCCGACGCCGGTTCGGATGGAGGCGCCGCCGCTGCCGCTGCTGAAATGTTAGCGGGAAGTGGTTTCGTATCCTCGGTTGAACCGGCGGGCACGCCGGTGGAACCTTCGGGCAGGTTGATGACGTCGCCGACGCTGATTCGATTCGGGTCTTTAACCTGCGGATTAGCCTGAAGCAACTGCGCCAACGTCACGCCATTGCGCGTAGCGATTCTTGAGAGAGTGTCGCCAGGCTTCACGGTGTAAGTCATTCTGGGGCCTCCTTATAATTGGACGATTTCGTAATCGATCAAAAATAGATAACTGAAGGAATTACTGCGGAGACTGAATAGTAGTAGAGGGCTTGACTGAGAGTCAACGTAGCACTCTACACATACACTCTCGGGACGCGTTCGGATACGCCGCACGTCACTTCGTATGAAAGTGTTCCGGCTATTCGCGCCAGATCTTCTGCCGGGATTTTAAGCTCCGCCTGTTGCCGGTTCCAGCCGAGTAAGGTTACCTGATCGTCGAGCTCCACCCCTGAGACATTTGTTACGTCGACGAGCGTTAAGTCCATCGATATTCGTCCCACCACCGGAGCATAAACGCCGCGCACGATGACGTGAGCCCGATTCGACAGGCCGCGCATGTAACCGTCGTGATAGCCAACCGGCAACGTCGCGATCAAACTCCGGCGCGATGCCTCGAAGGTACAGCCGTAGCCGATCGTCTCGCCGGGTGGTACCCATTTCAGCAAACTTATTCGCGAGTGCAGCGACATGACCGGCCCCAGCCCGGGATCTGATGTTGTAAGCGGTAGAACGTCGCGCCACAGGCCGTATAATACACCGCCTGGTCGCACCATGTTTCCCCAGGCGTCGCGATGTCCGAAGATGCCGGCGGAGTTTGCAAGGTGCAGATGAGTCGGACGATAACCATGGTCCCGAAAAACGACCACAGCATCTTCAAAATGTTGAATCTGATCGCGAGTCAAAGGCTGGCAAGCATTGTCGTCCGCGGCAGCGAGGTGACTCATGATTCCATCGATGCGCACGTTGCGAAACTGCGCGAGCGCGTTGACGAATTCGCTCAGTTGGTCAAAGCGAACTCCCAACCGCCCCATGCCGGTATCGACTTTAACGTGAATGTCAGCGACTACCCCGGCGTTTGACGCAGCCTGGTTCAACGCCTCGATGATATCGAGACGATAGACCACCGGCGTTAAGTGATGCTGAATGCAAGCAGCCGCCTGGCCCGGCCAGAAACCTCCGAGACAGAGCACCGGTTGAGTAATATCCGCTGAGCGCAGTTCGATTCCCTCTTCGGGGAGTGCGACGCCAAACCAGTCGGCTCCTTCGTTGGCCAATCGGCGCGCACATGCGACGGCTCCATGTCCGTATGCATTCGCTTTGATCACAGCCATGACGCGAGCCATGGGACTCACGCGTTGACGAACGCGATTGAAGTTTGCGGCAAGGTTCTCGAGATCGATTTCAGCCCACGTCGGCCGTCGAGCGAAAGCGTTTTCCAGGTCTTTAGCAGAAGACATGGCGGTCAGTTTACTGTAAACCGCGGCGCACTCGGAATGTGGTACACTGGCTTTACCCACCTCACTAATTATTTAAGGAGAAAATAGATCCTCATGATGAGTAACGAAGAATGGGAACGGAAAATGGATTTCCTGCTGAATCAGCAGGCCAGGTTCGATGCGGAGATGTACGAACTAAAGGCGGCACAGGCAGCAAGTGAAAAAAAGCTCGACCGCACGGCAGACATGTTGTCGAGCTACGCGACCATCTTGTTCGAAGCGTTTAAGATTACAGATGCCGAGATAAAAGAACTCAAGGAGTCGCAAAAACTCACGGATGAAGCGCTCCGAAAGCTCATTACCAGATTTGATCGCCACCTCAGCGAAGATCATCCTGGACTTGAGAACTAAATAAACCTTAAAGCGAAAACCTTTACTGCTCCCCCGACAGGAAAGGAAGTCATGAAAATCTTCATTGCGCTTGTTCTTGCCGTGCTTTGCACTCTTCAAAGTGGCGCAGTACAGGCGAAGCCTGCGCCGCAAACGCGCGACAACTGGCGTAGCGTTCGCACTAACAACCTCTTCGTCATCGGCAACGCTGACGCCGAAAAACTACGCCAGGTCGCAGCCTGGCTCGAATTCTTTCACAGCAGTTTCGCGCGTCTCGTCTCACGCAACGTGCTTAACTCGTCGGTGCCCACCACCGTAATCATCTTTCGTGAGGACGCGTCGTTCACGTCGTTCAAACCACTCTACCAGGGCCGGCCCGCCAACGTTGCCGGTTACTTCCTACCCGGAGACGACGTCAACTACATCGCCATCTCACTCGACCCGGGTGAAAGAGATCCTTACAGCACTGCGTTTCACGAGTACGTTCACCTGCATCTCCGAGACAACGTGCCCAACGCACCTTTGTGGCTGAACGAAGGACTGGCGGAACTCTACGGCTCGCTGCAATTCTCAGGTAACGAAGCATTACTCGGCACGCCTCTGGTTCCATACATCCGTATCCTCCGCGAGCACGATCTCCTGCCACTCGAAACTCTCTTTTCGATCGGCACGAACTCGCCGCACTACAACGAGCAGGACAAAACCGGAATCTTCTACGGGCAATCGTGGGCGCTGGTCCATTACCTGATGCTTGGCGATCGTGGCCGGCCGGAACAGTTCAAGCGATTCCTGCAACAAGTAAGCCGGGGCGAGAATGCCGGGAAAGCGATCGAAGATTCATTCGGTATGACGCTCGCGAAGTTGGAAGAAGACCTGCGCGCCTACGTGCGTCGCGGAGAGTTGACACCTCAACGGATCGCCGGCGTCAACGATCCACAATCGTACGCCTCGTACATGGCGATGCAGCGCGCTTCACTCACTGAGGGTGAGGCGAACTACTACCTTGGAGATCTACTGCTGCACCAGGGTCGTGACGCCGATGCTGAACGCTACCTGAAGCAGGCCATTGCTCTGGATCCCGCTTTCGTTCCCTCTTATGCGTCGCTGGGGATGCTCTACGCTCGTCAGCGTCGCTATTCAGATGCGAAAAAGTATCTTCAAAAAGCGACCGCCTCGCAGCAGACTTACATGGTCCATTACCTCTATGCTTACATACTGAGCCGCGAGGGAGTTGCTGCTGATGGCACAATTTCAGACTACTCAGCCGAAAACGCCGCGTTGATTCGCGAGCAGCTACAACGCGCTATCAAGCTCGAGCCCAATCAAGCACCGGCGCATCATTTACTTGCAATAGTTGACTACGTCAGGAACGAGCGACTCGACGAGGCTCTCGAAGCGGCGCAAAAAGCACATCAACTCGCGCCGGCAAACAAGAATTATTCGGAACTCGTTGATCGCATCCAACTCGCACGCACGGATTCGACCGGCGCGCGCCGATCACGTGAGCCAATGAACACCGCTACGCTCACTGAACCACCAAAAGCCGGAGCATCTCGCATGCTTGGCGGCGAAAGCAGCGGCGGCGTTATCAATGACGGGCAGACGGTCACGAATCCCGGTTCACTTACAGTTGACGAAGTGCTGAAGCGGTTCGTTGAAGCGATGGGCGGTACCGCGGCAATCAATGCGGCCAACAGCCGCGTGACAAAGGGTACGCTTGATGTGGCCGGAGTAAGCAGAGGTGGCAGCTTCGAGTCGTACGCCGTGGCTCCGGATAAAACGCTCACAGTGATTCAGGCGTATCCGATGGGTAACGTCAAACTTGGTTTCAACGGCCGTACCGGATGGACCACCAGCGCGAGCGGCAAACGCTTACTCAAAGGCGCGGAGCTGGCAAAGTTGCAGCGTGATTCGGATTTTTACGGACAACTCAAAATGAAAACCGTTTACGCAAAGGTTACCATGCCGGGGATGAGTAAGATCGGCTTTAGAGAAGTCTACGTGCTCGACTTACAGCCCGCCGTTGGCGCAGTGGAAAGAATGTATCTCGACGCGCAAACGTACTTGCCGGTGCGCATAAATTCTGTGCAAGTGAATGGAACGGTTTCAGAGCCAGTCGAGACTTACCTTGACGATTGGCGCGAAGTTGACGGCATTAAATATCCATTCACACTCAGCGAGCGTTTTGCCAGGCTGACGCTAACGTTCACGGTCAAGGAGATCAAACACAACGTGCCGCTTGATGCACGTATGTTTGAGCCTTGATCACTCACTCGCGATACAAGTTATCAAACCGCATACTCGACGGCGTGAAGCGCAAGTCAACAGTACCGGTTGGACCATTTCGCTGCTTCGCGATGATCAACTCGGCGACATTCTTTCGATCCTCCGGCAGCGCTTCACGTTCCTCAGCTGATTTATACACTTCCTCACGAAAGATGAACGCCACAACATCGGCGTCCTGCTCCAACGCTCCGGACTCACGTAAATCGGAGAGTTGTGGCTTGTGATCGGAACGCGACTCAGGCGCGCGCGAAAGCTGCGACAAGGCCACGAGCGGCACGTTCATCTCCTTCGCGAGTCCCTTCAACTCGCGCGAGATCTGCGACACTTCCTGTTGGCGCGATTCAACGCGCCTGCTCGAACCCGACATCAACTGCAAGTAGTCGACGATAATCAGATCCAGCTTCTTCTGTTCGGCCGCGAGTCGTCGAACCTTCGCGCGCATCTCCAGGACACTCAAACCGGGCGTGTCGTCGAGAAAGATCTTCGTATCGGCAAGCACGCCGAGCGACTTCGCGATCTGCGCCCACTCGAGTCGCGAAAGAAAACCGTTACGAAAACGCTGCGCGTCGATGTTGCCCTGCGAACAGAGCATACGCATCACGAGCGACTCTTTCGACATTTCGAGTGAAAACACACCAACGACAGCGCCCGCGAGGATCGCCGCGTTCTCGGCCAGCATTAGTGCAAAACTCGTCTTACCCATCGACGGTCGCGCCGCAAGAATGATCAAGTCCGAAGGCTGCAAACCGGAAGTCATCTTGTCGAGATCGGCGAATCCAGTGGTGAGTCCGGTCAGGACCGCGGCCCGACCTTCCATCTCCTGGACCTTCTCGAGCAATTGCTCCGCGATCGGTTTGACGTGCATAAACCCCTGGCGGATGCGTTCGTCAGCGAGTTGAAAGATCGCCTGCTCGGCGTGGTCCAGAATGAGCTCGGGTTCATCTTCTTCGGCGAGTGCTTCCTGCGTGATCTTGTTGGACGTCTTGACGAGTTGTCGCAGCATCGACTTGCCACGCACCACTTTCGCGTAGTGAGCGATGTTCGTCGAGTGTGGTAGACCGTATGTCAGGTTCGTGATGAAACTGACACCGCCGACAGCTTCGAGAGAGCTCTCTTTTTTTAGCTCTTCTCCGATCAGGATGGGATTGATCTCAGCGCCGCGCTCGAAGAGGGCGATCATGGCGACAAAGATGCGCCGGTGCGAAGGCACATAAAAATCTTCCGGGCGAAGCTGTTCAATCGCCTGACTGATCAAACCGTTGTCGAGCAGGATCGCGCCGAGAATGGCGCGCTCGGCTTCAGAACTGTTGGGGAGAGCACGTTCGAAGGGTTGTTCGCGAATGAAATCAGGAGTAGCCATAAGAAGACGCTGCATATTGTCTTAACATGCAGCGTCCATAATGCCCAAAAGATTTTCGGTTTTAAATCCGCGTCCGAAGATCCGCGTTAATCCGTGTTCTCGGATTCGGCGGGTTTCGCGAGTTCGGCTTCCTGCTCAGGTGACAGGTGACCAACGATCACTTCACCTTCCGGCGCCACTCTGACCTTCAGATCGATCGTGACTTCACGATGCAGTCTCACCGGCACGGTATATTCACCAACGCGCTTCAAAGGCTCGCGCATGTGAATGCGATGACGATCGATCTCGTAGCCGCGCTCCCTTAAAGCTTCGGCGACGTCCATCGACGTCACACTGCCGTAAAGCGCACCCTGCTCACCGGCTTTCCGTTTGAACTCGAGCTGAAGCGAACCAATCTGTCCTGCCTGTCCTTCAGCCGTGGCTCGCTCCTTCGCTTCCTTCTTCAACAACGCAGCACGTTCGGATTCAATGCCTTTGACGTTGCCCGCCGTTGCTTCGACAGCGAGATTGCGAGGCAGCAAATAGTTGCGCGCGTAACCGGCTCTGACTCTTACAATCTCGCCGCGCGCCCCGAGGTCATCTACATCTTCGCGCAAAAGTACTTTCGTGTGTGCCATCTTTCTTCTCCTCTGCCGCCCTTGTTAGTCGGTCGTGTACGGAAGCAACGCGATGTTGCGGGCGCGCTTGATCGCTTCCGCCAGCATGCGCTGATGCGTCGCACAATTACCGGAGATTCGTCTCGGCAGGATCTTGCCTCTTTCTGGCAGATAGTTCTGCAACAACCTCACGTCTTTGAAATCGATCAGATCGACTTTGTCGATACAGAAACGACAAACGCGTCGACGGTGCATACGGCGGCCACCGCCGCGGCCGCCCATTGGCCGTCTATCACCGTCGTCATCAGAGTCGTAGCCACCGCGATTGCGGTCTTCATAGTTGCTTGACATAAATTATCCTCTTAAACTCGTCGATACCTCTATTCACCGAGGCTATTCGCCGGCTTCGGCAAACTCCATCGCTGGACCACGACGCGGCGCAGAACCTCCGCCCCGCTCCGGACGCTTCGCAGCCTTGCGGGCCCGGCGAGCCTTCAACTTCTCAGCGCGACGACGATCTTCGTCAACTCGCACGGTGATGTACCGCAGCACGCGATCGTTCACGCGCATGCGGCGCTCGAGCTCAGCAATCTCACGGCCTGAGCCTTCGATCTCGAGCAGCACAAACGTGCCGTCTTTGTGGTGCAGGATCTCGTAGGCGAGCTGGCGTTTGCCCATCGTCTCGGCCTTCGTAATCGTACCACCCTGATCGGTCACGATCTGCGAGAAGCTCTCAGTGAGTTTCGGCACTTCCTCGTCGGCCGTTGGGTCTACTATGAAGACCACTTCGTACTGTCTCTTTGTATCCAAATCAAACCTCCAGTCAGGTCCCTCTTATTAATTTCGTCAATTAAATTCGCTCATCGCCCGTAAAGCGCCATCCCTGATTACGGTGCGTATCGCGTTCGCGCTCTGGTCCATGACCTCGGCCACCACCGTTCGTTCACTGCGTGGAAAAGCGTCGAGCACAAACTGCTTCGAATCCGAGATCGGATGCTCCGGTTGAATCCCGATCCGCAATCTCAAAAACTCATTGGTCCCAATTGCGGCAATGATCGACTTGAGACCGTTGTGTCCGCCCGCTGAACCACGCTCGCGAATGCGAATCGTTCCGAGCGGCAACGCGAGATCGTCAGAAACCACTATCAACTGCTCAATCGGCGACTCACTCTGAATCTTCGCCAGCAGACATGACACCGCGTGTCCGCTCAGGTTCATGAAGGTCTGTGGTTTCGCGAGCTTCGTGGCCGCGCCTTCAATCTGCCCGCGCCCGACGAGCGAACTGCATTCTCGACGTCCAACCACGATCCCTTCATCGTGGGCCAACTTGTCAATCAACATGAACCCGAGATTATGTCGAGTCCAATCATACTCCTTACCGGGATTGCCCAAACCGACGATAAGCATGATTTGCCGCAATAAGGCACAAAACGCACAAGAATTGGACCACAGCAAAGTGCCTTCTGTGCTTTTTTGTGGCCCTATTCTGCTTCCTCGCCCTCTTCTTCCTTCTTGCCCTTGCCAATCACTTCGGGTTCGGCAGGCTCTTCACCTTCAGTCGCCGGCGCCGGAGCAGCCTCTTCCTTCACGATGCCGACAGTCGCGATTACCTGCTCCGCATCAGTCAAAATCTCAACACCCGGGCCAACTGGAATATCGGAAACGTGCAAAACGTCGTGCACGTCGAGGTTGGAAACATCCAGGTCAAATGAATCCGGGATCTCTCGCGGCTCGCACCGGATTTCGATTTCACGAATGATCTGTTCCAACACGCCCTGCTTCTCTTTGACACCAATAGGTTCACCAACGAGGTGCAGCGGCACCGTCACCTCAATCTTCTGCCCCTTAACCAGGCGCGCCAGATCGGCGTGAATGAGTCGACCCTTCACCGGATCGATCTGTCGATCGTGGAACATCACTTCGCTGGTACCAACTCCCTCAACGTCGATTGTAAAGATTGTATTTCGTCCGGATTCGGAGCGCAGGATTGCAGCCAGCTCACTGAGCTGAGCAACGGCAGCGATTGTCTCACCGTCACCGCCGTAGACTGTGATGGGCACCATGCCATCGCGTCGCGCGCGTCGCGCATCGTTCTTGCCGCGACCCTCACGCACCTTTGCCTGCACCTTATAATCTTTTTTCTCCGCCATGATTTCTCCCTCACACAAACTTTCAGCGACCCGGGCTGCCATCACTTGGTGGCCCAGGTCGCTGATGGTCTTCGTTTAAGCCATCAGTGTTTGCCCTTCGCTATACGAAGAGCGAGGAAACCGAAGTCTCCTCGTGGATCGACTTGATCGCTTTCGCCAGAAGCGGCGCGATACTTAGTACTTTAATTTTATCAAGCTCGCACGCGTGATCGCGTAGCGGAATCGTATTAGTAACGATTATTTTTTCAATGTCCGACTCGCGCAGCATTTCCACTGCCTTGCCGGAAAACACCGGATGCGTGAAGCACGCATGTATTCGTTCGGCACCTGCTTCTTTCAACGCGCGCGCCACTTTCGTCAACGACCCGCCGGTATCGCACATGTCGTCAACAATCAAACAACTGCGGCCACGAACATCGCCGACGACGTTCATGACTTCGGCTACATTAGCCTTTTCGCGACGCTTGTCGCAAAGAGCGAGTTCGGCATCGAGCCGTTTCGCGTAAGCTCGGGCGCGCTCGGCGCCGCCGGTATCGGGAGCAACTACCGTCAAATTCGGCAGCGGGTGCTCCTGATAGTAGCCGATAAAAACCGGTGCGGCATACAGGTGGTCCACCGGAATATCAAAGAAGCCCTGAATCTGCGCGGCATGCAGGTCCATCGCCAGCAAACGATCAGCGCCCGCCACTGTAATCAGATTGGCAACGAGCTTCGCCGAGATCGGAACGCGCGGCCGATCTTTCTTATCGGAGCGGCCATAACCGTAATACGGAATCACGGCCGTGATGCGCTCGGCTGATGAACGACGAAAAGCGTCGAGCATCACCAGCAGTTCCATCAGGTGCGCATCGGTTGGAGGGCAAGTCGGTTGCACGATGAAAACATCGCCGCCGCGCACGTTTTCATCGATCTGAAAGTTGAACTCGCCGTCAGAAAAACGCTCCGGAAACGCTTTCCCCATGTCGCAAGTCAGATGGCGACAAATTTCTTCCGCCAACTTGGGATTCGCATTACCGGAGAAGATCTTGATACCGCCGGTTGTGCTCATAGCTCTTCAGCGTGACAAAGTTTGGCTGGGGCGGGTGGATTCGAACCAACGAATGCCGGTTCCAAAGACCGGTGCCTTACCACTTGGCTACGCCCCAGTATTTGTTTATCTGTTTTGCAGTTTTAAGAGAGCGTAAAAAGCGGGAACCCAGATGAATTCATTGCTCTGAAATACTCGTCGCGTGAAATGGTTTCGCACGGAAATACTTTCCATCCCGCTTCACATCTTAGATTGTCGACGCCACGATCTCTCGCCGCCTCACTATCAAAGACACCAAACACGCTCGAACCGCTTCCAGCCAACAAAGCGCCCCGCGCACCTGCTTCGAGCAACGCGTTTTTGGCGCGCCCGATTTCAGGCTCTATCTCAAAGATCACCCTTTCAAAATCATTGCGCAGAGGCCATTGCCTGCTGTCGGCGGAATTCAGGTCCGCTAAGGAACTTGAAAGAATAGAGGCCGAGTCAGAAGTTGTCAAGGAAGCAGCATTTAGAGATGCGTAGGCCTTTGGAGTGGGAACTTTGGCATTGGGTGTGACTACAATCAGATGCCTTTTCGGGACGTCGGGAAGCGGCGTGAGTGTCGTCCCAATGCCTGTTGCCGCACAAGGCCCTCCCATCAGAAAGAACGGAACATCAGCACCCAAACTACCACCAACGTCGAGCAGTTCTTCGAGATTTACCGAACCACCGTGCCATAGATAATTTATCGCCAACAAAGTAACGGCAGCATTCGACGATGCGCCCCCGAGACCAGCCTGTGCAGGGATTCTCTTCTCAAGTGTAATTTCGCAACCGAACGGCGGGTGACCAATGTCATGCATCGCCATTGCAGCCTTTAGCACCAGATTGGTGTGATCTGACGGCACGGATTGGTTGTCGCAACTGAGAGTGAGATCACCTTCGTTACGCAATTCGAAGGTCAACTTGTCGCGAAGTGAAATCGTTTGCAGTACGGTCACGACCTCGTGATAGCCATCAGGCCGTTTACCCAAAACGTCGAGGAACCAGTTGATTTTTGCGAAGGAAGGAACTGTTACAGCGGAAGTAATCAACGCGTAATGAAAGTCTGTGTCAGATAAACCGAGCCATCAGGGGCGACAAAACTGCCGATCGCCATCGCCTTATATTCCGGAGACAGGATGTTAGCGCGGTGTTTGTCTGATGCCATCCAGCGTTCGACTGCGAATGCTCCGGGATCGTCGTAGCCCTGATTGTACGCGATGTTCTCACCAAGCACGACATAGCGCAAAATGCCGACGACTTTCGCGCGATCTCGCAGGCGCAGACCTTCAGGCGTCACGTGCGAGAAGTATCCCTCTCGCGACATGCTTTCCGAGTGAATCCGCGCCATCCGGCAAACGTCGCCATCCCAGGTTAACGGCGGCAGCCCGTTTTGGGTACGCATGAGATTCGTCTGTTCGAAAGCGCGTTTTTCGATGTCGTTCGGCTCGACCGTGGCTGGAGAGGAAGCAATTTTGGTGATCGGTGCGATCGAGGTGATCAGGCGGGCAACCGGCTGAGACTTGGCGTCCTGCCCCAAGGTGAACTGGCAACAGGCGAGAACAATGAGTGCGGAAAGTGAGAGCAGACGCAACATAGCCACGTCCAGAGTACCAAACTAGACAAACATAGATCAACAAAGTTTCTCGCGCAGGCGCAAAGCCGCAAAGAAGACCTTCGGAAGCGCAGCAGCGCTTTGCGTCTTTGCGTCTTTGCGCGAGAAAATCAAACGCTCTCGTCGGCAGGCTTTTCCGTGAATCTGTAGAGCGCCCTGAGCCACGACTGCCTGGTGGGATAGCAGTAAACAAAGACGATCACCGCTATCGCTCCGGCCCAGTAGGTATAACGCTCGTTCCCGGTCATCAACGTCGCAATAAATCCGATGGTGGCTATCCCTGCTCCGAGAAGAGCGAGCTGAATGGTGGTTTTTTCGAGGGTTTTTAGCAGGCCAGTGACCCCGGCCAGACCGGCGATGTCCTGCAATCTCATAGTCTGAAACTTCGTTCGCCGCCAGACCACTGCGCCCAGGCCGAGCACCAAAATCACGATCCTCACAGCCATATCGAGCACTACATTCGGCTTTTCGGTGAAATAAGGCTTGGCGAGAAACGCCACGACGGAAAGGAGGACTGTGGCCACCAGCAGACCCAGCACGGTAGTGGCTGCGGCCTTATGCCTTCGTGCCAATTCCGACTGGGCTTCTGGGGAGGTTGGATCCAACCGGTACAGTCCTCTTTTCGAAACTACGGCTTGATTGCTGCTGGTGTCGGTGCCGGCGTCGACGCTGTCGGCGCGGCTCCGCTGGTTGCGTTCCTGGTCTTCGGATCGGCCTGAGGGATAGTGCGCTGGGTTGGTGCAACCGGGGTGGTCAGCGCCGGCAGCGTACCGTTGTAACGCAGTGCTTCGTCGATCAGATCCGAACCTTCTTTTCCGTCCTTGCTGATCAGGATGCCGTTCTTGTTGACGGTGACGTCCGCACGACCGGAAACCTGCTGCATTAGATTGCCCATGAAGCTCTGCGGCTGGCGCTTCGAGCAGCGATTCGGCGCGGCCTTATCAGGCACCGGCGCGCCGATGATGTTCAGTTGCTCTTTCGCCTTCTCGGTGTACTCGCTCTCAGGAAACTCCTGGACCAGCTTCTGATAGTAACGCGCTGCCTCGTCAGGCTCTTCCTCCGCCTGGTAGGTTGAAGCGAGACGGAAAAACACCTCGTCGTTATAAGAGAAGCACGGATATTTATCGACGATCTCCTTCAAACGCGACTGCGAACCTTTCAAGCCACCCTTGTGACCGAGGTATTTAACGTCGTAATAAAAGCGCGCCACCTGCAAGTTGTGCATGGCGAGATTCTCCTGCACTTCAACCAGGCGCGCTTGTACGGTCTCACGCAGCGGACTCTGCGGATACTGCTGCAACAGCACTTTGAGACGCTGCTCAGCTTTGCGTGCGTGTGAGATGTCGCGATCGGAGAGTCCCATCTGTCTCATCTCTGCTTCAGCTACTTTCAAACTGGCATCGTCCGCGAGCGGATCCGTCGGAAAGAACGTCAGCCAATCCTGATAAGCCTGAGCGGCTTGAATCAAAGCACTGGTGGTTCCTTCGAGGAAGAATGAATCCGCGATCGCGAGTTTTGCGAGCGCCAGAAAAGGCGAGTCAGGATAGGTATTGATGATAGTTGCGAAGAGCAGGCGACCGGTATCGTGATGGCCCTTGCGAACTTCTTTCGCTGCCTCCTCAAACAGGACGCGGTCACGACCAGCAACAGCAGCACCCGTCAGGTCGGCGTACTTGTCTTCACCACCGCCAAACAGACCGAAGAGTTTTCCTTTCTTCTTCTTTTTATCTTTGTCACTAGTTGCCGCAGTCGTATTTCGGAGGCCGGCAGTTTCCTGCAAAGTGCTCTCAACACGCGTGTTCAGCTCCACCACCGAAGCTTCGAGCCGGTCGATAGCGGTGGTATCGAATTTCTCGGCCTTGTCGTTTTTCGTGCGGAGGTCATTCACTTCCGAAGACACGGATGAGACTTCCTTTTCGAGTCCCTTCAAGCGCACGACGGGATCATCTGCATTCGCCTTCGCGTCCTTATCGTCCTTAGGCTTAGCGGATATCACTCTGATGGCGCTGCTTAGCGAGCGGCGCATTAAGTCGAGTTTTGAGGACATGACGTCTAGCCGCTGGCTGGTCGACAGCTCTGATTGGCCGCCGCCGGATTTCTGTGCAAAGCCCATTTTTGGCAACCCAAAAACGAGGGCGCAGAAAACCGCCAGTATAAGAAAGCGAGACTTCATAAAATAACCTCCAATAAAACTTGTTTTTAGCTGCGAGTCGAGAGACTTAACGGCTATTCGGATTCAATTCTGGGTGATCCGGTTGGCTTTGCCACTTGTGACTTTTGTGCCTTTTGTGGCTATACCCACTGGATCGTCGCATTTCGAAGCTCTTTTACCGCTGCTTCGGCGTCGGATGTGCCAAAAATCGCCGATCCGGCTACGATAATCTCAGCGCCGGCGGCGACCACCGTCTCTATATTGTTGCGATCGATGCCACCGTCAATCTCGATGCGTACGTTCAACTGCCGCTCATCGATCATGCGGCGCAGTCGTTTCACCTTGTCGACCGACTGGGGAATAAACTTCTGTCCGCCGAAACCCGGATTAACAGACATTACCAGAACATAGTCTGCAAACTGTAATGCCTCCTCAACTACCCCTAGCGGCGTCGCGGGGTTCAAGACCACTCCGGCCTGCGCGCCTGCGTCTTTAATGGACATCAGCGTCCGGTGCAGGTGCGCGTCTGCTTCAACATGGACCGAAACCATCTGCGCGCCCGCTTTGACAAACTGTGTCGCGTAAACTCCCGGCTCGGAAATCATCAGGTGCGCATCGATGGGGAGACGAGTAAAGCCAGCGAGTGACTTAACCACAGGCAAACCCACGGTGATATTCGGCACAAAGTGACCATCCATCACGTCTACGTGCAGCACACCCGCCCCACCGCGTTCCACCGCCCGGATCTCTTCTCCCAAACAAGAGAAGTTTGCGGAAAGGATCGACGGGGCGATATCGATATTTCGATCTCTACTCACTTTTCACTGATTCGGCGTAGGTCGAGGAGTCGGACGTCTGTTTATGTTGCTTGCTGCCGGTCGGGTATTCGAATTCGAATTACGCACGTCGGGACGATTTACATTGCCGCGTGGAGTGGCATTAACGTTGGCGCCGCTGTTTACATTTGCACGATTTACGTTAGCTGGTCGATTCGTATTACCGTTGGCATTGCTATTGGCGTTGCCGTTAACGTTGTCGTTTGTGTTTCTGGGTTTCGGTCTTTTTGGTTTGTTCGCGTTGCTGTTGGACGCTGAATTCGTGTTGCGATTTTCAACGGGCTCGTCGGGAGTTACGCTTTCAGGCGACTCGCCTTCTTTGGTCGGGCGGCTAATATCCATCGCGACGGTTTGACCCGTCTTGACCACTTCACCCGCCCGAGGCAACTGGAACAAGACGGTATCGGGCTTTGCTTCGTTGCTGGGCCTCGAAGCACGAACACGAAACTTCAGATCAGCTTCGCCCAGGATGCGCTCAGCTTCGAATCTATCTTTGCCGACAACGTCCGGAACCTTCACCTCCGGACTACGCAAAGAAAGGTAAACCGTTGTCGCTACACCGAAGAGGAAAACAACCCCAATCGCAATCACGATTGCGACACTTCGGAAGATTGACAAGATTCTGGTAGCTAAACTCACCAAGTTGCGAAGTCTAGCAGATCAGCCACGGATTTTCACCGACATACGCGGATCAATCCGCGTTTATCAGCGAAATCTGCGGCTGTTTTCAAAAGTAGCAATGAAGAATCCATCACTCCCTTCGCGGTGCGGCCAGGTTCTGATCGTATCAACAGGGCTGAGACCGCATTTGGCGATGACTTCCTCATTCTCCTCACGCTCGACTGAGCAGGTTGAATAAACGAGCCGCCCACCTGGCTTCACCATCTCAAGTGCATTGAGAAGAATGCGCTTTTGCTGTTCGGCTAAGATTGGAATGTCATCCGGTAACAGACGCCAGCGAATCTCCGGGTTGCGTCGCAACGTACCAGTCCCCGAACACGGTGCATCTACAAGAACTTTATCGAAACTTTCAGGCCCGAATGGTAACGGCTGCGCAGCATCGAGAATTACCGGCTTGATGCCCTCGAGTTGGTGCAGTCTGGTCGTCGCAACAACTGTTTCCATTCGAATGGCCGAGCGGTCAGCCGCGACTACGAGCGCGCGATCTCCGGTGTGATCGGCGATCATCGTCGTCTTGCCACCAGGCGCTGCACAGACGTCGAGCACACGTTCGCCTGGCTTTGCATCGAGGAGCTGCGCGACTAGTTGCGACGCCTCGTCCTGTAGATAGATCTCACCAGCAGCAGTCAGCTCCCGCAGGAGGGATGTTGTGCCAGAAACGCGCCAGCCACCGTCAACAACCTCCGACGATTCGAGGGCTGCTCCGGCAGCAATGAGTTTTGACAAGGTCTCGGATCGATTCCCAACCACTCGAAACGCCGTCGGCGGCACTAGGTTGTTCGCGTGCGCAAACGCTCGCGCTTCATCAAGTCCAAACGACTTGGTCCAACGTTCAATCAGCCAAACGGGATGCGAAGTCTCAATCGCGATCTTCTCGAGTGGATCTGAAATTTCCGCGGCGGGATCGTAATCCGGTTCGCGAACCGCGCGTCGCAATACTGCATTCACAAACGCCGCCGCCGAACTCAAACGCGACATCCGCACCAGATTTACCGATTCATTAACAGCAGCCGAGTTCGGAATGCGTGTGAGAAAACGAAGCTGGTACAGACCAAGCCGGAGAGCAATGCGAACGGGCGGATCCAAACTCTCAACGCGGCGCTTCGAGAAGTGTTCGACAATCCTGTCGATCAGCAACTGCCAGCGCAGAGATCCCAACACCAACTCGTGACAGAGGGCTCGATCCACTGCTTGCAGCCGCGGCTCTTCCGCCGCCAGCAGCACTGAGCAGTACCCGCCACCCTCGACCTGTTGCAGGATCTTGAACGCGGCGAGCCGTGCCGGCGAAATCCCTTTAGCCAAAGCGATCGCCAACTTTCAGGTGCACTCCACTCATGAAGGGTCCTGCTGGCATTCGCTTGCGCGCCTCTGGCTGGACCTCGAGCAAGCGAAGCGCAGTCTGCTCACCACAACTCACAATTAATTCGCCACGAGCGACAATCACCTCCCCTGGGAGTGCATTAGGATTTGGTGAATTGGTCGGTTGAGCACGCCAGATCGTAAGTCCTTTTGAATTGAAACTCGTGTAAGCGTTGGGCCATGGCTGAAAACCTCTGACGAGACGTTCAATCACCACCGCACTCAACGACCAATCGATCAAGCCATCCTCTTTCTTCAGCACGGGCGCGAACGTCGCGTCCTGATCGCGCTGCGGGCGTGGCGTGAGTTCATCAAGACGAGCAAGAGTCTCGCCGAGTAACTCCGCGCCGATTTCCGAAAGCCGCTCCATCAACTCGGGCGCAGTCTCGGTTTCGCCGATTTCAGTTTTGCGTTGCAGGAGAATCGGACCAGTATCGAGCGTGGGCTCGAGGAACATCGTGGTCACGCCTGTTTCTGTTTCACCGTTGACCACCGCCCAGTTTGTTGGCGCCGCGCCGCGATACAACGGCAGCAGAGAAAAATGAACGTTGATACAGCCACGTCGTGGCGCTCGCAAAAACTCGTCCGGCAGGATGCGTCCGTACGCGACCACGACCGCAACGTCCGCATCATGCGAGGCAAACAACTGTTTCGCTTCGTCGTTCTTGATTCGCGCAGGTTGGATTACATTGAGGCCGTGAGCAAGGGCAAACTCTTTGACCGGTGAGAACGCGATTTTGTTTCCGCGCCCCGCAGGTTTGTCCGGCTGCGTCCATACCGCGACAACTTCATGGCCATCGTCCACACACCGCCGTAAGGTGGGAGCGGCAGCCTGTGGTGTGCCCATGAAAACAATCCGCATCGTGATTAGTTTAGCCACAAAAAAGCACAAAAGGCACATGTGAACCTGATCTCAGTTTTGAGCCTCTTGTGCCTTTTTGTGGCTGAATATTTCGTATCAATCAGTAGCCGTGCCGGCTTCGGCTCGCTTCGTAGTCGCTCCCACTCTTTCCGCCGCGACCTTTGCCTGGAGGAACAACAGCAGGTAATCGCGACCGCCCGCCTTCGAGTCGGTGCCCGACATGTTAAATCCGCCAAACGGATGCACGCCGACCAGCGCGCCGGTGCATTTGCGATTGAGATAGAGATTACCGACGTGAAACTCTTTGCGCGCGCGGTCCAGCTTCGCTTCGTCAGTGCTGTAAACGGCGCCCGTCAAACCAAACTCGGTGTCGTTCGCGATCTTGAGTGCGTCGTCGTAGTTCTCGGCCTTGATCACAGCCAGCACCGGGCCAAAGATCTCCTGCTGCTCGATCGTCGCACCGGGTTTCACATCAGCAATCACGGTCGGTTCAATGAAAAAGCCCTGCTCGCCATCCGAGCCACCGCCGGTCAGGACGCGCCCGCCTTCACTCTTTCCTTTTTCGATGTATGAGTTGATGGTCTTGAATGCTTTCTCATTGATCACGGCGCTCATGCTGGTCGCTGGATCGGTCGGATCAGCGAGCTTGATCTTCGCGGTGCGGTCCGCGATCTTGTCGAGCATCGTGTCGTAAACTCGCGCATCGATGATCGCACGCGAACACGCCGAACACTTTTGACCCTGAAACCCAAACGCTGACTGCACGACACCGGTCGCAGCCTCTTCGAGATCCGCGTCGTCGGCGACGATGATCGCGTCTTTGCCGCCCATCTCGGCCACGACACGTTTGATCCAGATCTGGCCGTCATGAACTTTGGCCGCACGCTCGTTGATTCGCAGTCCGACTTCTTTCGAACCAGTAAACGCAACGTAACGCGTCTTGGGATGGTCCACCACGACGTCGCCCACTTCAGCGCCCGAGCCGGTCATGAAGTTAACCACTCCAGGCGGCAGTCCGGCTTCTTCAAGCATTTCGAAAAACTTGAACGCGATCGTCGGCGCATCCGAAGAAGGCTTCAGCACCACGGTGTTACCAGTCACAACGGAAGCCACAGTCATCCCGGCCATGATCGCGAGCGGAAAGTTCCACGGTGGAATCACTGCACCGACACCTAGCGGCACGTATTCAAGGTGGTTGTGTTCACCGGGAATATGGACCAACGGCTGCTCGCCTCCGTAACGCAACATCTCGCGGCCGTAGAATTCGCAAAAGTCGATCGCTTCGGCGGTGTCGCCGTCCGCTTCGGGCCAGGTCTTGGCAACTTCGTGGATCATCCATGCGGACAACTCGTGTTTACGTTCGCGCATGATCCCGGCCACGCGAAACAGCAACTCGGCGCGATCAGATGCAGGTGTGTTTTTCCATGTTTCGAAGGCCTTCGCAGCTTCTTCAACGGCACGACTTGCGAGCTCTTTAGTGGCCTTATTAAAACGTCCGACTACCTGCGTGCGATTGGCGGGATTGATGCTTTCGAGTATGTCGCCGGTGGTGATACGTTCGCCGCCGATGACGAGCGGATACTCGCGTCCAAGCTCGCTTTGGACCTTCTTGATCGCATCGCGCATCGCCTGCGCGTTCTCTTCTTTAGTGAAATCTGTAAACGGTTCGTTACGAAATTCTGACGCCATGTTCTGCTCCTATAAAAAATCAGTCCACAGATTACACAGATGTCTTCAATCAATCTGTGTAATCTGTGGACTGCTTTAGTCCCACTTGCCTGCTTTTTGCAGTTTCCTGATCTTGCGTTTTACGATCTCGCGTTTGATGGCGCTCATCTTGTCGAGAAACACGATGCCGTCGCAGTGATCGGTTTCATGCAACATGCAGCGCGCGGTCAGTTCCATGCCGTCGAGTTCGAACCACTCGCCCTTGACATCCTGCGCGCGCACGATCGCTCGCAGGCTTCGTTCGACGGGTGTGAAGATTCCCGGAAAGGACAAACAACCTTCGTCACCGTTCTGATTACCTTCAACACGCAGGACTTCCGGGTTGATCAGCGTCACACGCTGTTGCGGATCCTTGCCACCTGAGCAGTCCATCACAAACAGTCTCTTCGGCACTCCAACCTGCACCGCCGCGAGGCCCACGCCCGGCGCCGCATACATCGTCTCAAACATGTTGCTGACGAGTTTGGCGAGATCGTCGTCAAACTCCGTCACCGGATCTGCCGGTGTATCGAGCACCGGCGCCGGCCACTTAACTATTTCCAGTAACGCCATAAGTTGATTCTGCCACAAAAAGTCACAAAAGGCACAAAACGAAATTGGTCATTAAACGCTCATTATTTTTTTATGAGGCTTATGTGCCTTTTGTGGCTAATACCCTCTTAGTTGTTCGCGATAGCCTTCGAAGTTGCGTTTCATCTCACCCAAACTGTCGCCGCCAAACTTCTCGCGCATCGCTCCGGCAAGCACGAGCGCGACCATCGACTCGCCGATCACTCCCGCCGCCGGCACGGCCGTCACGTCCGAGCGTTCAAACGCCGCCTCCTCTTCTTTCTTCGTGTCGATATCGACTGAACGCAACGCGCGGCGCAGTGTCGAAAGCGGTTTTAGATGACCGCGGATGCGAATCTGTTCGCCGTTGGTGATGCCACCTTCAAGACCGCCCGCGCGATTCGTTTCGCGAATAAACTCGCGCGTATCCGTGTTGTAAGCAATCTCATCGTGAACTTCAGAACCGGGCAGACTGCTCGCCTCCGCTCCGGCTCCGATCGCCACCGCTTTCACTGCCGGTATCGACATCACTGCCTGCGCCAGGAGGCCATCGAGCTTGAGATCCCACGAGGTATGCGAGCCGAGACCGGGCACGATGCCGCGCGCCGCGACTTCGAAAATACCGCCCAACGTGTCGCCCTGTTTTCGCGTTTCATCGATCAGCTCGATCATTTTTTGTTGTGCTTCGTTGTCGGCGCAGTGCAAAGGCGCGTCATCGTCGATGGCGGCGATGGCATCCCAGCTCAACTCGAGCGGCGCTGCGGGGATGCCGCCGAGTTGAATCACGTGACTGCGGATCTCGACACCAAAGACTGACAACAACTGTTTCGCAAGCGCACCGCAGGCGACGCGCGCCGTGGTCTCGCGAGCGGAGGCACGTTCGAGAATGTTGCGCAGATCGCGCACGTCATACTTCAAACCGCCCGGCAGATCGGCATGACCGGGACGCGGGCGTTTGAGGCGACGCGATTTTTCGGGGGCGAGATCACGCGGCTCGGAGGCCATGACGTCGGTCCAGTTGGGCCAATCTTTGTTTTCGATCAAGAAGGTGAGCGGCGAGCCGAGCGTGAGACCGTGTCTGACGCCGGTAAGTATATCTGCGTGATCGCGCTCGATCTTCATGCGCCCGCCGCGTCCGTAACCAAGCTGGCGGCGACGCAGTTCGTTGTCGATCAGATTCTGGTCTACAGGCAATCCGGCAGGCAGTCCTTCGACAATCGCTACCAGCGATCGTCCGTGTGACTCTCCGGCAGTGGTGAAACGAAGCATACTTGCCTTTCTCTGCGGCCCTCTGCGGTCCTCTGTGATCTCTGCGTTAAATGGCGCTCTTAAACGCAGAGTACGCAGAGGACCGCAGAGGGCCGCAGAGTTTATTCTTCTAATCCCAGAACTCTTCTTCGAATACCATTCTTCAAGACGAGAACGTTAAAGTTTATAAGCAATCCAACCTTCCAACCACCCAGACGCATGTACGTGAGCAATTGTGCCTCATGCACCGGAGCGATGGCTTCGATGGACTTTGTTTCTACAACCACCGCATCGGCAACTAAAAGGTCAACACGATAACCGCAATTCATTCGCAAGCCTTTATATTCCAGTGGCAATGGGCATTCGAATCGAAAAGGTATCGCCCTAAGCTGCAACTCCTTCGCAAGGCAATGCTGGTAAGCCGACTCGAGTAGCCCTGGTCCAAGGTTGCGATGGACTTCAATCGCCGCACCTATGATCTCTTTCGTGAGGACGTTAACATGGGAACATGCTACGGTTTTCCTTTCGTCAGTTTTCAAGCAACTCTTCCGATAAGATATTCCCTCTTCCTAAGATACCGTTTGGATCAAATGCCTTTTTTAGCGCCGCCATTTCGCGGAGCTGCTCATCAGTGTAGAAGAAGTGCAGATAGTCGCGTTTGAGCTTTCCGACGCCGTGCTCGGCGGAGAGTGTGCCGCCCACCGAGGCAGCGTATTTCAGGAACTCGACGTACAGCTCTCGGGCGCGACCGCCTTCAGTTTCGTCGCGCGGGAGGATGTTGACGTGAACGTGATTGTCGCCGATGTGTCCGAAGATCGTGTAGCGCAGGCCGCTCGACCGGAGCGTCTCTTTATATAAACGGAATAATCCCGGGAAGGCATCGTCGGGGACCGCCATGTCAGTTGAGACTTTGCGCTGCCGGTAATGCGCGAACCACTCGTTCATCAGCACCGGGAGTTGATGACGAAACTCACGCAACTTCGCCTGGTCCTGTTCGTTGGTTGCAAACCATGAGTCAGCAATCGCGTGATGCTCGTCCAACAGTCCAAGCCACTGATTCAACACCGCATCTTCAGTTGCCGCGGTGGTCTCCTGCTCAAAAAAGATCGCGGCGACTGCCTGAGCCGGTATCGCCGGATACTTTTCACGCAGAAATCTCAACGACTCCTCGTCAAAAAACTCGACCGCGCGAGCGTCAACATGCGCGCGTACCGCTCGCACCAAAGCGAGCACGTCCGCTTCGTCTGCAAAAAACACGACGCCGCTCAGCAGTCCTTCAGGCTTCGGCAATAACACCAATTCCGCTTCGCAGATAACACCAAGCGTGCCTTCGCTGCCGATGAACAGATCAACCGCGTCCATTTGGGGCGCGACAAAATATCCCGTTGCGTTCTTGCGCGTGGCCGGCAGTTGAAAGTGTGGCAACTGCACCTCGATTGAGTCGCTAAGACGAATTCTGCCCAGCGCATCAGCTCGCACTTCCCCACGTCGCAGAGGCAGCACTTCGCCCGAAGCAAGTGCGACCTTTAATCGTTTGACGTAGTAGCGTGTTGGTCCGTATTTGAATGTGCGCGCCCCGGAAGCGTTGGTTGCAATGTTGCCGCCGACAAAACAGCCGCGCTCAGTTGGATCAGGTGGATAAAGCAAACCCTCCTGGTCCGCTGCGCGCTGTAGATCAGACAAGATCACTCCCGCCTCAACAACCGCTGCCCCGCCTCGGATTGCGTGAACAATCTGCATACGATTCAGCTTGTCTGTCGCCAACACTATCCCGCCAAAAGGAACGCGCCCGCCAACTGTTCCCGTGCCCGCACCGGAGATTGTCACCGGTACTCGATTGCGATTGGCGCTCGCAAGAATCTCCGATACTTCTTCAATGCTCTCCGGCAACACGACGCGATCCGCGTGTCCCTCACGAATGAAGCTGGCATCCGAAAGGTACGATTCGATCTCGTCCGGGCTCGTCTTCGTTTGCATACAGGATTTACATCACCTGCAATTCACGCTCTCTGAGCACTTTAATCCGGTCGCGCAACTCCGCCGCTCTCTCAAACTCAAACCGCTTCGCAGCCGCGCGCATCTCGACCTCAAGTCGCGTGATAGTCGCTTCGATGTTCGCCGGCGAATAATCTTCAATCTCCTCCACCTCTGAAGGAACTTTGAAGTAGTCAGCCTCGGACGCAGTGATCAACGTCGCCTCAATCGGCTTTACGATCGTCTGCGGCGTGATCCCATTCTCGCGATTGAACTGCTCCTGTATCGCACGCCGGCGCTGCGTCTCTCCGATCGCGCGTTTCATCGACTCAGTCACTCGATCCGCGTAAAGAATCGCCTTGCCGCGCGAGTTGCGCGCCGCGCGTCCAATCGTCTGAATCAACGACTGCTCGGAACGAAGAAACCCTTCCTTATCAGCATCCAGAATCGCCACGAGCGAAACTTCCGGCAGGTCCAATCCCTCACGCAACAAGTTAATCCCGACGAGCACGTCAAACTCGCCGCGTCGCAGGTCGCGCAGGATCCTGATTCGCTCGAGCGTCTCGATGTCCGAGTGCAGATAACGAACACGCACGCCGACTTCAGTGAAGTACTCCGTCAAGTCTTCGGCCATGCGCTTCGTTAACGTCGTCACCAGCACACGCTCATGTCGTTCGGCACGCTGGCGGCATTCCTCGAGCAGATGATCGATCTGCCCCTTGACCGGCTGCACCTCAACTTCAGGATCCATCAAACCCGTCGGCCTGATGATCTGTTCAACTACTTCGCCGCTCGCCTTCGTCAGTTCATATGGACCAGGCGTCGCCGACACGTAAATCGTCTGCCCGATGCGTGCTTCAAACTCCGCGAAGTTGAGCGGCCGGTTGTCGAGCGCCGACGGTAAACGAAATCCATACTCGACGAGCGTCCGTTTGCGTGATTGATCGCCTTCAAACATGCCACGCACCTGCGGTACTGACTGGTGCGACTCGTCGATGATGATCAACGTGTCTCGCGGCAAATAATCGAGCAGCGTCGGCGGCGGCTCGCCGGGATTCTTGCCGGTCAGGTGACGGGAGTAGTTCTCGATCCCACGACAGAAACCCATCTCCTTGATCATCTCGAGATCAAACATCGTGCGCTGGTGCAGACGTTGCGCTTCGACGAGTTTGCCTTCGCTGATTAGCTTCGGTTCCCACCATTCGAGCTCTTCGCGAATCGTCTTGATCGCTCGTTTGATCGTGGGCCGCGACATCACGTAGTGAGTCTTCGGATAGATTGGCACGCGCGAACTGTGTTTTTCGATCACTTCACCGAGCAACGGATCGATCGTGGAGATTGAGTCGATCTCGTCACCCCACAACTCGATGCGATAAGCCTGATCCTGGTAACTCGGATAGATCTCGACCACGTCGCCGCGCACGCGAAACGTGCCGCGTTGAAAGTTGATGTCGGAGCGTTCGTATTGCAACTCAACCAGCCGCTGCAAGAGGACGTCGCGGGACATGCGCCCGCCGGGTTCGACAAAGAAGAGCAACCCGTAATAGGCATCGGGATCGCCGAGACCGTAGATGCACGACACGCTCGCAACGACGATCACGTCGCGGCGTTCGAAGAGTGCGCGGGTTGCAGACATCCGCAGTCGATCGATCTCTTCATTGACGATCGCCTCTTTTTCGATGTAGACGTCGGCGGCGGGAACGTAGGCTTCCGGTTGGTAGTAGTCGTAATAAGAGACGAAATACTCGACCGCATTCTCGGGAAAGAGACTGCGAAATTCCTGGAAGAGTTGCGCGGCGAGTGTCTTGTTGTGCGCGAGCACGAGCGTCGAACGTTGCGTATGCTCGATGACGCTCGCGATCGTGAACGTCTTACCGCTGCCGGTGATTCCTAACAGCACCTGGTCTTTGGCGCCGTCGTCAAGCCCTCGAACAAGTGCCTCGATCGCCGCCGGTTGATCACCCTTCGGCTTGTATTCAGAATGAAGTTTGAAACGCATGGGAAGCATCAATAGTAGCACCTCTGCGGCCCTCGGCGTATCTCTGCGAACTCTGCGTTAAACGGCCATTTTGGACGCAGAGATCACAGAGAAACGCAGAGGGCCGCAGAGTTTAATCCTGATTACGTGAGTTGGGTCACGGCTTCCGCGGCGGCGGAACGTAATTCGGGGGCGAATGAAGTGTTCGCGGCGAGGCGTTGCAGGGTTGGAGCGACTTCGGGTTCGCCACTCGAGGCGAGGAGTCGAATGACGGCGAGACTCAGTTCAAGACTGGGATTCTTCTCGATAACACTGATCAGCGGCTCAACCACTCCCGCTTTAGCAACCAAAAACAACAGCGAAAACGCGCTGTAACAATTCTCATGATTCGCGGCCATCAAGTCGTCGATGGCCTCGTACAACAACCCCGAGTCCGCCAGCGCGCTGCCGATGCGTCGACGTTCTTCAGGCGATCCATCGCGCAGTGCATCGTTCACGAGCGTCGCGGCCTGATCCGGATTCATCTCGTAAAGATCGCGGACTGCTTTCTCTCGAACTTCAGCCGACGGATCGTCCAGCAACTGCGCTGTCTGTTCAAACGGACTACTTGCCAGTCGTAGTCGTGGTCCGGCATTCCGTCGCTGCGCCAACTCGTGGGCAGCCTGTCGCAAAGTGGCGATGTCTCTACTCCACCGCTCATCTTCGCTGCGTCGTGCCGGTGCTTTCCTAGATTGCTTCGACATCGAACACGTCGCCGTTGTTTCCGGAAGCATGTGCGGCCAACGTCAGCGGCGCACTCGGAGCGGAAAACTCAGAATCGCTCTCGGTTACAACTTCCGGCTGCTGCGGAACTTTCGCGCGGAGCAGTTGAAACTTAGTCAACACCAAACGACTTACTGAGAAACCGATACTGCTGTCCAACACACAGAGATGCTCAGCAACAACTCGTTGCGACACTCGCTCCAGCGCCGCTTCCAGCTCGCGACCCGCGGTGGCCGCATCATCAGCGACGATCATCTCGAAATCCTGGCCACCACTCACACGCCGTCGCGAGTGATTTTGCAGCAACACGCCGGCCTCTTTGTGAATTCGTCCGGTGGCTACGATGACGAGGTGTGAAGCCTCGGTGTCAATCTCGAGATCGATGGCCCAACGTGCAAATGCGGGTGTCAGATCGCCATCGCGAGTGACGATCAAAAACGGTTCGCCACAGATGTTCGCCATCAACTGCCCGTAACCTGTTCCTTCGGATGGTCCAACCGCTATCTCTCGTTCGGGCACGCCCATTTCACGCAACAAGAAATGAAGCCGGCTCACCAGCCACGATCCATCTTCAAGCAACGACGACGCGAGCTGCGTCGGCGCAATCACCTCTTCGACGTTCTCATCAGCTACCGGCGCGCCACACTCGCTGCACGTCGCATCACTGACTGTCACCACTGCAAGCGCGTGCGGGTTTGGCAGGCGAAAGAGCGCATGGCCAGTCTTGCGACAACTGATCTGCACTTCGCGCTCGACGAGACCGGCGTCTTCGAGTCGTTGGATCGGGATCTGCTGCGACTCTGTATTTCCGGTGAGCAGTTTGGCCGCGTAGCCTTCCTCATGCGCGTTGCGCGCAGTGCGCAGAAACACGCGCGCGCTTTCGTCTTCGAGTTTCGAGGCCGCGAGCACGCGCTTGCTCATCGTCTCCTTGCGCATGCTCGTGTAGAGCGAGTCGGCGTCCTGGCGTTCGATGAAGGTTCTAAAACCTTGCGGCAACGAAGGCACGGTCGTTTCCCAGTGGGCGACAGAGTCGTTGCGCTGAAGAAGGAGACAGCTGACTTCCTCGCAGAACGAGTCGAGCTTACGGAAGGGTTCCGCCGTGTGTGCGTGGTAAATTATGCCCGCGCGAAGCGCCTCTTCGTCATCTTCAAAAACGAGAAAGAGGATGTAGTCCTGAAAGCAGAAGAGATCGCCTCGCACAAACGGTTCGCCGGTGGTCGACTCGCTTGACGAAGCAAGCGCGGTTTCCATTTCGTTGACGTGGTCGTGATTGAGCAGTACGTCTTCGAAACAGCGCAGACGATGCGAACGAATCAACGGCACGATCTCTCGTTCGTGCAATTCCTTTAACAGCCTCGTCCTGCCGGCGGTATCGAGCGCGTGATTCAGAAGTTTGCTTTCAAGAAATAACATCGGGATACCTCGGGTTAAGAATTGCCGATTGTCGATTGCCGATTGCCGATTTGTTTAACCAATCTCGAGTGCAAACAATTGGCAATTGGCAATATCATTATTTGTTGACGTTGATCGTAACGGTCTCTCCGCCTGTCTTCGTCGATGAGTAGCGACGTTGTCTCGCGATTCGCAACGCCATCGCTTCGTAGCTGTCCATACCGGGCTTGGGATTGGCGACTGACGCTTTCAACACACGCCCATTCTCGATCTGCATGACGACTTTGATTGACTGTGACGTTGGCTCGGGTTCAGGAGCAGGTTCAGCCTTTGCGGGCTCAGACTTACTTCGTTTCTCTTCCCTGCGTTCAGTTGTTGCGCGAGCCGGTCTCGTTGCGATCTCCGGTGCGCTCTTGTGAACCGGAAGTTCTGACTGAACGGCCGCAACCGGCGCGGGCTGCGATGAGTTCTGCGGCAGCGACGCGGCAGCAGCAGCTTCGTTCTTCGTAAACCCGCCGGTTACGGCGATTACCGACAGTCCGACAACAATCAACGCGGCCGCCGCAATAAGCACCACCGAACGTTGCCGGGCTAACACTCCTGACGCCGGTGGCGCGGGCGGCAGCGCGAGGACTTCGGGCTGTGGCGTTGTTGCGGCTTCGATTTGCAGTGCGCTTCCATCCCAGCAGCCAAAAAGCTCCGACACCGCACGTTGCAACGAAGGCTCGATGGATCGTCGTGGACTTTGAATCAAAGGATTGAAGTTGAAGGAAGCTTCCGGTTGGGCGAGGGCGACGCAGATTGCCTGAAGACCTACAAGATCGTTCATGCGCGCGTCGATCAACTCACCGTCCTGAAAGAAGAACATCGCCGGACCCTTCGGATACTCGATCAGCAGGCGGCCTGACTTGCGTTGATGACGAAGAATACCGATGAGATCAGACAGGGGATAGTTGCTGAGGTGTCCGGTCAGAACTACAAAACGATTACTCTGCATTGATTACCTCGTAAATCTTTATGGACATCCCTGGACCAGGCGACACGAGAAGTTGAACTGCGGGAAAGTCTGGGCCAACTTCTGAGCGAGGGACTTGTCGAGTTTTTCGAGAATTCTGTACTCGTCCAATAGTCCTTTTGTGTTTTCGAGTTCCTGGTATGCCAGGCTGAGGCCGTAGTGTGCTTTGGCCATTTGGGGACTGAGCGCGGTCGCCTTCTTGAACGCATCGGCCGCGTCTCTGAATTTGCCTAGACGGAAACTCGAAAACCCGAGGCCGTAGTAAGTTTCCGCCGTATTCGGGTTTAGCTTTATCGATTCTTTGAACGCTTTGATAGCTTCGCGGTCTTTTTGTACTTTGAGAAACTCATGGCCTTCAACGAGGAGATCATTTGCCGATTTCTGATTCGCGTTTTCCGCGTTATCCGTGGCGGGTTTAACCACAGGTTCCGCGGATTTAACGACGGATTTGAGTAGTGGTGGCGGCTCGCCCTCGATTTTTACTGCATTGCTTGTAGTCGGGGACATAACCTGAGCCAACACCTCCTGTTCGCGAACCTCTCCAGGCTCTGGAACTGAAGGAGCTATGGTTGGCTTGGGCTCATCGACGATCTTCGCGACCGTGTCGTCGAAGTAATAAGTGACCGTGCGGTAGGTGACTTCGATAGGTTCGCGCTTCAGCTCGCCGTTTTCGAACACGACGAGACTGGTAACCATCTTCGTCCAGTTACCTAACTTGTCGAATTCGTACGTGTACGACTCACGATTGATGATCGAGCCACGATCATCGCGCACGGTCATCTCGGTGATGTTGCCGCGCTCGTCGTACTTATATTCTTCTTTGCCTGCGAGTGAGCCGGCGATTGGATAGGTGGTGTTTTCGAGCCGATTGCCCTTGAGCCCATAGGTCGTGAGCTCCACTAGTTGAAGTGATCCTTCAACAGGACGCCCATTCTTAAGCTCGATCTTAGCGGTTTCAGTCTTTACGCGACGGACAGACCCAACCAGTCCATCCTGTTCCTTAGTGCTGTCGAGGACTGATATAGCGGGTCGTGTAGAGACAGCGGCAGGGACGCCGATATCCTGCGCCTGGGTGCGCACTGTGATTGTCAAAACAGCAGTCCATAACAAGAGAGCAGGCAGAAGCCGCCGCACAAAAAAATTCATCTCGACTCCTCCACAATTTCAAATAACGTCGGGGGAAGCACAACAGGCCGAGCTAATGTTGTACAAACTGTGGCGAAGAATACAATAAGTTGCTAAAGAATTACAGCAGAATTTAAACGGAGGCTTAAGTCAGAAGAATTATAGGCCACAGATGAACACGGATGACGCGGATCAGATCCGGGTCATCCGTGTTCATCTGTGGCCTAAATTCTTCTACTGTTCGTCGCTGAATTTGTAGCCGATGCCCCAGACTGTGAGCACCATCTGCGGGTTCTCGGGGTTCTCTTCGATCTTGGCTCGCAGGCGATTGATGTGTGAGTCGATGGTTCGATCGTAGCCTTCGTAGGAATAGTCCCAGATCTTTTCCAGCAAGTACTTGCGCGGGAAAACTCGTCCGGGGTTCGAGGCAAACAGACGCAGCAGATCAAACTCTTTTGGCGTCAGCTCAACCTGGCGGTCCCCGATCGTCACCTCGCGCTTGGCGGAATCGATGCGCAGCCGGCCGCGTACGATAGGCGCTTCGTCGCGCATTCCATCCGTGCTTGGTCCATTCCGTGTGCGCCGGAGTACCGACTTGATGCGGGCCTCGAGCTCCCGCAGGCTGAAAGGCTTCGTGATGTAGTCGTCAGCGCCCATCTCCAGACCGAGCACCTTGTCGACAACGTCGTCTTTGGCGGTCAGCATGAGTATGGGCAGGTAGCCGACCTTCTCGCGCAGTTCCTTGCACACTGCCAGTCCATCCATTTTCGGCAGCATGAGGTCGAGCACAACTGCATCCGGCGGATCGTCCAGCGCCGCTTTGACGCCGTTTAGACCATCCTCGACGGTTCTGACGTTGTACCCGGCACGCGAAAAGTACTCGCTGATCGCGGTCGAGATATTCTCGTCGTCTTCCACCACGAGCAGCGAAACTTTACGCTCACCCGCTTCGGGAGCCGCGAAGTTTTCTTTTGCTGTTTTCTGTCTGTCAGTAGCTGTAGCCATCGGAGTCAATAATTGATCTGAAACTGACAGGAGGCTCAGAGGGTAAGCACCACGGGGTCACGGCGCTAATCGGTTCCGTGGGATAGTACAGGAGAAATGACCCGCGGTTCAAGCCCAAAGTTTGCTATGCTGCCTCCGACAACAACCAATCAAAAGGAACCAACAACCATGACACCCGAAGAACGAGACGAACTCATCGCCACGTACGGCGCCGGTTACGACGAAGTTATGAACGCGCTTAACGGTTTCCCTGCTGACAGTTTAGGAGCGCATCCTATTCCTGGCAAATGGAGCGCACGCGAAATCGTTCATCATCTCGGCGACAGCGAAAGTACTTCCGCGTGGAGACTACGAAAACTTTTAGTCGAAGACAATCCTTTGATTCAGGGGTACGACCAGGACGCATTCGCCTCGAGGCTCCGTTACAACGAGCGTGACATGGCTCCCGCGCTCGAAGCTTTTCGCTGCGCGCGCGAATCGACGATGCAAGTGCTTCAGCTCATGACCGACGATGATTGGAATCGCGTGGGCACTCACAGCGAGAACGGTCGCTACACGACTGAAGACTGGTTAAAGATCTACGCTGCGCACGCGCACAACCACGCGGCTCAGATTCACCGCCTTCGCGAAGCTCTCTGATCCGCGTCATCGGTGTTCATTCGCGGCATATAAATCAGTCATCGTCTTGACAAAGTTTTTTAGCGCGAGCACAATCCGCCTTGCCTCTAACAAAAGCTGAATAATCATCCAACAATGAGTGCTGCTACTACCCTGCTGCAAACATCGCTTTCTGATTTGAAGTTACTCCGGCGCGGTAAAGTCCGTGACGTTTACGCCGTCGACGACGACAGCTTGCTGATCGTCGCTACCGATCGCATCTCTGCTTTCGACTGTATTCTGCCGACTCCAATCGAGCGCAAAGGTGAAGTGCTCACGGCGCTTTCAGAGTTTTGGTTTGAACAACTGAAAGACGTCGTCGCCAATCATCTGATCGAAAGCGATGTCGACGCGATGCCTCCCATGGTCCAACAGCACGCGCAGACCCTAAGAGGACGCTCGATGCTCGTGCGTCGTGCGGAAGTGTTTCCAGTTGAATGTGTGGTGCGTGGTTATCTCGTCGGGTCAGGCTGGAAAGACTACAAGCGCACTGGTTCCGTGTGTGGCCACAAACTTCCTGAAGGCTTGGTCGAGTCGGCTAAGTTGCCTGAAGCGATCTTCACACCTTCGACGAAAGCGGAAGAAGGTCACGACGAAAACATCACTGAAGATCAAGTGCGCGAAATCATCGGCGATGAAAAGACCGCGCTGCTGCGCGACACTTCGCTGCGTCTCTATCGCGAAGCGGAAGAGTACGCACGCCAACGCGGCATCATCATCGCCGATACGAAGTTTGAATTTGGTCTTGGTAAAGACGGGCAGCTCTTGCTGGTTGATGAAGTGTTGACGCCTGACTCGTCACGCTTCTGGCCTGCCGATGAATATCAAGCCGGTCGTTCACAACCCTCGTTTGATAAACAGTTCGTGCGCGACTATCTCGAGACACTCGATTGGGACAAGAAGCCACCGGCGCCGCCGATTCCGAATGAGATAGCTGCCGCGACGACCGCTCGTTACCTTGAAGCTTATCGACTACTGACCGGAAGAGAACTTTGATTCACAACCGCCTCGAAAATCTGGTGGACGAGATGCTCGAAGGCCACATCCTTCTGGATGAAGCGCTCTGCGAATTCGAGAAGCTCTACATCAAGAAGGCGCTCGCCCGTCATAAGCAACACATCTCGAACACGGCCGCCGTCCTCGGCATCCATCGCAACACCCTCGCCAAGCGAGTCGCCGAGTATAAAAACCAGGAAAAACCAGCTAAGCGCGCCGCTGCGCGATAAGACGTTCTTCTCTGCGCTCTCTGCGGCCCTCTGCGATCTCTGCGTTTTAAATGGCTACTCAGACGCAGAGATCACTGAGGTACGCAAAGGGCCGCAGAGAGCGATTGACAGTACCCTCCAAGTAGCCTTATTCTTAGCAGTCTCATACACAGAGTGCTAGTATTCATATCTGAAAATTCCCATTTGAGCAGAAATTGAAAGGAGATCTAAGGTTATGGCAACCAACATCAAGCCTCTTCATGATCGCGTCATCGTGAAGCGTATCGAAGAAGGCGAGCAGGTGCGGGGCGGCATTATTATCCCCGACACTGCCAAGGAAAAACCCCAGGAAGGCCAAGTCGTAGCAGTCGGCGAAGGCAAGTATAAAGAGGACGGCACCCGCCAGCCTCTCGACGTCAAAGAAGGCGACCGCGTTCTGTTCGGCAAGTACAGCGGCTCTGAGATCAAGATCGACGGCGAAGAGCTTCTCATCATGCGCGAGGACGAGATTCTCGGAATTCTTGAACGTGCCGGCGCCGCGAGCGGCGGTGGCAAGAAAGGTGGTAAGTAAAGATGGCTAAGCAGGTTATTCATGGTGAGGATTCGCGCGCAGCGATTTTGCGCGGTATCAATCAGCTCGCCGATGCCGTGAAGATCACTCTCGGTCCGAAGGGCCGCAACGTCGTAATCGACAAGAAGT